>OIXH01002201.1_pt1 | contig 19906 bp, 16 predicted proteins | sample 1587741 | NCBI WGS metagenome assembly OIXH01 (sample SAMEA3888916, study PRJEB22519) | human gut metagenome | biome: human gut; feature: human-associated habitat; material: faeces | place: Denmark | collected 2011 | reverse complement strand
GCTATCGAAGCTTGTAGCTCTTCCGGCAATCCTGATCCTGAAATCCGGCTGTCTGCAAACATTTCCAACGGATTTCTTACCATATATATGCACAATACCAAGAACCCGTTACAGAGTTTTACACATAAGACTACGAAATCAGAACCGGGTTCTCATGGATATGGACTTTCTATTATTGAAGATATCTGCCAGAAATATAATGGCTCCTATCAGTGGATCGACCATAATAATACTTTTGATTCCATTGTCTTACTACAGATAAAAAATCTCTGAAAAAAGGAGGCGCTTTCCATGCCAGTTACTCCCACGATTGAAGTAGATGATACCCTGAAAGAACGAAGCTCTCATGGCTCCTTTGAGCTTCCCATAGAAACCTATACAGACAACTGCGAGATATTCCATTCTCTCTACAACCACTGGCATGACGAGATGGAACTGATTTATATTGAATCCGGCAGCGGACTGGTCCGTCTGAACAAAGAGATCCTCCGCGTCAAGGCCGGTGATCTGATCATTGTAAACCGTGGCGTTCTCCATGGCATAAAAACAGATCTGAAGAATATCCTTTATTTCCGGAGTATTGTTTTTGACCTGAACTTCCTGTCAGGCCCGGCGGGAGATTTATGTCAGGAACGTGTCATTTCCCTGTTGATGGATAATCAGGCGGAATTTACCCATATTATTTCCAGATCTGATGACAATTATGGGAATATCTGCCTGCTTTTTGACAGGATCCATTCCTGCCATAAAGAAAAAAAGCCATATTATTTCGTAAAATTAAAGGCTCTGTTCTTCAGCTTTTTCTACGAAATGCTCATGGGAAATTACATCACTCCCGCAGATAAGGATGAGAACAAAAGTCTTGCTTCTATTAAAAAGATCCTGGACTACATTAACCTCAATTATTCACAGCCGCTGACCGCAGCAGAGCTCACTGCTCTCTCTAATTACAGCGAATACTACTTTATGAAACTGTTCAAGCAATATACCGGTAAGACTCTGATTGCCTATATCAATGACCTGCGCATTGAGAAAGCCAAGCCTATGCTTCTGCACTCCGACTCCTCTGTCACAGAGATCGCACTGGAAGTAGGCTTCAACAACACCAGCTATTTCATCAAAAAGTTCCAGCAGGCAACCGGAATGTCTCCTCACAAATTTCGCAGAAACCTGTCATAAAATCGCAATTTTGTTGTATTTTTTTTAATAGACTGCTGATATAGTTATAGATGTCAGCAAGAGAACTTCTCTTCCTGATATAAATCAAAAACAATACACTATTCAAAACTAAAAAATAAGCAATCTAACTCATAAAAAAACACATATTCATTTCAGAAAGGGAGATTACGATGGAAACTTTAGAAAAACTCATCTACGACCTGTACAAGAAAAACGCACGTCAGTGCACAGACGAAGAAATCTACAATGCATTATTAATCTATACAAAGAACCAGCTCTTCGAAAGAGGCTATCAGGACGGAAAGAAGAAGATTTATTATATTTCCGCTGAATTCCTGATCGGTAAATTATTATCCAACAACCTGATCAACCTTGGAATCTACGATGATGTTGCTAAATTCTTAAAAGAAAACGGCAAAGAAATCGCTGCTATCGAAGAAGTTGAACCGGAACCATCTCTTGGTAACGGCGGTCTTGGACGTCTGGCAGCATGCTTCCTGGATTCCATCGCAACTCTCGGTCTTCCGGGCGAAGGTATTGGTCTGAATTATCATTTCGGACTGTTTAAACAGGTGTTTAAAAATCATAAGCAGTATACAGAAAAAAATGACTGGATCGAGGATGATTCCTGGCTGACGAAAACAGATGTGACATTCGACGTCATGTTTGGTGAGCATAAGGTAACTTCACGCCTGTATGATATTGATGTAGTCGGTTATGAAAACGGTATCAACAAGCTTCATCTGTTTGATATTGAAACAGTGGATGAAAGCATTGTAAAATCAGGCATTGATTTTGATAAAAAAGATATTGATAAAACGGCAAAATCGCTTTATTCCCGCATTGAAAGCAATAAATTACTTGTAGATAATATTTCTGAAAAAAGGGATATCCTAAAAGGATTTGATGATAAATATGTTTGGCTTAAAGCGCTTAGCGAAACGGCTAACGGCGATATATCGGGCAAGGAGAAAATTACACTTGAAACCTTTGTTCAAATGACGTATTTTGACTCAATTATTAGAAAAGCAAATATCAGGCTTTTGACTATGAGTGACGGTCAATATGAGTTGGTGCGCAGGAGCGATGCCGAAACACTTAAGAAAAATGAAGGCTTGGCACTTGATGTTATTGACCATTTTAATGGCTCGTCAAGAAGTGTCAGCACCTTGTCGGGCGGCGAATCGTTTATGGCCTCTCTCTGCCTTGCGCTCGGTCTTTCTGATGAAATTCAATCATCGAACGGCGGTATCAAACTTGATACAATGTTTGTTGATGAGGGCTTCGGCTCTCTTGACGGTGAAGCACTTGACCGTGCTCTTTCTGCGCTTACCTCTCTTTCTCAGGGCAATCGCCTTGTCGGTATAATTTCGCACGTTGATGCGCTATGTGACAGGATAGATAATAAAATAGTTATCACTAAGGACAGAACATTCGGAAGCAATGCTCAAATTATTTGCGATTAAAAAGACGGGTAGAAATTTGTAATTTGACTTTTTCTACACGCTAAAAGACGGGCTGAAAATCGTTTCAGCCCGTCTTTTTTATATATGTGCTTTTACGTTTCTGAGTGTTGTGTGGGTTGTATAAATACCGTTTTCGCTGCTTGCTTTGTAATCGCCGCCGTGCTTTTCGGCAATTTCTTTAATGATTTTTGTTCCGTTGCCGTGGCCTTCTTGAATTACTTTTTTTCTGTTTATAAACGGATTTTTTGTGTCGATTTTAATAATCTTATCACTTGCAGTTATTGAAAAATAAATTTCTTTTTTATTACATTCCTTTGTAGCATTAATCGCATTGTCGCAAAGGTTTAAAAGTATTCTTGCAAGGTCGATATTTTTAATTTTAACGTTATTTTGAATGTCAACTTCAACATTAAGCTCAATATTTTCAGCCTTGGCTTCCTTTGATTTTATGTAAAAAACAGTGTTTATAATATCATTGCCGCAAAGCCTTAAGCCGTCAATTTCAGTAAGTTCATCATTTGACTGATTTAAAATATCAAGTGCTTGCTCGTTATTACCGGACAAAATAAGCTCTTTAACAGTTAGGTGAATGTTTTTAATGTCGTGCTTGATGTGTCTGAGTCCTTCTCTTTCGGCTTTGATTAATTCAAGGCTTTGATATTCAATTTCATTTTTAGTCGATAATATTAAAAGTTCCGCATTTTTATCGTCAGTTTTTCTTATTGAGTCAACAACAAATATAGTCGCAAAATCGATTATAGCAACAACTATAAAGGTGATGCAAATTATAATGTTTTGATAAAGTAAATCGCCGTTGCTTTCTTCCCAAAACGCCTTTGTTGACGCACAAATGATTAGCGGTAAAATATTGGTTACAGGAAAAATATAAAAATAAAGATATTTTGCTTTAAAATCACTTGCTTTGATTTTGAAAAGCCTTAGGAAAAACGATACAATATATCCGCCAAAAAGATATGTCAGCGCATTTGAAAGGGTGAGCGCTATTGTGGATTTGTAGGTCGGAAGATTATCAATTAAATCCTGATATCCGACTTTGCTCCAAATAAAACTCAAAATTGCACTGCTGCCAATCCAAATAAAAATATACAAACCAAATATCAAAAGCGAGCCTGTAATTTTATTTTTTGTTTTTGTATCAATGCTTATTGCAAAGACGGCAAATATAAATAAAATCAGCGATACGTAGCTTAATATTACAAAAGCACTGTTATCCGCTTTCTCGGCTAAAAGTTTGGAATATTGGTTGACTAAGTTCCAAGCAGAAATTGATATAAGCGTTGTTATAAGCGTTATAAAGGAATTGAATTTATCTTTATAAAGTGTGTGAATAATCGTGAAAAGAGCAAAGCCTTTGCAAATTGAAAGAATTAAAAGCCAAATTGAAAAGTGACTTAAATCTATTATCTGTCCCATTTATTATCGCAGCCTTTCAAACTAAATGATATTTATGCTATATTTCCAAATATTTTTTGTAATTTTCTGTCAGCGTCTTGTAATTACTTCTCGAAATTGTTATTTGCTCGCCGTTTAGTAATATATATTTGTGCCATTTGAAGCCTAAAACGTAATCAAAATTAACCGCAAAACTTCTGCTGCATTGTTGAAAATTAATACTGCATTTTGAAAGCAAATCTGAAAACTTGATATTTGCCGTTATGCTTTTTCCGTCATTAAAATACAAAACACTTGCTTTATTTTGCGCTTCGATATAAGTAACGTCGTTTAAATCAATTGTTTCGCTTATTTTTTCGTGTTCAATTATTATTTTCTGCTTTCGTCTGTTTTCAAGATTTTGAATACATTTATTCAGCGCATTTGAGAGATTTTTTTCATCTGACCTTAATTTGTCAAGATAATATGTCGGTGAAATTTTTGAAATATTATAGATTTCACCCGGAAATGACGTTAGTATAACAAGCTCAAAGTTAACGGCAACGTCCTCTTTGATAATTTGATTAATTGCATTAATATCACCGAGCAAAACGTCAAGAAATAATATATCTATTTTGCTTGAATTTTCCTTTAATTCTTCAAATGTGGATATGAGCGAAAGTGTGTAGTCAATTCCGATTTTTTCGCATTTTGCCTTTAAATTGTCATATAGTTTTTGCCTGAATATTTTATCGTCATCACAAATATAAATACTGACCATATATTGCTTCTCCTCGAAAAATAAGTAACAAATGCAATAATAAGTATATCACAAATATGACTATATGTCATCAATATTCTGCATTTCACACCGAAAAACAGTCATTTCACACCACATATATTTACTTTTCGTCAAAATAATGATAAATTAATGATAATTTAATAAAGTATTATGAATGAATTGGATATCCAAAAGAAATTCTGACAAAGAAAAAGGAACAGTGAGAATAAAATCTCGCCGTTCCTTTTTTGTTATATTTATAATCTTAAATCGTCCTCTTTGCGTTTTTTGCTTTGGTTGATTGAAATCGGAATTATTGCGCCTACACCGCCGCCGATTGCCAAGCCGATAAGTAAAAATAGCCACCAGAGAGAAAATTTTGACTTCTTTTTATCTATGTCGCTTTCGCTTTTTACCGCTTTCTTTTTAATAATCGTGCTTGAAAGGGAAATGCTTTCGCTGTAGCTTTTTCCGAAATCGTCCTCATAGCTCAGCGTTGCCGTGCCTTTTACGTCGCCGAGCTTAGATGAACTTACCTGAAAATTAGCGCTTCCCGTCTTGCTTTCGCCTGCCTTTATCATGCCGATAAAGAGGACTCCTCCCGTTTCAAGTCCGTCAATGTCAAAGCTGATTTTTGCATTTCTTATTGCCGATTTGCCCGTGTTCATCAAATTTACTTCCATAGTAGCCGTATCGTCCTGCGTAAGCTTTTTTGGAAGAATAATGCCGTCATAATCAAGCGCCGTCTTTTGCTTGACATTAATTAAAATATTATCCGAGCTTTCAAACGAGGTGAAATATTTGTCCTCATAAGTGCTTGCCAAAACGAGCTTGTGCTCTCCTATTTCAGCCGTTTTTGCGGCGGTTAATTCAATATTTAACGTGTAAGTGCCCTTTGGCTTTATTTCATCAACAAAAAAGGTTTCCCTTTTGAATTTAATGTCGTTTTTTTCCTCGCTTATAGTAAGTTTCAAATTCTTAATGGATTTGTCCTTGCTCTCATTTTTTAGAATTACGGATAAATTTGCATTTTTTGACGGCGATACGTATTTGCCGTCAAGAGAGTAGGAGGTGACGATTAATTGCGGGCGAGAGGCATTTTGCGTTGTTTTCTTTTTAGCCGCCTTTTTTGTTGTTGAAGCCTTCTTTTTCTTTGTAACATTTATTGATATTTGCGACGTTGACGTATATTGAGTATAATCATCGTCCTCATATTCTAAGCTGACAGCCAGCTTGTGCACGCCCTCGCTTGCCGTTTTCGTCGCTCTTATTGTGGCGGTGTATGTGTAGGTGGAATTTGGAATAATTTTATCAATATAGCCTGAATTTACACCCATTGTGCTTATTTCGTTTGCCTCGTCACTTAGAGTGATTGCAATGTTGTTTATATTTTTCTTTAGGCTGTGGTTTTTTAGTTTTATTTCAAGTGTTGCGCTTTCGTTTGGCTTTAAATCAGGCTTTGAAAGGGTATAGCTTTCCACCATTAACCGTGGTTGCGATGCACTTTGAGTATCGTTCGGTGCGGTGTCGTCCTCCCCTGCAAAAGCCGTCATACCAAAGCTAAAGCAAAATATTATTGAAATAAATATACAAAGTAGCTTTTTCATAATTTTCCTCTATAATTCTCTTATATTTTCAACTATGCTGTTTTTCATTTCTTTTCTTACCTTAACCCATAAGTTAATTGAGCATAAAAGAAATAAAACAAGCGAAATGATTATTGCCGGCAAAGGATTAAACGTTAACGCTAAATTTATGTCATAAAGATATTTACCGATTATTTTTATTATGGCAAAACTTAATATATAAAGTCCGAAGCCTATGCCTATTCCGAGCGTAAACATTGACGTCATTTGATTTATAAATGATTTAGTCAGCGCTCTTTCGTCTGCGCCTACTGCCCTGAGCGTGCCGATTTCTCTCTTGCTTTCTCTTATTCTTGCGCTCATTGCGTTGTTAATAATGCTGAGGCTTACCGCAAAACAGATTATTAATATACTTACAATCGTTACGATTTCAAGCATTTTTTGTTTTTCCAAGAACTGATGGTTTTCATAAATAGAGTTTAAATATCCGCCGTATTTTTCGGTATAAGTGCTAAGCTCCTCTGTAATTTCTTCGTCAATTTTATCGTCAACCTCTTCGCTTGCATTAATAAAAAGCAGGTTGTATTTTAAATTTTTGTCAAATGCACGCATTCCGTCAATCGTGGTAGCTATTTGAAAGTCGGATGAAAAATTAACGCTTGTGTTTTCGTAAGAATAGGGGTGAATTATTGCGCCTATTTTAACCGTTTTTTCTTCACCGCTTTTTAATCGAAACGTTATTTTATCTCCTACCTTGTACGGTGAATCGGCTTTTATAAGCGTTTTTGAGCCGACTGTTTTTTTGCCGATATCTTTATCAAAATTTTGAGCCGATTCAAAGGTCTTGGTTACTCCGATTTTGCCTGTGGCTTCAACCTTTTTCGGCGCTATGAGGACTATTTCATCTCCCGATTTTAAAGCGGAGTAGTTGATTTTGCCGTCGGCAACATATTTTTCCGCCATTTTAAATTGCGCCTCATCATAAGCATTAAGGTTTATAGAGCAGTATTCCTTGCTTATTTTTAAATCCTTTTTTTCGTTTTCGTAGTCCTCGTTAGGCTTGCCGTTTTTAACCTGATTTACAAGGTCGTTGGTGTTGTGAGTTTCCCGATATTTTATAAATGCGTCATAATTTATAGCCCTGAAAAAGTCCGTTATCTTGTCAAAATAAAGATAAGCGTTTGCGGTTTTTCTGCCCTCGGTTTCGCCGATATAAGGCAAAGCCTCAATATCCTGCCTTTCAGCCTCATTGATTCCCTGTTCTCCGCTTTCATACGTAGTAAGAAGCTCATAGTCATAGCTTACGCTGTTTAAATGCGAATCATTTGAGCTTATTATAGACTCCCAGCCGTAATTGGAAAGTAAAATTGTTGCCATAAGAATAATGCAAACCGTAATCTTGCTTCCTTTGTAAAAGCCTAAGTTTCTTTTTGCAATCAGCTTTTCGGGGTCATATTCTTTCTTTGTTTTAATTCTCTTTTTATTAAATTTCCTTGCCGTTTCAACATTCCTTATTGCCTGCATAGGCGAGGTTTTGGAGGCTGAAATAAGCGGAATTAATGCCGCAAGCATAACTACGGCTTCGTTGATTACTGCCGCAACCGGCAGCACAATAAGGCTTTTTGACATAACGGCGTCTTTTATCGCAAGCTTTAATAAAAGGCTTACCGTGAAATAAGAAATTGCCAAACTAATCGGAACACAGATAAGCGAAATTATAAATGCTTCACGTCCGAAAATATTTATAATCTGTCTTTTCGTTGTGCCTATAGCCCTGAGCATACCTATTTGCTTTCGTCTGTCCTTAAGATTGTTGTTAAACGAATTTACAATTGCAACGCAGGAGGCTAAAATAAGCACAATGAGAAGCAAAACGGCGAGGTCGCCTCCCGACATTAACTCGTCAAAGCTTGCCGAGTCGTTTGATGATATATAATTATAGTTTATTTCGGAAGTTGCTTTTTGTGAAACTGATTGACTGATTTTGAGAATATTTTTATTTTTGCATTTTATATAAAACGCAAGCATTTCTTTACCGCCTGCGTCGATTTTTTCCTTGTTTGATACAAGAATTGCAGGAATAAGCGTGTCGTATTGGTCAGATTCGGAATATGAATAGCCTATAATCGATTTTTTATCCTGCAAAATTCCGACGAGCTTGTATTTCTTTTCCACTGTTTTGTAATAATTTGAGCAGTCATTTTGAATATTAAGCTGAAATGTGATTGTATCGCCGATTTTTGCTTTTTTATATCCTAATTTTGAAAGCGCTGTCTTTTCAATAGCAACCTCGCCCTTGTTTTGCGGATATTTGCCGTCAAGAAGTATGGGATTTGCAAGATTTTTGCCGTTTTCGTCAAAGTATGCAATGTTTGAGCCTAAAGATTTACTTTCGTTTTTGTTATACGCATAGCCCAAGATGTGCGCCGTGCCTAAGCTTTCAACGGTTTTGTCATCCTGCAAAGCCTTAAAATTGCTTTCGTCAATCCCTGCGGCGGATATAATCATAGTTTCATATCCGTGGCTTTTGTAGTAATTTGCATTATTCGTTTCCTGCGCCGCCGAATATAAAAATACAATACTGCTTGAAAATACCATTGCAAGGATAATGCCGATAATCATTATTGTATATTGTTTTTTTCTCTTTTTTATATTTCCGAGCGCAAGGGTATTAACTGTCAACTTCTTTTTCAATTTTCAGCCACCGCCTTTGTGTCGGCAATTATTTTGCCGTCCTCAATGGTGAGTATTCTGTCTGCCTGCTCGGCAACGTGCAAATCGTGGGTTACAAGTATGAGTGTAATTCCAAATTCCTTTGCACAATATTTTAAAAGTGAGAGAACTTCTTGACCGCTCTTTTTGTCAAGATTACCCGTAGGCTCGTCTGCAAAAAGGATTGACGGCTTGTTTGCAAGTGCTCTTGCTATTGCACATATATATTCTTCCAAAATCTGATTATCATATGTTAATTATTATTTAAAATTCTACTTTATCCTCTGTTAATATTCCATATTATACCATTTTATCTAAATGAAATCAAAATACAAACAGCCGGCTTTCTGGTAACTAAATTCACCAAAAAGCCGGCTGTAACTCATACATTATTTTCTTACTATATAAATATATAATATACTAATTATTTTGCCTGAATATATCCCTGAGCTTTAAGTAATTCAGCACAAAGTACTGCACCACCTGCTGCACCTCTTACTGTATTATGAGATAATCCAACGAATTTATAATCATAAACTGTATCTTCTCTTAAACGTCCTACTGAAACGCCCATACCATTTTCATAATTAACATCTAATGAAACCTGTGGACGATTATCCTCTTCAAGATACTGGATAAACTGCTTTGGAGCACTTGGAAGTTCTAATTCCTGTGGGACACCACTAAATGTAACTAATTTCTCGATTAACTGCTCTTTAGTTGGTTTCTTCTTGAACTTAACAAATACTGCTGCTGTATGTCCATTAAGAACAGGTACTCTTATACACTGTGTTGTGATAACAGGAGATTCAGCTTTCTTGATTACTCCATCTTCTACTTTACCCCATAATCTTAATGGTTCCTGCTCACTCTTTTCTTCTTCGCCGCCGATAAATGGAATAATGTTACCCTCCATCTCTGGCCAGTCTTTAAATGTCTTACCTGCACCTGAAATAGCCTGATATGTAGTAGCTACTACTTCGTATGGCTCAAATTCTTTCCATGCTGTAAGTACAGGAGCATAACTCTGGATTGAGCAGTTAGGTTTTACTGCTACGAAACCTCTTGTTGTTCCAAGACGTTTCTTCTGTGACTCTATAACTTTGAAATGTTCAGGATTAATTTCTGGAACTACCATTGGCACATCAGGTGTCCATCTGTGTGCACTGTTGTTTGATACAACAGGTGTTTCTGTCTTAGCATATGCTTCTTCAATAGCTTTAATCTCATCTTTAGTCATATCTACTGCACTAAATACGAAATCTACTGTTGCAGCAACTTTTTCAACTTCATTAACATTTAATACTACTAATTTCTTAACTGCTTCCGGCATTGGAGTATCCATTTTCCAACGTCCTCCTACAGCTTCTTCATATGTCTTTCCTGCTGAACGTGGACTTGCTGCTACTGTAACTACTTCAAACCAAGGGTGATTCTCAAGGAGTGAGATAAATCTCTGTCCTACCATACCTGTTGCACCTAAAATTCCGACTCTTAATTTCTGACTCATATTTTCACCTCATATATTTTAAATGTAAATTTATTATCGCTATTGTTTCTGTCCGTCTATCACGTACAACTGTTTGCGACGTATGTATACTATACCACATTTTTTTCAAAATGCAACTACTTTTTAAATTTTATATTCAATATTTTTCATTTTTTTTATATAATATAAGTAGTGTGCTAATCACATTGCTTCTGTGGCTCAGTTGGTAGAGCAACGCATTCGTAATGCGTGGGTCGTGGGTTCGAATCCCATCAGAAGCTTTCTATTGTATGAAATATATAAAAATACCGACCTTTAAACGCAAGATTTCAAAGTCTTAGATTAAAAGGCCGGTATTTATTTATATAAACTATTTAACTGTTCTCATATTATATTTCTCATATCTGATAACAGTATCTATAAAATTATTCTCAATATGTTCAATTAATTCATCTACTTTTTCATGAGATTCAGTAAATGGTACAAAACCTCCTGCCATAGACGGATGTCCACCACCACTTCCAATTCCTAATAAGGCATCATTAGTCAATTGTCCCGCATCAAATGATGATACATCACTTCTTACAGAGATTTTGATTCCGTCAACCTTAATTGAATATACTACGCACAGATTGACGCCTGCAATAAGTAACATAAAGTCAGATATTGATGCAATTAATGGTTCAGGGCAATGATTTCCTGTATTCGCAAAGCTTATATTGTCATATACCTTTATACTCTTAATTGCATTGGCATAAGCTGTCAAATCTCCAAATTGCAACGTACTCGTCTCTAATGAATTAATTAAATCAATATCACACAGATTATATAGTGAATAGAACATATTGAGGTCAAGATCCGATACACCTCTTGATAAGTTAGCAGTATCCACCTTAATCCCAAACATAAGCGCTGTTGCAACATTTCTGTCAATCTTTATATTATTAGATATAAAATATGCCGCTATAATAGATGCACACGCACCTACTCTAGGTCTTATATCACAGAACTTATAATCAGCCATCCCAAATGATGGATGGTGGTCTATACACATAGTAATATGACCTTCTAAATTCTTAAGATTAGCATTACCAGCCTGCGAATCAACTAAAATAATCTCGTCTTCTTTCGTAATATCCTTAACTTCACTTGAATGCTTTATATCGATTTCTAAACTTTCTATCATCTTCTTTGTACTATATTTATCAATCCTTCCCTGATAACATATTGTACTTCTTATTCCATTCTTCTCTAATAATACCTGAAGCCCGAATGCACTTGCAATAGCATCTGGATCTGGAAAGTTATGTGTCTGAATATATATATGCTCTTTATCTATACATTCTAACATTTTCTCTAAATTAGTTTTTTTATCTTCCAAAGAATTTTCCCCCATTGTTTTTTCTTATAATTTTATCACTATCTTCTTGTATGACTTGCATAATGTTATAATTATACCCTAATACACCTTTTAAATCAATCACATTATAAGCTTTTTGACATACTATATAATATGATATTGATGTCACAAGCTACCCTGCTAACTGTTTTGTACATTGCACTCCCACACGCCTGACATCTATTATAATACATATAATATCTATAATGTAAAATGTGGAGGTCATTCGATGAAACCAATTCTTAAATTAAATAATATTTCATTTTCGTATATGTCAGCTTCAGAACAGATAACAATAATTGACAGCCTCTCATTAGAAGTATTTTCTGGTGAAATTATATCTATAATCGGTCCTGAAAAATGTGGTAAAAGCACCATACTTTCTATAATCTGCGGTCTGACCAGTCCCACCTGCGGATATATAAGCTGCAATAAAACCCATATCGGATATATGGTTCAGAATGGCGATTTATTCCAATGGCATAATATCTACCGTAATTTCTCGAAATACTATAATAATCCACCAGCCCTCTATAAACACCCTGAAATCAATTCATCTTTTTCTGAAAAATGTTCAAACATTAATTCCTGCAAATGCTGTGATAAAAAAGCTGCTCTTATCAAAGTTCTTGCTTCTGAGCCTGATTTACTTCTTTTAGATGAGCCTTTTACCTCATTTAACAGTGAAGCCCGTTCAGCTATCAGAACAGATATTATTAATCTTATTCATTTAGAACACAAAAGTGCTATTTTTATATCTTCTAATATTGATGAGGCTTTATCAATCAGTGACAGAGTCATAATTCTTTCTAAAATGCCTTGCAGAATAATTAAAGAATTTCGTACTGACAACAACCTGTTATGATAATCTCATTTTGAAGTCATCATAACCAAATTCTTTTATAATTTGTATCTCTCCGTCTTTTTCATATGCAATTGATGGAAGCTTCATTCCATTAAATGTATTAGTTTTAACCATAGAATAAATTGCCATATCACAGAACTTAATCCTGTCTCCGACTTTCAACGGCTCTTTAAAATAATAATCGCCAATTATATCTCCGGCAAGACATGTAGGACCTCCAAGTCTGTATCTGATACCATTATTATCGCAGGTTTTGTCACATATTAATGGTGTATATGGCATTTCTAAGACATCAGGCATATGGCAGGCTGCTGAAGTATCTAAAATTGCAATGTTTCTTTCATTTTCAATAATGTCTAAAACAGTTGTAACAAGATAGCCTGCATTGAGTGCAACCGCTTCTCCAGGTTCAATATACACTTCAAGATTATATTTCTCTTTCATATGAATTATGCATTTTATCAATGTTTCGATATCGTAATCTTCTCTTGTTATATGATGTCCGCCACCGAAATTAATCCATTCCATATCATACAATGCATATCCGAATTTTTCTTCGATTATTTCAAGAGTTTTAAGTAAATCATCTGAATTCTGCTCACATAATGTATGAAAATGTAAGCCTGATATTCCATCTAAATCAGCTTTCTTAAAATTATCTAATGTTATTCCCATTCTCGAATATTTAGCACATGGATCATATATCTCATGACCCTCCTGTGTTGAATATTCAGGATTAATTCTAAGGCCGTACTTCTTGCCTGCCTTAATTGCCTTTTCCTTATATCTGCTCCATTGTGACTGGGAATTAAATACTATATGGTCACAGATTTCTAAGATTTCATCTATCTCATCATCTCTGTAAGCGGCTGAATATACGTGTGTTTCACCGCCCATATATTCTTTACCAAGTCTGGCTTCGTATAGTCCACTTGCTGTTGTCCCTGATAAATATTTACCAATCAGCGGATATGTATAAAACATTGAAAAACATTTCTGTGCTAACAGAATATGACAACCTGTTCTATCCATAACATTTCTTAAGATTTTCAGATTTTTCTCTAACAAATCTTCCTCCACCACAAAGCATGGAGTAGGAATATTATCATACGTATACTTCATTATAAATCTTCCTTTTCAATTGTAAGCAATGCATCACCATTTATTTCATCATATGACTTCTTCATAAGTCTCTCTGCCTGCTTTGCAACAACATTTTCAAAATAATTTCGTATTTCTCTTGCGTTAGCAAAATTTTCGCCTGCATTAGCAACCATAACACCAATTTTAAGGGCAAGCTCTTCTTTAACACCCTCTCCTATTATAAAGTCCTGAGATGTACACATTTCAATAAATATATCAACTAACTGACTAACCGAATAGTCTTCAAACTGTATATATTTGTTAAATCTTGAACGAAGTCCCGGATTGGAGTCTAAAAATTTCTCCATAGGCTCAGGATAACCCGCAACAATTACAATCAGTCTGTCTCTGTTATCCTCCATTAGTTTAAGCAATGTATCAACTGCCTCTTGTCCAAAATCTCCGCCATTATTCTCATAACTTGTAAGTGCATATGCTTCATCAATAAACAGTATACCACCCATAGCTTTCTCAACGACTTCCTGAACCTTTTCGGCAGTCTGTCCCATATAGCCTGCAACGAGTCCTGAACGGTCTGTTTCTGTTAAATCACCCTTTTCTAGCAATCCAAGACATTTATATATCTGACCGATTTTTCTTGCAACCGTTGTCTTACCTGTTCCCGGATTACCTATGAATACAAGATGATTGCTCATTACAGGATATTTTAAGCCTCTTTCTTTTCTTATCTTCTGCACCTGTAAAATGTTTACAAGACTGTGAATCTCTTTCTTCACTCCGTCTAAACCAATCATTGAATCTATATCATCAAGTAAAGCCTTGATATTAGCTGAAGGTTCCATATTTCCGTCTACATATCTATGATAATCAGGATTATTTCTTAATGATTCAGGTACTTTATTTTCATACATTTCTTTAACAGAGCCACTCATTGAATAATCTCTTTTTATACTAAAATTGATATTCACACTTTCACTTTTTGAACTGCCTTTTAAATCATAATATCCGGTAAAACTTTTATCTCCGGAATAAGGATTATAATACGCATTTTCATCTCTCATATTTGCACGTGCATAGAAATTTTGTGATTTATCAGTATAATCGCCTCTGCTTAACATTACCTTATTGAAATTAGATTCTGTTTTATCAATTTCTACTTCATCAAAATATATATCCATATCTTCTGCATTCAGGATAAGATTGAGAATATTTCTTAACATATCTTCAAATGCCATCATCTGGTATGGAAACTGTATTGTATTACTACTTATTACACCATATCCGAACTGTTTTAATGCTTTGTATAGAATTCTTGTATCCTTAAGAAAAATATTCATTGATTTCTTCATGATTTTTCTTTCTTCACTAAGCACATATAGTATTGATTTTGGAATCTTTGTCAAAAAATTATTTTTAAGACAGACATCTTCCCAATAATATTTTCTAAGAAGCTCTTCATTTTCAATAATGTCGAATGTAGAACATAGAATTTTCTTCTCTCTATAGCACAAAACACCATCCATAGTCGCAAGTAAATATCCCATGCGCAGTAAGTCATCCTGAAAATATTCCTGCAATTCTCCTTTATCAAATAAATATCCGTTTCCTTCATATTTTTCACATATATAAAGTGCCTGTCTAATACTTAATTTATATATTTCAAAATTATCTTCCATAAAACTCTCCATTTTGCAAACTTATCATATTGTAGAAATTATCACAAAACATTGAATTCTGTTCTGCAATAATTTCTACATCTATTTCTGATTAATCTACTAATACTGGATTAAAATCTTCTTCCCAAGGAAGTCCAAACTTATTAAGTGCTTCCATAAATGGATCAGGATCAAATTCCTCGATATTAAATACACCAGGGCCTTTCCACACACCTGTCATTACAAGCATTGCACCAATCATTGCAGGAACACCTGTTGTATAACTGATTGCCTGTGAACCAACCTCTTTATAGCATTCCTGATGGTCACAAATATTATACAGATAATATGTCTTATCTTTGCCATCTTTCTTGCCTCTGAATATACATCCTATATTAGTCTTTCCAACTGTTCTTGGACCTAAACTTGCAGGATCAGGTAATACCGCCTTTAGAAATTGTAATGGTACAATTTGTTTTCCTTCAAATTCTATAGGTTCAATTGATGTCATTCCAACATTTTCTAAACATTTAAGATGTGTAAGATAGCTCTGTCCAAACGTCATAAAGAATCTGATTCTCTTAATTCCCGGTATATTTATTCCAAGTGATTCTAATTCCTCATGATGTAAAAGATACATATCTTTTTTACCTACACCTTTAAAATTATACTCTCTTTTTATTTCCATCGGCTTAGTTTCAACCCACTTTCCATCTTCCCAATAACTTCCATTTGCCGAAACTTCTCTTATATTAATCTCAGGATTAAAATTTGTAGCAAAAGGATAGCCATGATCGCCGCCATTACAATCCAGTATATCTATATAATTAATTTCATCAAATTCATGTTTTAAGGCATATGCACTGAATACACCTGTTACTCCCGGATCAAAACCACTTCCTAAGAGTGCTGTTATTCCTGCTTCCTTGAATTTCTCACGATATGCCCACTGCCATTTATATTCAAACTTTGCCGTGTCAAGAGGTTCATAATTAGCTGTATCTACATAATGTGTCTTAGTTGCAAGGCACGCATCCATTATTGTTAAATCCTGATAAGGAAGAGCAAGATTCAATACAACATCAGGCTTAAATCCATTAATAAGTTCAATTAATTCATCTACACTATCTGCATCTACCTTTGCTGTATGTATAATTGTTTTTGTCTTATCTTTTAATTCTTCTTTTAATTTATCACATTTACTCTTTGTTCTGCTTGCAATCATTATTTCTTCAAATACTTCACTGTTCTGACAGCATTTATGGATTGCAACTCCTGCAACTCCACCACAACCTATTATTAAAGCTTTACCCATTCTGATTCACCATTTTAACCTTTCTTACATTAATTTTTTCTTATGGAAAGTAATAATTCTCTTATAATCTTGCATGCAACCGCTGTTGATACTCCTGAAGTATCTAAATTAGGTGCCAGTTCATTAACGTCCATTCCTACAATATTTAATTCTGATACTTTTATAATCGCAATGAGAAGTTCTAGGAATGTAACGCCTCCGGCTTCCGGAGTTCCTGTTCCAGGAAATATTGATGGATCTAACACATCTAAATCGATAGTAAAATATACCGGATAACCTTTACATTCTCTTATAGCATCTTCTAATCTGTCAAAATTGAACTTATTAAGTGTTGTATGTTCTTTTGCCCAGTAGAATTCATTTCTTTCACCACTTCTTATACCGAACTGATATATTCTGTCATCTCCTACAAGGTCCCATATTCTTCTGATAACTGAAGCATGTGAAAGATTTTCACCTAAATACTCATCTCTCAGGTCTGTATGGGCATCGAAATGGATCACCCTTACATTAGGATATTTTTCATAAACCTTTTCAAATGCACCTAATGTCACTAAATGTTCTCCACCGATCATACATGGTATCTTTCCATTTTCAAGAATTAAAGCAGTCTTTTCACCAATCATATCAAGAGCTTTTCTCGGATTGCCAAATGGCAGTTCTATATCCCCACCATCGAATACCTTAATATCCTCTAAATCTCTGTCCTGATATGGACTATATGTCTCAATTCCATATGACTCACTTCTTATTGTCTTACTTGCAAAACGTGTACCAGGTCTGTATGATGTTGTCGAATCAAATGGAGCACCAAATATAACAATATCCGCATTTTCAAAATCAGATTCACAACCAATAAAGTTTTCAATATTTCTATTCCACATCTCTTAACAGCTCCTCTACATAATTAGGAAGTGCAAATGCACCAACATGAAGTCTGGTATTATAATACCTTGTCTGTATACCTAACATATCCCATTTAGCACCGCTAAAGTCCTTGGTCGGATGATATTTCTTAGATGAAAATCCAAATAACCAATGTCCTGACGGATATGTAGGAATATGTGCCTGATATACCTTACTTATCTTAAAACTTTCAACTATACGCTTATGTGCTCTTTGCATAGCCAGTGCATCTTCACTATAGAATGGACTTTCATGCTGATTAACTATTATACCATCTTCTTTAAGTGCTTTATAGCAATTACCATAGAATTCCTTGGTAAAAAGTCCTTCGCCTGGTCCAAACGGGTCCGTAGAATCTACAATTATTAAATCATATTCATTTTCGTGGTTGCGCACGTATTTAAGACCATCCTGATATGTAATATGGACTCTTTCATCATCTAAGCTGCATGCTGTAAGCGGAAGATATTTTTTACACACTTCTACGACAAGTTCATCTATTTCAACCATATCTATGTGTTCAATGGATGAATATCTGCATAATTCTCTTATTACACCACCATCTCCTGCGCCTATAACTAATACCTTCTTTACATTAGGATGAACCGCCATTGGTACATGTACAATCATCTCATGATATATAAATTCGTCTTTTTCAGTAAGCATCATATATCCGTCGAGAGTCAGAAATCTTCCAAATTCCTTTGAATCAAATACATCTATTCTCTGATAATCACTCTGTGTACTAAATAATTGTCTGTTAACTTTAATTGAAAAATTAACATCTGATGTATGTTTTTCAGTAAACCATAATTCCATCTGATTACTTCTCCTCCTTTACAACATTTAATCTTGTTATATCCATACTTTCAGGTCCTGTCATAAAACAGCCTTTTTCCTTTGCATATGATATATATGTAAGTATTTCTTCTGTTATCATTTCTCCCGGTGCTAAAATCGGTATTCCCGGCGGATAACACATTACAAATTCACTGCAGATTCTTCCTATTGTCTCTTTAACTGGCAATGACTCTTTGTCAGCATAGAAAGCCTTTTTAGGCGACATCGCAACTGTCGGATTGATATATTCGTGGTCGAACATTCCTGTCCTTTCTTTTTTAAATCTTCGTCTTATTTCTGCTAATGCACTTACTAATCTTTCTATTTCTCTTTCCCTGTCACCTACTGAAATATAGGCTAAAATATTTCCGATATCACCAAATTCAATCTGTATGTCGTACTCATCTCTTAACAAATCATATACTTCTATACCAGCAAGTCCAACGTCAAATGTATTAACCGATAATTTTGTGACATCGAAATCATATATTGAATCTCCATTAATTATTTCTCTGCAATACGCATAATAGTCACCTATCTTATTTATCTCGTCTCTTGCATATTTTGCAAGACTTCTCACCTTTTCAAATGTCTCCCTGCCATTTAATGCCAGATTCTTGCGTGACATATCAAGACTTGATAATAACAGATAACTTCCACTTGTTGTCTGTGTAAGATTTATAACCTGTCTCACATAGTTATGATTAATTTTTTTGCCAACTAACAATATTGAACTCTGTGTAAGACTTCCACCTGATTTATGCATACTAACTGATGCCATATCAGCTCCCGCCTCCATCGCAGACGTAGGAAGGCTTTCATCAAAATAGAAATGTGTTCCATGTGCCTCATCAGCTAACACTTTCATTCCATGTGCATGTGCAAGTTCAGTAATTCTCTTTATATCCGAACAAATTCCATAATATGTCGGATTATTAACCATTACTGCTTTTGCATCAGGATTTGCCAATATGGCTTTTTCAACTTCTGATATAGACATTCCTAGAGCAATTCCTAATCTTTTATCTGACTCAGGATTAACATATACGGGTATTGCTCCGCTTAGTATTAATGCATTTATGGCACTTCTATGCACATTTCTTGGCATTATTATCTTATCGCCCTCTTTACATGTTGCAAGTATCATTGTCTGTACTGCTGAAGTCGTTCCCCCAACCATGAAAAATGCATGTTCTGCTCCGAATGCATCTGCTGCC
>OIXH01002196.1_pt1 | contig 19922 bp, 15 predicted proteins | sample 1587741 | NCBI WGS metagenome assembly OIXH01 (sample SAMEA3888916, study PRJEB22519) | human gut metagenome | biome: human gut; feature: human-associated habitat; material: faeces | place: Denmark | collected 2011 | reverse complement strand
GGTATCCATTTCCAGCTCCTTGGTGTAATCAACACCAACTACCCACTCACCGGCGGTCGGCTTGTTAACAAGAGCTACAGCCGAGGATACAAGTTTGCTTGTTTCAACAAACTGGAAATTTATAGTTCCTTCATCGGTAAGTTTGTTGGAAAGCTTAATACGAAGAAGCTCTCCGTTGTTTGCATCCAACTGGGCAGCGCTGATAGAGCTACGGCAGCCGGCCAGATTGTCAGATTTGAACACGACCTTAAGGAGACCGTCTTCAGAGTCATAATTAGCATCAACTGTGGCACCATCATACGGAGTGGTGAACTGAATGCTGCCATCTGCAAATGCAGCAGTAACATTGTCGGACTTCATGGCTACCATCAAAGTTGCTACCGCAAGAGTGCGGTCATAGGTGCTGTTTGCGTAATCAATCTTTCCGTTACTATCAGTTACGATATTGGCAGAGCCGATAAAGTCCTTATAATTGGACAGGCTGACTACCATCCAGAAGTTTTCGCCTTTAACCGCGTTAATGGAAGTAACAGCATTGCCCTTTTCATCGACAAAGTGCATATTCCATTCAGCAGCGGTAGCGGTATACTGCTCTCTGATTCCGCAGAAACGGCAGTAGCCCTTGACATAGTCGTGGTCGACTACTGCAAGTGTCTCGTTATACGAATAATCGCAGCGTGTGCAGGTATGATGTGCAACACCGGTGGTCGAGCAGGTAGGCTCAACAGTAACAGTGGAAACATCGTTGTGACCGAGTGCCGGAATATCCTCGTAGTAATCATCCTCACCGCACTCGCAGGTGTAATGCATTACGCCCTTGTCAGTACAGGTCGGCTGAGTCTCTACTGTGCCTTCAAAGTCATGGATATGTACATCACCCTGATAGGTCTTTACATAGAACGAACCGAGAACAATATTATAGATGTAATCAGAGTTTTCGGAAGTCTCAACATTGATGACTCCCTCCATTGTACCGGTAACATACCACAGACCGGTCTGATTAGCGGGGAAATTATTGCCGTTTACGCCGTTCGCATGACCGTTCCAAACATGGTTTTCGCCACTTAGAGTATCGCCGGTTGAAGCATTACGATATACGATCTTGGTAATATAGCCCTTATAAAGAGTTCCGTCCTTAGTAATAGTGTAATCCTTGCAGTCTTTCCACCACTGGTTGGCGGAAATAGTATCTCCGTAATAGAGAGTATCAATTTCCTGATTATCTACCTTAAGATGAAAAGCGTTGGTGGAAGGCTTGCCGATAACAACGTCATCAAGGCTCAAATTTTTGCCGTAGGAAATGATAGAGTCTCTCTTTGTATAATCAATTGCAATGAAGTCTCTAACCTTTGCGGTACCGAGAAGCACGCGCTGATCGGCGTAAGTACCGCCGTTAGTATCCGAAACATTGGTAAGAGTACCGTAGAAGTAGTATTTACCGGCCTCAAGGAACTCATAGGTATCGTCACCGACCGATGCGTCTGCGCGGTGAACGGTAGTGCCGTTGAGAACATACTCTATCTGAGAGATTGTACCGGTTACTGCGATACCGTCAAGAGTGTAGTTAAACACCTTGCCGGACCATGACTCGTTAAGCTTAAGTACATCGTTTGAATTGTCCGAAACAAAGAATTCAATTGAGGTAAAGTCGATTACCGACTTGGTATCAAGGTCATAAGACGCAATCTTGATAGCGGCTTCTCTGCCGTTATAATGGAAATATGTGTCGTTGCATCGAGCGCAGACGCCCTTGGTAATATAGTTTGCAGTGGTCTCTGAATAATCGTGACCAAGTGCTGCCTCAGGCTCGGTATATGTATCATTGCACAACGAGCACACATATGTGCGTACACCATCCTTGGTACAGGTAGCCGTTGTGGTATAGCTGTAGTCATGTACGCAAGTACCGTAGTTTTCACTGATGTTGCAAATAGCTGCCTGAAGCTCCGCAGAAGTGCCGTCGAACGCAAGCGCTCTCAGAAATTTAGCGTTTTCAACCTCTTCGGTATCTTCGGGATTGACATTTGCAAGGTATTCGTTGAAAGAAGCAACCGTTTTGTAGGGGAAGTTGACAGTAAGCGCGCCTTCCTTAACAAGAAACAGGTTGTACGTCCAGTAAGTATGATCTGCGCTCGCACCGGCATTGTACAGCGTAATTTTTACGTCAGTAAAATCATAACCGTCGGGAAGATCAACTTCAGTAGCGGTAGAATTGTCAGGAAGAGTCCATGTAATATCGCCGAACGAAGTAGCTTTGGACGAATGATTTATGGTAACCTTACCATTGTTCATAATAAACTTAATAGTAAGTTCGGGATTCCATTCGCCGGAAATAACGCTGGAAACATCATCCGTGCCGCCGATAACGCCGGTATCATATGTACCGAGGAGCGTTTCGCCGTAATACAGCTTGTATTTAATAGACTCGGTGTTTTTAACGCCCATATCAATTGCAAACTTCAGATCGCCGACGGAGCCGTAGTTCACTTCGTGATTGAAAGCAGTTACGCCGTAATTGTAGTTTGCGGAATATGTAAACGTAAAGCCGCTGTTAAGCGTATATGTGTTCTGTGAAACGGCCGTTATGTTATTGGTACGTTTAGCACCGCCTATATATTCGCCGTTGTTCGCATTTGTAACATCGAACAATGCCTTAATTTCCGGTTTGTATACAACTCCGGCAAGCTCGGCATCCAGATCAGAATCGGCGAACGCGACGGTGAACACGCAGGAAAGCATGGTCGCAACGATGGCAACAGCCGAAACTAATGAAAGGATTCTCTTTGTTAGTTTCATAACTCTTTTTCTCCTTTTTTTCGAGAGACACTCTCGGAATTTGCCGTCACGAGGGGCGTATCGAAAGGTACACGTCGCCGTCATGACCCTTTGGCGAGTGCCGGCGAACACCGTGTATCTGCACAGTAAAAGATAACTGCACGCTGTTCAGAATACAATAATCGCAGGATACTCATGCCTATGTTACAGTCCAATTATAACTTTTAGACTAAAGTAAGTCAATATAAAATGCGACGAAATTATGAAGTTTTTTTGTGAAAACATACAAAACACAGCCTTAAATGAAAAACTATTTGTAGCATATTTTGTCGTGAAATAACATTAATTTTACTTATTATTATTTTAACGCGGATATATCGATGCCGGAAACCGACTCAAAAAAGCCGCGAAGCTCATTTATCATCTTTTCCACGCCGCCGGTCGAATCGCTTTCAAAATTCATCGGCATGACCGGATCATGGACCGAAAGCCGCAGCAAAAACCAGCCGTCGGCGTCGTCGCAGGCAACGCGGATACCCTCGCGGTTGTCGTCGGCAATGTGCCAGCCGTCGTGCGAAGCGGCGAAGCGCTCCAGCTCTGAAATTACACGCTCGCCGACGGGACGGAAATCCTCCTCGGTGATATTAAAGCGTATTTCCTTGCGCTCGACCGGTTCGCGCAAAGCGGAAATAAGGTCGGAAACGGTTTTGCCCTCGGCACGAAGCTGAGCCAGCTTGATAACTATGCGGGTGATAAGATAAGCGCCGTCGTCAAGAAAGTAATTGCTGCGGAATGCGGCGTGACCGCTGGTCTCGATTGCAAGCGGAGCGATTTTGCCGCTGTCGCACAGTTCGATTGCCTTGTCGATTACGTTCTTGTAGCCGCGGCGGTAACGGTAATGCTCGGCGTGCAAATTCTGCTCAATAAACTCCTTTAGTCCGCTCGACGTGATAGAATCGGTGACGATAACGCCGCCGGGACAATCCTCACAGGCAAGCACAGACGCCAGTGCGACCAGGCGGTTGCGGTTTATCTCCTCGCCGTCGGCACCGACAGCTCCGGCGCGGTCAACATCGGTGTCAAAGATTATTCCGAGGTCGGCGGTCGCCGCTAATGTCGCCTTGCAGGCACATTCCATAGCGTAGCTGTTTTCGGGGTTGGGTATATGATTGGGAAAACGACCGTCCGGTTCAAGATTGATACTGCCCGATACGTCCGCGCCCAGAGGAGAAAGCACTTTTTCGGCATAGAAGCCGCCGGCGCCGTTGCCCGCGTCAACCGCGAATTTCAGACCGCTGAGCGGTTTCGCCGTCTCGTCAGCGCCGAGCGCCGTGCATATCATACCGCGCAGATAGGCGGCGTATTCATCCAAAAAGGCGCAGTCGCTGACGCTGCCGTTGCCGTCAATTTTGCCGTCGTTGACCGCTATGTTCAGTATGTCGGTTATGTCACTGCCCTCCAGACCGCCGTCACGGGTAAAAAATTTCAGCCCGTTGCGGTTGTAGGGGTGATGGCTGGCGGTAATGGAGACCGATGCATCGCAATTTTTCAGCACGGTGGTCATAAACATTGCAGGAGTGGTGCACAGGCCGCATCTGACGACCGCAAAGCCCGAGTCGGCAAGCGCAGCAACCACTTTGCCCTCTATCCTTTCACCCGACAGACGGCAGTCGCGTCCGACGGCTACGGTAAGCGAACGGCTGCCGCATTTTTCCGACAGCCACTTTGCAAACGCGCGCGTGATACCGTAAACCACGTCGTCGGTGAGCTGCACCGGCTGATTCGGCTCGCCCTCCAGCGCAACGCCGCGTATATCGGTACCGCTTTTCAGTTTCAGTATAGTTTTATCCATTATTATACATCCTTTCAGCTTTTCAGCTTTCCGTTATTTATCGTGATTGACCGATGCGCCGAGCGTGCGACCTGGTCATCGTGAGTTATCAGAACGACCGTTCTGCCCGATGCGTTCAGTTCGTGAAATATCTCCATTATCTCGTCGCGTATGACGCTGTCGAGATTGCCGGTCGGCTCATCGGCAAGAATGAGCGGCGGATCGGCGGCAACTGCCCGTGCAATAGCGACTCGCTGCTGCTGTCCGCCCGACATTTCCCGAGGGAAACGGTGCGCAAGGTGTCCCAGACCCACGCGCTGAAGCGCTTCGGCGGAGCGCCGCTCGCACTCGCGCCGGTCCACGCCGCGGTAAAGCAGCGGCAAGCGGACATTTTCCGCCGCGGTGAGCGACGGAATGAGATTGTAGCTTTGAAAAACGAAGCCGATGGAGCGATTTCTTATCTGCGCCAGACTGTGGGAGTCGGCGTCGGCGATTCTGTCCCCGTTTAGATAATACTCGCCGGCCGTCGGCGTGTCAAGACATCCGAGAATATTCATCAGCGTCGATTTGCCCGATCCCGACCGTCCGACGATCGCAAGCATCTCGCCGTCAGCCACCTCAAACGATATGTCGTCAAGCGCTTTTACGCCCGACCGATAGATTTTAGTCAAGTTTTTAATTTCAATCATGCAATTATCTTTCCCCGAAATATTATATTTTCGGCGGTGCAGGGCAAAATATCGTTAAAGTACAAGGAGGTAAAATTTATGAGTGTTTCAAAAAAGCAGTACGGTCAGATGGCTAAAAAAGCCACTCCGAAGTCGCCGTGGCTGCGCGACTGCGCCTGCGCATTTCTGACCGGCGGAGTCATTTGCACCTTCGGCCAGTTTCTTTTTAACGTATATTCCGCCGCCGGCATGATGGAGGATGCGGCACGCACCGCCGTTTCGGTAACACTGATAGCGATTACAGCCATTTTGACCGGTCTGCACGTTTGGGAAAAGATCGGTAAGTTCGGCGGAGCCGGCGCGCTCGTGCCTATCACGGGATTTGCCAACGCGGTAGCTTCGCCTGCTGTCGAATTTAAGAGCGAGGGACAAATACTGGGCGTCGGCGCAAAAATGTTCACCGTTGCGGGACCGGTCATCGTATTCGGAACGCTCTTTTCAGTGCTGTACGGCATAATCTACTACGTCGTGCAGGTTATACTATAATGTAAGGAGGTCAAAAAATCATGGCTCAAAACAATAAAGGCGTAATCACCTTTTCGGGAAGCACGACAATAGCCTCCTACGCCTCCGCTGTCGGAAAAAAGGAGGGCGAGGGGCCGTTCGCCGCATACTTCGACTGCGTCGACACCTCCGAATCGCCCGACGGCTGCTCGTGGGAAAAGGCGGAGAGCGAATTGCAGGGCAAGGCGCTGCGTACCGCACTGAAAAAAGGCGATCTTACGCCGGACGATATCGACATTCTGTACGCAGGCGACCTGCTCAACCAGAGCATGAGCTCGACCTTTGCCCTGCGCGATTTTGAAATACCTACGGTGGGACTATTCGGCGCCTGCTCGACCATGTCGCTGTCGCTCGCAATGGCATCGCTTGCCGTCGACAGCGGCGCGGCAAAACGTGCGGCCGCCGTCACGTCGTCCCACTTTTGCACCGCGGAGCGCCAGTTTCGCAATCCGATCGACTACGGCGGTCAGCGCACTCCCTCGGCACAGTGGACGGTATGCGGTTCGGGCGCCGTCATCGTCGGCAGCGGTGGAAAAGTGCGCGTGCAGGATGTCATGCTCGGCAAAATGGTCGACCTCGACCAGAAGGACGCCAACAACATGGGCGCCGCCATGGCGCCTGCCGCCGCGGATACCGTATCGCGTTATTTGGATGTGACCCAAAGCAGTCCGAGTGACTACGACATGATAATCACGGGCGATTTGGGCGCTGTCGGCTCACAGCTCATGTACGAGCTGCTCCTGAGCGGCGGCATCGACATTTCGCGCGTGCATAAGGATTGCGGACTGCTGATATTCGACCGCGAAAAGCAGGACGTTCACGCCGGAGGTTCGGGCTGCGGATGCGCGGCAAGTATGCTGTGCGGATACATTCTGCGAAAAATGGAGGAGGGTGAACTAAAAAACATTCTTTTCTGCGCGACCGGCGCGCTCATGTCGACCACCTCCTCACAGCAGGGCGAAAGCATACCCGGCATTTGTCATCTCGTCCATCTGTGCAGTTGACCCATACGCCTGTGAAGCGACCTTTTTCTCCTACAAATGCGCGCGGCGCGGCACGTGATAATTGCGTGGGCAGTGCGCGATAATTGCGTAGACAGTGCGTGATAACTGCGTGGGCAGTGCGCGATAACTGCGTGGGCAGTGCACAACGCACTATAAAAGCGCCGCATGTACCATGCCGAATCACACTGCGCTGACTCCCATTTATACCAAATCCCACTTGCGGCGAATTTCACTTGCGCTGAGTCACACTTGCGCCGCAATGCATTGACGCGCGCATTATTACAGAGTTTTTTTCGGGCATTTGCTATATGACAAAAGCTCACAATAAGCACAAAAATAACGGGCGACCTCGGTCGTCCGTTATTTTTGTATGTATCCGATATTTAATTACATAATCCGTGTTCACTCGACATCTGTAACGGTCAGGCTGTCGCCGTCGACGGTGAATTTTACCTTCAACCCGGCAAAATCCATTCCGTAAACTCGGTCGCTGTCGTGCTGATACGACGGCCGCGGATCCTGAGCCAGCACATCGATGAGCGGCCCTCGCAGTTCGAGCGGCACGCGCCCGATCAGTTCCTCGGCGAAATCGACCTTCAGCAGTTTTCGCTCCGCCGACGCAGTAAATCCGCCCGACGCATCGGGATGGCTGTCGGTGTAAGCGAGGTACGGCTTGATGTCGAAAATCGGCGTGCCGTCCAAAATATCAACCCCCGAAACATATATCACCGGACCGTCGGGCGTGTCCGTTTCGACCCGTTGAATACGCACCGATGAAAGCCCGATGGCGTTTGGGCGAAAAGGCGAACGGGTGGCAAAAACACCGATTCGGCGGTTGCCGCCCAATCTCGGTGGGCGAACTGTCGGCGACCATGTCTCGCGCACCGCCTGTGAAAACTGCCATATCACCCACAGGTGCGAAAAATCCTCCAGCCCGCGCACCGCCTGTGCGTTGCGGTACTCTGGCTCGAAAATTATCCGTCCCGTCAGCGATTCGACCAGTCCGCTTTGACGCGGAATACCGAATTTTTCGGGAAAATCGGTGCGTATGCGCGCGATGACTTTCATGCTGTACTGTTCCATTTTTCGTCCGTTTTCCGCGTTCAGCCGCGCAGGTCATCGCCCACCGCGGTAATGTCCTTTTCAGCGGCGTATTTGTTGGCGGCGTTTTCGTTTCCGATGGTATTTTCGTTCGCGGCAACGTCCGTTCGTGCCATATCAACGCCGCTTTCGGCAATATTTTCATTTACCGGCGAACCGTCATGCGCTGTTTTTGCGTCAGCCGCACGATCCGCATTTTTATCCGCCTTTTTTTGCTCCTTTTCCTTGGCCGAAAGGCTGATAAGGCTGACTAAAAATATGACTATCATGCAGATGAAGATGATCAGCGCCGATGTCATACGAATACGGTTGACGGCACAGATGATCATATTCAGCGACGCCACCACAACGGCGGCGGCAGACAGCAGTAATGTCAGTTTTGCGGTTTTCATAGGCGTCCTCCTATTTTTTACGGTTCATTTTAATGCGGTCGGGGATTATCTCCGGCTCCTCGCGGCTGTTTTTGTAGTCGATAAAGAAACTGCGAATAATGTAGATTATCAGCGCAACACCGGCAAGTATGAGCAGGGCAATGAGCACGATCTCGGTCACGGTCATGATACCGAACGAGGATATGCCGCCCGACTTTTTCGGCACGCTGACGGTCGAAAATACGCTGTCGGCGGCGCGCTGCTCGTCGGCGGTCAGCCAGCCGTGCGCGTTGTAATAAACCAAGGAAATAAACCTGCCGCCCGACACGGTGACATACTGGATATAACAAAACGGAGCATCGGCGGGAACGCTGACCGCGAGCTTCAGATAGGTCAGTCCGTCGTGGGTTATCTTCTCCGACAGCAGTATTTCGTTGCCGTCACCGCAAATAACCTTTTTCATGGACTCAAGCGCCGCGTTCTGCCCCTCCTCCGACAGCGAGGACAGATCGCCCGTGCGGACGGAGAAATCGGACGACCAGCACTTCAAATGTATTTGCTTGGTGTTGTCGGAAACGGCGGCATACATAACGATATTTCCGCTGTTCATCGCTTTTCGCAGGCTTTCTGTCGAGTGGCCTATACTCTCGACAAAGTCGGCGTTTTTGGACAGGTTGGAGGAGGTCAGCACTGTGTATTCGTCAGGCAGCTCGACCGAAACTCCGCTGTCGGAATCGGTGTAGGGCTGCGCGGCGGCGGTAACACAAAACGCCGACACGAGCACTATGCAGGCGCAAAGCGCCGAAATGAGCTTTTTCACAGTGAGTGCGTCCCCTTTCAATCAGATTTGCCGCGTGGGCATCAAAGACCGTGCTGTATCCTTGCGGCGGTAAGCGTGTTTTGCATCAGCATGGATATGGTCATCGGGCCGACGCCGCCCGGAACGGGCGATATTGCCGACGCGACAGGCTCAACGGCGGCGAAATCGACGTCGCCGCACAGCTTTCCGTTCTCGTCGCGGTCGATGCCGACGTCGATAACCACGGCGCCCGGCTTGACCATGTCGGCGGTAACAAATTTCGGTCTGCCGACGGCGGCGATAAGTATGTCCGCTTCGCGGCAGATATCGGCCAGTCCGACCGATCGGCTGTGGCAAATCGTCACAGTCGCGTTTGCGTGCAGCATGAGCATTGCCATCGGTTTGCCTACGATGTTGGAGCGGCCGATTATAACACAGCGCTTGCCCTCGATAGGCAGATCGTAATGCTTTAGCATCTGCATAACGCCGGCAGGCGTGCAGGGCAGGAATGAATAGTCGCCGGTCATTATGCCGCCGACGTTGACGGGATGAAAAGCGTCGACATCCTTCATCGGTGAAATGGCGTTGATGACTGCTTTTTCGTCCAGATGGCGCGGCAGCGGAAGCTGGCACAGTATGCCGTTTATGTCGGCGCGCTCATTCAGAGTATGTATCAGGTCAAGCAAGGTGTCGATGTCGGTATCGGCAGGCAGTGCATACTCCTCGCTGAGCATACCCAGCTCGGCGCACGCCTTTTTCTTATTGTTTACATAGACACGGGACGCCGGATCGTCGCCGACGATTATTACCGCAAGTCCCGGCGTAACGCCGTGCTTTTTAAGCTCGGCAACCTGCTCGGCGATAGCGGCACGCGTGGCGGCAGAGACCGCCTTGCCGTCGATTATCATTGCCATTTTTTCATCATCCTTTTGAACTTTTTTGTTAAAAAGTCGGTTTTACTGTTTATCGGAACTGCCGTCATCAGCGGCAGTATCGCTGTCAGTGTCAGAATCGACAGAAGCGGTTGAATCGGTTAAGTCGGTATCGGCGTCTGCCGTTTCATCGGAGGCCTGTCCGTTGGGTTCCGTTTCGCCAGCCTGAGTTTCATCAGTGCTTTCAGCCGTTTTATCGGCATTTTCGGTGTTTTCAGCCGTTTTTTCATCGTAATCAGCCGTCTGAGCAATATTTTTAACCGTTTCATCGGTTTCAACATCGGCAGCGGCGGTTTCATCGGTTTCAGCAGTGCCGTCGGACTCAGTGGTTTCGGCGGACTCAGCGCTGTCGCTGTTTCCTATCACATCGTCGGCGTCCTCAAACAGCCATTTGTACTCGCCCTCCTCGGCGGCAATGCGCTTTGAGCGCTTAAGAAGCAGGAAGTAAAGGACAATTCCGGCAATGACAAGCACAAAGGACAGCACCTGCGACACGCGCAGTATGCCGATCATCAGGCTGTCGGTACGAAGTCCCTCGATAAAGAAGCGGACGGTGCCGTACCACACCATGTACAGGGTTATCAACTGGCCGTCAAATTTGCGATGGCGGCTGACGAGGTGCAGCAGCACAAAACCTGCCGCGCACAGCAGTGACTCATACAAAAAGCAGGGGTGAACGGGCGTGGTGCCGATACGGCTGCCGGTCATGCCGAAAATGCTTTCGGTGGTGGTTCCGTACGCCTCCTGATTGACGAAGTTGCCCCAGCGGCCGATCGCCTGCCCGATAAGCAGGCCGATCGCAGTAAGGTCAAACATTGCAAGCATGTTTACCTTTTTAATGCGGCACATTATCGCGCCGGTTGCAAATGCGCCGATGACACCACCGTAAATGGCGAGTCCTCCCTGACGCAGGGCGAATATCTCCGAAAAGCCGGAAAGCGGCTTGCCGTCAAATATGAGGTAATAGGCGCGCGCTCCTACGATCGCCATGATAAACGAAACGATAACGACGTCGAACATATTATCGGTATTGATACCGAATTTAGGCGCGCGGCGGAAGGCATAGATCATCGCGAGCAGAGTGCCGGTGGCGATGATCACGGCGTACCAGTAGATCGGAAAGCCGTCACCGATCGGCAGGGTGAACGCGACCGGATCAATGTGAAATGTGATGCCGAATATGGTGATATACGGCACAGTTGCAGTAGTCATAGCTGTTTAGACTTCCTTTCCTTACTCCGCGGGACGAATGACCGACAGAGCGGAGTATTCCTCATGAAGCTGATCTCTCAGGCATTGCTCGATATCGTCGACGGTCAGCGAGTTGAATACCTCCAGCTCGTCAAAAAGGCCGTCGCCGCTCATTGCAGCGCCGACAAGCGCCGACGCGACATTGTCAATTACATTATACTGCATAACCATTTGTCCGTAAAGACTGTTTTTGGCGCGCATAAAGTCGTCGGCGCCGATGCCATCGGTACGCAGCCGCTTTATCTCTGCTTTGATCTCGGCGGCAACGCGTTCGGGATCGGACGACTCGCCGTCGAATATCTCCGTTGCGTAGCCGAAGCCGTTAAAATACTCGGCCGAAAAGTTCTCGTTAACGAGACTCATATTTATGAGCCGCTCGTACAGCGGCGATGATTTGCCGCTGATGATCTCCAGCAATACGGATGTGGCAATGCGGTTTTTGAGGCTCTTTTCGGGCGTGTCGCACGCCTCCTTAAAGCCGAGGTTAAACATCGGCTGAGCCACCGACAATCTCTGCTCGACAAAGGACTTATTTATCTCGCGCGGCTCGTCATGCAGACCGCGTATGACCTTTTGTGACGGTTGGTCACCGAGCGTGCGGTCGACCTGCTCCAGTACGGCGTCGGCGTCGACGTTGCCGGCGATACACAGGAACATATTGGCCGGATTGTAAAAGGTGCGGTGGCAGTCGAAAAGCATATCTGCCGTTATTTCGGCTATCGACTCAACGGTGCCGGCGATGTCAATGCGGACGGGGTGGCGGCTGTACAGCGCGCACAGCAGGTTGAAAAACGCACGCCAGTTTGCCTCGTCGTCATACATCCGTATCTCCTGACCGATTATGCCCTGCTCCTTCTGCACCGTTTCGGCGGTAAAGTAGGGGTGGCGGACAAAATCCAGCAGTATGTCAAGATTTTCGCTGAAGCCAGAGGTGCAGGAAAAGAGGTAGCAGGTGCGGTCAAACGAAGTGTATGCGTTGGCATAAGCGCCTGTCGCGGCATACCGCTCAAACGCGCTGCCCTCCTCGCTCTCGAACAGCTTATGCTCGAGAAAATGCGCCGTTCCCTCGGGAATGGTGTGAAATTCGCTCTCGCCGTCAAGGCGGAATTTTGTATCAATGGAGCCGTACCGCGTGCCGAAAACGGCATATGCGGACGAGTAAAGCGGCTTTGAAAGTATATATATCCGCAGTCCTGAGGAATGGGTCGCCTCGACGTACTGCTCGTCCAGTTTATCGTTTTTTATCAGTCGTTTTTCAATCATTTGCCTGCCTCCTCACTGCCGAGCAGTCTGTAAACCGTGTCAAGTGTCAGTCCCTTTGCCATGCGGCAGATATCGTCGCGGCTGACCGCCCTGACCCGTTCGGCGACCTCGTCGGGCGTAGGCACATCGGGTTCAAAAAAGCGGTCGGCGTACCAGCGGTCGGTCACCGACTGGGAGTCGCCGATCGAGCGCAGCGAATCGCACAGCGACAGCTTTGATGCCGCGAGATCGGCGTCGGAAAAATCGCCGTTTTTCAGCACATCAAGCTGACGCAGCACCTCGTCGAGCGTTTTTTGCATGTTGTCAAATTCAACGCCGCTGTCGACCATCAACCATCCCTTGCGGCGGTTGGAACGGGCGGCACAGTAGTAGCACAGGCTGAGCTTTTCGCGCACATTGGTGAAAAGGAGGCTGTACGCACCGCCGCCGAACAGGTCGGAGAGTACCATCAGCTCGTAGTTGCCGTTTGCCGCCGTCTCGCTCTGGCGGAAGCCGAGCACAAGCTTGCCCTGCTTGACCGGCAAACGGTCGGAAATCTCAGACACGGTCGCTTTTGCCGGGCTGTTAACGGGTTCGGTGGGCTGTATCGGGCGGCGCGAAAAGGCGGCAAAACCGTCGGCAAACACGTCGAAAATAGCGTCGTTCGGCTCGCTCGCAAGATATGCCACGCGCACCTGCGCCGTTTCCATCACGCGTCGCCATGCGGCGTAAAGCGACCCGCGCGTAGTTTGAGTCAGCTTTTCACGGCTGCCGTAGCGCGGCAGTCCGCCGGCTTCACCGCGGCAAAGCTCCTGCTCACACCGCTGAACGGCATAGGAGCGCTTATTGTTTATCTCGCTGTCGATGCGCTCAAGCTGAAGCCGCTTTTCCTTGTCAAAATTGGCGGCATCGAAGCCGTCCCCGTCGGTCAGCGGCTCAAAAATCAGCGAGTGCAACAGTCGGGCGCACTCAACGGCAAGATCGGCGCCGTCGGGCACAAATTTGTTTTCGACACAGCGTATCGACAGGCGCAAAACCTGCATATCGCCCATTTTGTCACACTCCGCGCCGAGCACCGCGCCGTACAGATCGTCCAACCGACAGCTTAGCATGCGGCTGGTTGGGTAGCGCTTGCCGCAACCGCTGAGCATAAACGGCAGCAGCGCGTTTTCGGCGGCCGTTTCGGCACTCATCGGCAGGTAAAAGCAGACCGACAGTCTTGCTGTTTTGAATCGGTCGGTCGGGATAAAACATCCGGTCACGCCGTCGCACAGGACGGCAGTTTTAATATCGGTCATGTTCAGTCTCCGTTTCGTTGAATATATGATGTTCCGTTTAGAATTAAATAACAGTTATACTTTTTTATTATACCATATATGTGCGCCGCACGCCATAAAATATTGTGATTTTTTTGTATCATATGTGAATAATGTTCACATATCGTTTTTTTTGGCCGCACTTGAACGCAAAAAAATCGCTCCGTCGGCAATATTCTTACATTCGTAAGATGCCGTGCGGAGCGTTTCGTTTTTCGTGTTTTGCGTTTATTTTATGGCGCAGATTCTCAGCTGCGGTCAGCTAACCCTTTGGTTGGAAACAAAGATGTATTCGTTGCCGAACTCGGCGAGAGTAACCTTGTACTCATACCCAAGATCGCCGTCGTAGCGCAGGCTCACCTTGCCGTCCGCGGTTCTTTTGCCGGATTTCATTTTATACTCGCAGTAATTCGAGTCGCCGTGGTTGTAATAATAGGCATCGTAGTCGGCGAGGTAGACCGTGCCGTCCAGTCCGAGCTTGATAGTATCGTCAAGCGAAATGCCGGCGTAGCGGTTGAGCATTTGGTTCATCGCGTCGACAGGCACCTTTATCACATCGAGCAGTTCATCTGTGCCAAGCGCCGATTTCAACTGCTTGCGTTCGTCCTCGGTCACGTCGTAGGTATTGCCGACGCCGTCATAAAAGAGATTGTACAGATTAATGTTTTTGGTTGTACCGTATTCACTGGTGAGGAATTTGTTGCGCATATTGAACTGCTCTCCGCCGAAGAACTCGGTGTTAAAGCGGTTCAGCTCGTCGACGGTAAGATCGACGACCGCCGCCGACACAACGGAGGAGCTGTCGGGAAGCGATGTTTGCCCGTCATTAACCGGGTCGCAGGATACAAAGCTTGATGCAATGCATACCGCTGCCGCAACTACGGCGACGATTTTTGCAATTTTCATCACAAATCACCTTTTTTATTAAAATATCGGTGGTCATGTCAGCTTAGTTTGCCGCCGTTGCAGTGCGGACAGCCGACTCAGTTTTTGCGTGCTGTGATGCCGCCGCACGGTTGCCGCGCGTCATCTGAGCAGACGCAGTCACTGACTTCGGCGGAGCTGCAAACACGGTTGTCGGCACGGTCACAGTCATAATCACGGGCACAGCCGTCGGAGCAATCAAAGCCATTGTCACGCGCTCGGTTGCAGGTGCGGTCATGGTCGTAGGCACTATCATAGACATTGCCACGAACTCGGCCGTCGGCGCAGTTATCGGCGCTACCACAACAGCGATCACAGCCATGGTCACGGGTGCGGCCGTCGGCGCAGGCGCATTTGGACATTTCGCCGCGCGACGCACAGCCGGAGCAGCCTACACAGCCGCCCTTCTTTTTCTGCCGCACAAGATAAAGCACCGCGGCAACAAACCACGCAGCGAGCAGTGCAAGCAGAATATAATCAACCGCGCTCATTAGATAAACCACCTATCATTATAATATCATATGCCGCAGACAATGTAAATAATTAACTGATTGCTCAATCGCCGTATTGCGGATATCCATGCCGTGCGTGCCGCAGGCACAAAATCTTCCTCGGTGCCTTGCGCGCCGCTTGCCTCATTTGTCAAAAGGGGCTGTCGGTTATGTTTGAATAAAATATTTCTTTTTACAATGATATATTCTCAAAAAACGGAAATTATCGAGTAAACCGTGAACGAAACGATCCATGCGATCGCACATTGCAGTACGACGATACCTACAGTGCGCCACCGCGATTTCAATTCGCGGTTGATGGTGGCGACGGCGGCAACGCAGGGCGTATACAGCAGGGAGAACAGCAAAAAGCTGACAGCCGTTGCCGGCGTAAATATCGACGCAACGGTCTCGCCCTTTGCCATAAGCACCTCCATCGTGCTGACCACCGCTTCCTTAGCGGTGAAGCCGGTTATCAGCGATGTCGGAACGCGCCAGTCGTCAAATCCGAGCGGTCGGAAAATCGGTGAAATGACCTTTCCGATTCCGGCGAGCAGGCTGTCATTGACGTCGCTGACCAAATTCAGACGAGCGTCAAAGTTTTGCAACAGCCAAATGATTATCGTGGCGACGAATATCACCGTAAACGCCTTCATCAGAAAGTCCTTTGCCTTTTCCCACAGCAGCAGGGCGACGCTTTTCGCCGACGGCAAACGGTAATTCGGCAACTCCATAACGAACGGGATCGGCTTGCCGCGGAAAAAGGTTTTATTGCATATCAGGGCGACTATGATACCTATAATTATGCCGGTAAGGTACAGTCCGATCATCACAAGCGGCGCATAATCCGGGAAGAAAGCGGCGGTGAACACGGCATAAATGGGTATTTTCGCCGAACAGCTTATAAACGGAATGAGCATGACTGTCAGCTTGTGATCGCGGTCGCTTGACAGCGTGCGCGCAGACATTATCGCCGGCACGGAGCAGCCAAAGCCGATCAGCATCGGCACAAAGCTGCGGCCGGACAAGCCGATCTTTCGCAGCAGCTTATCCATTACGAACGCGACACGCGCCATGTAGCCGGTATCCTCCAGTATCGAGAGAAAGAAAAACAGCACGACGATGACCGGCAAAAAGCTCAGCACGCTGCCAACTCCGGCGAAAACGCCGTCAATGATAAGCGAATGAATGACGGGGTTGATCCCGTAGGCGGTCAGACCCCTGTCAGCCAGTCCCGTCAGCGAGTCGATGCCAAGCTCCATCAGGTTGCTAAGCCATGCGCCGATGACGTTGAATGTCAGAAAAAATATCAGAAGCATTATGGCGATGAATATCGGGAAGGCGGTAAATTTGCCGGTGAGGATGCGGTCGATCTTCACAGAACGGGCGTGTTCCTTTGACTCATGGCATTTTTTGACCGACTCGTCACACACCGATTCAATGAACTCATACCGCATATCGGCAATGGCGGCGTTGCGGTCCATGCCGTGCTCGATCTCCATCTCCACCACCGAGTGCTCGATAAGCTCCAGCTCATTTTGACTCAGTTCCAGACGGTCGATGATATTTTTATCGCCCTCGATCGCCTTTGTAACGGCGAAGCGGCGCGACAGTCCCGCGGCGTCGGCGTGATCCTCGATAATATGCGACACGCCGTGGATACAACGGTGTACCGCTCCCGGACGGCAAAAGTCGTAGACGGTCGGCACCTGTTTTCGCTTGGCGACGTCCACTATCGCACCGACAAGCTCGGTTATGCCTTCGTTTTTCGCCGCCGAAATGGGTACGACGGGAATACCGAGCAGCTCGGACATTTTTCCGATGTCGACCGTGCCGCCGTTGTTCCTCACCTCGTCCATCATGTTGAGAGCCAGCACCATCGGAACGCGCATTTCAATGAGCTGAAGCGTGAGATAAAGATTGCGCTCAATGTTGGTCGCGTCCACGATGTTGATGATACCATCAGGTCGTTCATCCCTTAAAAACGCACTGGCAACACGCTCCTCACCAGAATATGGAAAGAGAGAATACAGGCCCGGCAAGTCGGTGATCGTGACCTCAGGATAACTGCGGATGCTGCCGTCCCGACGCTCCACAGTCACGCCGGGGAAGTTTCCAACGTGCTGGTTCGCGCCTGTCAGCTGATTGAACAGCGTTGTTTTTCCGCAGTTCTGATTTCCTGCAAGAGCAAATGTAAGCGGTGCGCCTTTTTCAAGCACTATCCCGTGTTTCAGATGCAGCTTCTCGTATTTGGCAAATTCTCCGACGCCTGGGTGAGGCGTGTCGTTTCGTCTTGATCCTGCGGCTTTAAGGGGGCTGTCTTTCTTATGTACGTTTTTTACAGTGACCTTGCGAGCCTCCTCAAGCCTCAGGGTAAGCTCGTATCCACGCACCTCAAACTGCACCGGGTCGCCCATAGGTGCGACCTTCTGCAAGGTTATTTCAGCATCGGGTGTAAGTCCCATATCAAGCAGGTGGTGACGTAAGGCTCCGCTTCCGCCGACCGTTTCAATATATGCGCTTTCTCCCGGTTTTAATTCATCCATTGTCATTTTGACAAGACCTCCGTAAACATTATGCTCTGTTCCGATTAATTCTGTAATCTGTATGTTTCAGGCGTAATTCAGCACTTTCGCAGGCTTAAATATAACCTGTCAGAACAAAACCGACAGGTTTTAATATCTGCGTTTTTACTGCGACAGAACAAAATGTTAAAATACTGCGGCTGTTAGATATAGCTAATCCAGCCCGATTTAAGTATATCACGGTAAAACGGTGTAGTCAAGAAAAAAATGGTTAGAAGCAGCTAACCAAACGGCTTTGTTATGCGGAATTACGGGCTTAACCCGTGCGGAACATTACGGTTTTCGATGCGAAAATTTTATATTCAGCGATGAACCGGTTATGTTGTGATTTCGAAAGCGGTTTATCCGGGAACGAATTGAAGGTTTTATATTCACGGATATAATCGCAGGCATTTAACATTGCAAGATAAGTGACTTATGCCGTAGAATACAGTATTACTGCGGAAAAGTATCTGCGTTTCCGGACAGGCTCAGTTATGAAGACCATAAGTATAGATAACAATGTCAGCCAAAATAATACGGCTGCCGCAAGATACGACAGCCGTAACAATATTTACTTTTTTGCAAGCTCGTATGCTCTTGCGGTACAAGCCTTACAGCATTCATCGACCGTATCTGTGAGCTTACCCTCATACAGCTTGTCAAGACCTGCTATAGTCGTTCCTCCCGGAGAAGAAACCTGCTTTATAAGCTCGTCTACCGTCATGCCCGAATCTGTAAGCATCTTTGCCGAGCCGACAAGCGACTGTGCAAACAGCTTGAGTGCCGCATCGGGATCAATGTCTACGCTCTTTGCGTAATCTACGAAGCCTTTTGCAAAAAGATAGATGAAAGCGGGAGAACTGCCGTTTACGGCAATTATTTCTTTCATCTTGTTTATCGGCACTTCCTCTGCGATACCGCAGCTTTCGATAACCGACTTTGCAAAAGCAAATTCTTCATCGGTCACACCGTCCGCTCTTGATATTGCGCTTGCGCCAAGACCGAGCATCATAGGGGTGTTCGGCATAACAAGCACCACCTTTGCGCTCAGTATTGTATGACTGCGGATAAAATCCTCGGATATTCCCGCACAGATAGAGATTATTACTTTATCGTGCGTTACTTCCCCTGCGACAGTGTCAAGCACTCCGCCCAGCACCTGCGGCTTTACCGCAAGCAGTATGTAATCGCACTTTTTAACAAGTTCACATTCGCTCTTGCAGGGCTTTACTCCGAATGCCGAAAGTGCTTCAAGCTTTGCCGTATCCTTATCATACGCCGAAACGCTTATCTGCATATCCGATGAGCAGATGCCACGCATTATCGCACTGCCCATATTACCTGCGCCTAAAAATCCAAGTTCAGTCATACTAAGTCCTCTTTTCTTGTATCAAGCCGAGCGTTTTTCTCTGAATGCCGCACGATATGCCACCATAACAGGATAAAGCACCAGCAGAAGTATGAATACCTCTATAGGCAGCATCGTGAGATTTTTTACTATTCGTGTCGTTATCTTTACCCAGAATACCTCCGGTGCAAAGTAGCCCATTATCACCATTGCAATTGTATTCAGGAACACATTGCAGAAAAGATTGACGCAGAACTTCGCCATAAATATTCTGAACACCTGAAAGCCGTTTGTCTTGAGTCCGCCGAAAAATGCGGATCTGCTTGAAAAATCGAGCTTCACGGGATTAAGTCCGTACAGGAATATGCCATAAATTACAGCACCTGCGACTTCGACCAGTGTGAATATCGGTGAAAACGCACCGGTAGGCTTTACAAGAAAGCCTATTACATCGGTGACAACGCCTGCAAGTCCTGCCACAACAGGACCGTACAGCATACCGATAGCCGCAAGGCCTACAAATGCAAAGCTGATTTTCAGCGTTTCGCTCGGCATGATCATTACGAATTTCAGTGCTACCGAAACACCGATAAGAAGCGCCGTTACTGTAAGGCAACGAATAGATTTCAGTTCCTCGAACGACTTTTTGAAATTACGAAAAAACGCCATATTTACCTCCTCAATGACGCAAGCTGACGCAATCGCATAATGCGGGATAAATACGGCGACGAGCGCCGT
>OIXH01002187.1_pt1 | contig 19968 bp, 17 predicted proteins | sample 1587741 | NCBI WGS metagenome assembly OIXH01 (sample SAMEA3888916, study PRJEB22519) | human gut metagenome | biome: human gut; feature: human-associated habitat; material: faeces | place: Denmark | collected 2011 | reverse complement strand
TCAAGGGCGCGGTCATTGCGGCGGACAACGGCAATCTGACGTTGAACACCGGGACGTTGACGCATTCCAATTTGCACGATTCCAATCGAAGCGAATCCCTTTCCGGAGGGTTGGGGGTCGGCGGTCTGATGAACAACCTTGTCACCTCTCTCGATTACAGCAAAACAGATCAGGAGCAGATCAATCGCGCCACCGTGGGCGACGGCCTTATCATCACCCGTGACGGTTCCGTGGATAGCCTCACAAGCCTTAATCGGGACACAGGCCTTGCGCAGGAAATGACTCAGGACGATAAGATACGGATGGGAATTTATTTTGACAGTAATCTTGCCGACGGCTCCACATGGAAAACGGCCTGGACCGGAGTAAATACATTGGCCGGGCTTTCCTATGGCCTGCTTGGAAGCATATTTGGTGACGTACAGACAGAGTATAAAGATGGGGCTTTGCAGTTTACAGGGCATCCATTTGGAATAGATGGTGATGGTGTAACACTTGGCCATGCCATTATGTATTTTGGAAGTGCGAAAGAGACTGATGTATGGAAGTATTATAATAGTCCTGACCAAATAGTTCTTGGCTTGCACGAACTCGGGCATATACCTCAACAAGAGGCTCTTGGACCACTTTATATCCCAACTTATCTTATAATGGGTGGATGGTGGACTAATTCAAATCCTTTTGAGCAAGGTGCAAATAGCAGCGCACGAGAAAGAATGAAAGCACTTGGAATATATGAAAAAATTCAAAATGGATGGAGATATGAATAATATTTTTATTGCAATCACTTCAGTGGTGCTACTTACATCATGTACACTTCCTGGAGAAGCATTTATTGTAAATAGAAGTGGAAAGGATGTTGTTGTATATACAAAAAATATAGGAAGTATTTTGAAAGATGGCTGTGATGATATTTATAGCCCTCTAAGATCTTCTTATTTTACGACAGAAAGATTGAGAATAAAGGAGTGTCCTGCCGCGCTATACAGGACATGGAAATGTCCTGACATACAATCCAAAGATTTTGGCAATGTAGCTGAAAAGATTGATGCTCTGCATAACTTCCAAGAGAAAACAGGAAAACGTGCGGCGTATCTCTTGGACGAGAATTTTAATCTTTTATTGGTTCCATATGATGGGCCATTTAAGGGACAAAGATTAGAAAATGGAAGGCTTATTTGTAAATAAGAAAATTTACATAACTTCAAGAGAAAGGATTTGATTTACAAATGTATTATACAGACAATATGATAGTCCGTATATCGTATACCCTTGTAATATCCATAAGCATTTTGCTAGGTTCGGCATGCTCCTTGATAAACAAAGGGGCAGCATACCTGATCGCGTCAAACGATTCTCCGGGCAGTGCGTTTATTATAAATAGAACTGGGAATGATGTCCTTATCTATATGACGAACCATAGAGGTTTTTTATTAAAAAATGGGTGCGATGATGCAATCTCGCTGATTCCAGAAAATTACAAAGGTGAAAATATCTATATTGAAGAATGTACAGAAAGTGCATTTTTGGAAAGGAGATGTGTTGGCGGAATCACTAAAAAATTTACAAATGTCTCAGATATGATTAGGGTGTTGAACGATTATCAAAGAGAAAAAAAATCTAGTGCTGCATATTTGTTAGATGAAAATTATAATCTAATATTGATCCCATACAACGAAAAACCAAAATACAATCTTACTGAAGGATTTATTGTTACCTGTAAGGAATAGCTTGGTTTCCTCCACCGTGCCCACCGGGGGCAATCTCAGCCCGCGGGCCGGGGTTCCGGCCTGACGCCGGACACGCCCATCCTCCCCTAAAACGCCTTCCGGCCGAACACGCTGCCCCACGAGGAACCGCGCTCACGCGCGGCGGCCGGGTCCACCCAGGCCAGCACCACCCTGCCCATATCCCAGGCCAGAGAGCGCGCAATAAGCCCCGACGGGTCCGCCGGATTGCGTTCCTTGATGGAAAAGAGATAAAAATCGTGCACCTGGCGGGCTTCCATCATGCCGCCCTGGGCCAGGGACCAGAGCTGCGTGCCGGTCTTCACGTCATACACTTCAATCGCCAGGGACAGGGAGCTGTCGCCGCCGCTGCCGCCGTCCATATAGTGATTGATATAGCCGCCCACCAGAAGTTCCGCGCCGCGCTGCCGGGCCAGGGCCAGAGCGCGCGAGCGTTCAAAGGGACCGGCTTCGGGCGCGTATTCCAAGGCCTCGAAGGCATTGAGCGAAAGCCAGATCTGCCAGACCTGGCGAGAAAGCAGGTCGCTGAAGGTCACGGCATTGGTGATCTGCTGCACGGCGCGCAGGGGCACGAAAAGCGCGCGTGGGCGGTGCCCGGCCGGACCGAGCGGGGACACATAGACGGCGGGCGGCTGACGGCGCACGAAATTGTCGATCTGGATCTGGAAAGGCGTGCTGAAATCTCCGGCCAGGGAGATAGAGGAACGGCTGTCGTCCGGGGTGCTGGCGCAACCGGCGGCAAAAGCCAGAACCAGGGCCAGGACCGGGAGCAGGCCCGGCAGCCAGGGGCATACGCGCCGCGGCAACGATTTCATTGCGGTTTCTCCGAGGCTAGGCGCGCCTTCTGAATGGAGGCGAGCAATTTTTCCCGCGCGTCACGCAGGTTGTCGTAGAGGGCAAGGCGTCTGTCGGCCGACAGGCGGCAGAAATCCGCCGTGCGGGTCATGTCGGCAAGGTGCGCCATGGCCTGCGCCAGTTCCGCCAGTTGGCGCGCCTCCGGTCCGGCCAGGGGCACGCTTCTGCCGGCAAGTTCCGCCAGATGCCCCAGCTCCTCGGCCTGGGCACGGATGCCCTCGGGCCGGATCGCCGCGCCATATTTCCGACGTTTGCGAAATTCATGCCAGAGAAAGCGGATTCGTCGCCACAACCGGGCCATGCCCATTGCCTCAGGATTGGACCGCGTACAGCAGTTGAAGAATCATGGGCCCCATCACCATGCAGACTGGCACAAAACCCAGCAGGGTCTGCGGCCAGTTCAGACGCAGGGCCGCGCGGCAGCCCACGGCCATGCAGGCGAGGCCCCAGACCATGCCCGCCAGGGAGCCCAGCGCAGGAATGACGCAGAGCAGCGCCGGGGCCGAACTGTAGACCATGACCTGGAAAACCAGGGGAAAGCTGGCCCGGTCCGGCGCCACGAAACGGTAGGCCAGATGGGTCAGGCCGCTGAAAACATAGAGTTGCAGAACCAGCATGGCCGTGCGCAGCAGCAGGGTCATAGCCAGATTGCTCTGTGGGGCCAGGAGAGCCAGCATTTTTTCCAGCTGCGGGTCCGTGGCCGCGCTGGGGGCCATGATCGCCAGCAGTATGCCGCCCCAGAAACGCTCCACCACCGTCTGCACCACGCAGATAATAAGGTAGAAGCACAGGGCCCGCAGTTGCGGCGCTTCCGGGTTGAGCGAGCCGAAAAAGCGCGGCGCGGCGAACATGACCCGCATGACCGTCTGATAAAAGGAAGCCAGCCAGCCGTCATGTCCGGGTGCCGTCTCCCAAGGATTGGCCTCATAGTCATGCTCCGCATGGGGGTCCGCATCCCGCTCCGACTCCCGCAGGCGGGCGGCCTCACGGGCATAGGCCCGGCTGGCAGTCCGGCGGATGTCCTCTTCCTCATCCTGTTCCGGCGCGGCATCCGGGCGGTCGGCGAAGGCGCCGCCGTCTTCGCTTCGCGGCTCCCGGCGCTTGCCCTCCGCTTCGCTCGCGGCGTGCTCCGGCTCTTCTTCCCGTACTTGGCGGCCCGGCACAATGGCGCCGGGCGGCAGGGGATCATCCTGCCCTGCCGAGCCCGCCGTGGTCCCGTCGCGTGGCGCGGGCGCGTCAAGGGTTTCCAGCACCCCGTCCTCGGGCGAAAAGCGGAAGCGGCAGGCGCATTTGGGACAGGTGGCAATGACAGCGCGCGCGGGCAGGCGGTCGGCGGGCAGTTCTCGGCTGAAGCCGCACTGCGGGCAGGTAATATTCACTACTGGCTCCTCTCGCGCCGCCCGGATTCCGAAGAACGGCGGCACATCTCAATAGAGCATTTAACGCTTGGAAATGCTCCAGACGCTTGAAGACCGGAAAGCGCGCTTCCCGGAGGCCGCCACGCGGCCGAATGTACCTTCTCTATTAGCCGCAGGCAGGCGTGCTGGCAAGTCCGCCACGGACGTGCCCGAAGCCGGTCGACCCGGCCATGGCCGCTTTCGGCACGGCAGAGCCAAAAAAATTCCTCGGTCCGCATTTTCGCCTTGACAAGTTTTTGGGAATGCGGGTAAGCAAAACTATAGTCAACTAGTCATATATATGAATTTATCCGGCCACGCATATTCCGATAAGCGCCGCGCACAAGGAAGCCGTATGCAATACCATGAGCCATCCCTCCAATCCCGGCACAATCCCGACAATCACCTGCCCGCCTATGCCAGAATCAGCCAGAGCCTGCGCCGCCAGATAGAAAGCAAGGCCTGGCAGCCGGGCGACCTGATCCCCACGGAAAGCCGGTTGTCCAAAGAGTACGGCGTCAGCATCGGCACCGTGCGCAAGGCCTTGCAGGAGCTGGTCATTGCCGGTTTTCTCCACCGGGTGCAGGGCAAGGGCACCTATGTGGCGGGCAGCTTCATCCGCAGCAAAGACCACCGTTTCTACCGCACCCACGCCGCCTTCGGCGAGCCTGACCCGGAACGGCGCTTCACTTTTCTGCGCTCTTCCACGGAACCGGGGCAGGACTTCATCTGCCGCTATCTGCAACTGGAGGAAGGCACGCCCCTGCTCAAGCTGGAACGGCTCATTTCCATTGACGACCGACCCTTTGTGCTGGTGCATTCCTATTTCGAGGCCGCGCGCTTTCCGGAACTGGCGCGCACGGACCCGCGCCGCTTTGAAAGCGAGGCCCTGACCCTGATCATTGAAGAGGATTACGGCACGCCCACCATGTCGGCCAGTGAATTGTGCTGCGCCGCCACCGCCTTGCCGGAAGTGGCCGCTGTGCTGCAACTGCCCGAAAACTCCCCTGTTCTTTTTCTTGAAATGCTTTCCTGCTCCTACAACGAGATACCCTATGAATACCGGCAGAGTTTCTGCGTCCCCGGCAGAAAGCTCTCCCGCTCCTACTGAAATTTCACGTCTGTACTGCCGTAACAGGCGTGGAGGCCGCAGCGCAGAAAATGCGATTTTGCGCTCCCCCCGCCGCCGCTGGCGGCGCGCCACGGCCACAACCCGCAGGGAGGATACAGCATGCAGCCTCAGGACTTGGGAAAACGGCTTTTTACATTTGCCGTTATTGCTGATTCACATCTCAATCAGGACGAATTGGACTGCAATTCGCCCTTCCCGGTCAACAAGCTGGCCAACAGGCGCATGCGCCATGTGGTCCGCGATCTGAACCGGCGGGATGTGGCCTTTGTGGTCCATCTGGGCGACCTGATCCACCCGGTTCCCGCCGTCAAGGAGCTGTATGCCGGAGCGGCCGCGCGTTTTCACGCCCAGGTCAGGGAACTGAACGCCCCCCTCCACCTCACCCCCGGCAACCACGACATCGGCGACAAACCCATGCCCTGGGCCCCGGCGGGCTCCATTACGGAAGACTATATCCGGCTCTGGCGGGAGACTTTCGGCGACGACTATTATTCCTTTGACCACAACGGCATCCATATGGTGGTCATCAACGCGCAGTTGATGAACAGCGGCCTGCCCGCCGAAGCGGAGCAGAAACGCTGGCTGGAGGACGACCTTCTTGCCCACGCCGGACAACGGATTTTCATCTGCACCCATTACCCGCCCTTTCTCTGCGAAACGGACGAGGTCGAGCATTACGACAATATCGCGGAGCCGGAGCGCGGCCGGCTGCTTGAGCTGATGGCCCGTTGCGGCGTGGAAGGCCTGTTCGCCGGGCACGTCCATAATTTCTGGTACCTGAACGAAGGCGCCACCAGGCATTATCTCCTGCCCTCCACTTCCTTTGTGCGCCAGGACTACAGCGAGATGTTCAAGGCCCCGCCCGCCCTGGAGGAAACCGAAGCCGGGCGCAATGACGCGGCCAAGCTGGGCTATTTTCTGGTGCACGTGCACGAGCGCGGGCACCTCTGTGAAATGGTCCGGACCTACGGCGCGTGCGCGGCCCCGGACGACCCGCTGGAAACGCCGCCCATGAGCGTGACTCCGGTCGCGCCCGCCCGCAACCGTTACGCGGCCCTGGGCTTTGATCTGCGCCAGAGCTGGGCCGAAGCCGTGGGCATCCCGCCCAGCGGCGCGCTGGATGAATTCGACAGAAAGCAGGTCCGCAACGACTACCCCCTGCTGGCGCTCTGGGAAATGGGCGTGCGCCATCTGCGCATCCCCCTTCAGGACCTGCGCAACGCCGAGGCCCGGCGGCGCATACGCGGCCTTCTGCCGATGGGGCAGACCTTCACCCTCTATTCCTACGGCCTGCCCACGCCGCGCGACGCAAAGCTCATTCTGGACAACGCCGCCCTGCTCTCCGGCTGGGAAATCAGCTTCCGTGAGCAGGAACTGGCGCGGCTTGCCGCCGGGCTACGCGAATTGCGACGCGAACTGAAGCTGCCCATCCTGCTCAGCCGGATGTGGGAGCATGAGGACAACCGCGCGCCTGACGGCCGCTATTTTCACGTCATGAACCACGGATTCACCGCGGGAGACGCGGGCAGAATCGCCCGCTTGGCCGCGCTCCGGGGGCTGGAAGGCTTCGGGCTGGTATTCCGGGCCATGAGCCACGACGACCTCCCCACCCTCACGGCCTTTGCCCACAAAACCTGTGCCGCGCGCGGTCTGCCCGCCTCCCTGCATCTGCGCCTGACCGGCTTCAATCCGGCCGGGGCAATGCGCGACGACACATGGGCGGCGCAGCGCACGGCCGAGGCCCTGTTCTGCGCCGCTGGCACGGGCGTCACGGTTTTTGCCGACGCCCTTACGGATATCGACCGGGGCTATTTCGTGCGCAACGGCGTGCTGGACCAGACCTGCAATCCCCGGCGGGCCGCCGGGGTCATCGGCCATCTGCACGCCGCGCTCAACGAAGGCCGGGGAGACATCGGCCCTGTGGAGGAAATGGAAGCCAAGGGCCGCTGGCTCCGGACCCGCCAAAACGGCGAGAGCATCGCCCTGTACATGGCCGGTCCCGACGCCGTGGGCGCGCCCCTGTCCATCCCGCCGGAACTCTTCACCTCCACGGCGGCGGTGACGGCGGTGGATCTGGACAGCGGCTTCAAATTCCCGGCCGGAGAACTCCGCCCCGTGGCCGAGGGCCTGTATTTTTTGCGAGGACATTAACCCGTTCTCAATGTGCACGGAAGCCATCCCCGGAATGAACCGGGGGGTGGATCAGAATAAAACCAGCCGTAAAGGAGAACCGTCATGTCGCACCGATTCACACGCATTCTGGCTTTAGCCCTGCTGGCTCTCTGTTTCACGGGCACGGCCCATGCCGAATACCCCAAGGGCCCCATTTCCATCATCTGCCCCTTCGGCGCGGGCGGCGCGGGCGATCTGGCGGCCCGCATTCTGGCCAACGCCGTCAAGAACGACTTCGCCAAGCCCGTGGTCGTGGTCAACAAACCCGGCGCGGCCGGTGTGCTGGGCACCACCGTGGCCTTTCGCAGCAAGCCCGACGGCCAGACCCTGCTCATCGGACGCGTTGCCAACGCCGCCATCATCCCGGCGCTGAACAAGACCATTCAGTACAAGTGGGACAGCTTTGTCTTTCTGGGTCTGCTGGATCTTAATCCCCTGGTGGTCGTGGTCCACAAGGATTCGCCCTACAAGACGCTGCGGGACCTGGCCGACGCCGTCAAGGCCAATCCCGGCAAGCTGACCTTCAGCACGGCTGGAGCCCTGAACATTCAGGAAATCGCCTCCTATATGCTGCTGCACGCCGTAGGCCTGGGCAAGGACGGCGCGGTGAGCGTGCCCTTCCAGAGCGACGCGGCGGGCAAGAACGCCATTCTGGGCGGGCATGTGGACTTCGGGGCCATCAACCTGGCGGCGGCCTTTGACCAGCTCGGCGAAGGCGGCAAGCTGCGCGCCCTGGCCGTGACCACGGCCAAGCGCCTGCCCAAGTATCCGGATATTCCCACCGTGCGCGAGGCCGGTTTCCCTGAACTGGAAAACATTTTGGGCTGGAACGCCCTGTACGGCATCAAGGGCATGCCCCAGGAGGCCGTGGACAAGTGGGCACAGGCCCTGCAGGCCGTCAAGACCAACAAGGAGTGGCTGGAGCCCACGGAAAACATGGGAGCCATCCCCGATATTCTGTCCCCGGCCGAAACCGAAGCCTTTGTGCGGGCCCAGGTGCAGAAGTTCGAACAACTGGGGCAGGCCCTGGGCCTGGTCATCCGGTAACATACCTTTCACGGCGGGAAATTTCCGGCCTGACCTCTTCCGACATATTCCGGACGCCGCGCGGGGAGGAGCCCCTCCCCGCCGCCAAGGAGGCCATATGCACGCGACAGTACGGCAAGATCTGATCCTGGGGCTGACGCTCACGGCATTTTTCTGCATGGTCTATTTCGTACTTATCCCTCTGGGCATCGAGGTTCCCCATTCCCATGACCCCGGCCAGCTTTCCCCGGCGGCCTATCCTTCCTGGATCGCCCTGGCGGGACTGGGCGCCTCGCTGCTGCTCACGGCCAACACAATCCTGAAGCATTTACGGCTGCGCCGCGCCGCCGCGCCGCCCGCAAGCCAGGACAAAGCCGGGCCCCGGAGTTGGGGCGCATTGATTCACACCCTTCTGGCCTTCGGGCTGCTCTTTCTCTTTTACTTCTTCATTGACGACGTGGGCATGGTGCTGGGCAGTTTTATTCTGTACGCGGCCTTTGCCCGGCTCTGCGGCGAACGCAACTGGCTGCGCCTGCTGCTGACAGACTGCATCCTTACCGCCGCGCTTTACGTCTTTTTCGTCCGCATCGCCGCCGTGCCCGTTCCTTTGGGCATTCTGCAATCCTTCCTCTGAAAACCGGCGCACCTCGCTCCGGCACGGTGTACTGTCACAAAGGTTCCATCGCTCCGCGCTGAATTCAGTATACTCCGCGCCGCAAAACAGCATACGGCACACGACAACCATCAGTGTAAACAGCTTTAGGGACTGCTTCCAAATTGTGGAGTTTTGCCTTTCCAGAGAGGAAAACAGGCTTTTTACAAAAAAATGTATTCCCAATGGCACTCGCTTCAACCGTTGCACCGAAGTTGGAAGGCAAAAGAACCGATTTAGCAACAGTCCCCAGGAGACGCCCATGCTTGAAGCACTGCAACAAGGACTGCACCTCATCGCCTCCGTGGAAAACATCCTCGCCCTGTTCGGCGGCATGCTCGGCGGCGTGATCATCGGAGCCCTGCCCGGACTGACCGGGGCCATGGCTGTGACTCTGGCCCTGCCCTTCACCTTTTACATGCCTCCCATCACCTCCCTGATGCTTTTGCTGGGCATCTACAAGGGCTCCATGTACGGAGGCTCCATTTCCGCCATCCTGATCCGCACGCCGGGCACGGCGGCGGCCGCCTGCACCGTGCTGGACGGCTATCCCCTGGCCCGGCAGGGCAAGGCGGGACAGGCCCTGTACATGGCCTTGTACTCCTCCTGCTTCGCGGACATGGTGTCCAATCTGGCCCTGATTTTCTGCACCGGCATGATCGCCAGCTTCGCCCTGCGCTTCGGACCGGCGGAATTCTTTTCCCTGATCTGCTTTTCCCTGACCATTGTGGCCGGGCTGTCCGGCGCGTCCCTGCTCAAGGGGCTCATCTCGGCCTGTTTCGGCCTGCTGCTGGCCAGCGTGGGCATGGACATCGTCTTCGGCACCGGCAGGATGACCTTCAACGACGTGAATCTGATGGCGGGCTTCAGCTTCATTCCCCTGCTCATCGGCCTGTTCGCCATCCCCGAAATCATCAAGGCCACCTCGCCGACCCCGCCGCCCGCCATCCAGGCGGACATGGGGCACAGCCGCCTGACCTGGGCGGATTTCAAACGCTGCTTCACCTCCATTTTCCGGGGCAGCCTCATCGGCGTGGTCATGGGGGCCATTCCCGGCATCGGCGGCGCGCCCGCAGCCTATCTCTCCTACAGCGAGGCCCGCCGCTACTCCAAACGCGCGGCCAATTTCGGCAAGGGCGAACTGGAAGGCATCGCCGCCGCCGAGTCCGGGAACAACGGCGTCTGCGGAGCCACCCTGATTCCCCTGCTCTCGCTGGGCGTGCCCGGCGACATCGTCACGGCCGTGATGCTCGGCGCGTTCATGATGCACAACATCACGCCCGGCCCTCTGCTCTTCGAAGAAAATCTGCCCCTGGTGTACGCGCTCTACTTCGGCATCATCCTGAGTTCTCTCTTTCTGCTGATCTCCGGCTTTTTCTGCCTGCGCGGTGCCGACAAGATCACCAGAGCGCCCCGAATGGTCCTGTTTCCGGCCATCCTCTGCATCTGCCTGTTCGGCGCGTTCTCCATCAACAACAACGCCTTCGACATCCTGGTGCTGCTCTGCATGGGCCTGGTGAGCATGTACATGGGCAAAAACCACATCGCGGAAGCGCCCTTTCTGGTGGCCTTCATCCTCGGCCCGCTCTTTGAGGACAATCTGCGCCGCTCCCTGCTCATTTCCCACGGCGATGTCGGCATTCTCTGGAGTACGCCCATCTGCTGGTTCTTCATCGCCCTGACCGCGCTCTCCCTGTTCATCACCCTGCGCAAGGAATGGCTGGAACGGAAAAAGAGCCCGGACCCCGTCGAACCGCCCAATGAGGAGTAAACGAGGACAAAGCCCGCTTGACAGCTCCGAGGGCTATGGATACATTCTTCTCACTCAAGGGGAGTAACTAGGTTCCCGAAACCTGGACGGCATCAACAGCATGACCTTATTGGTCTGGTGCCGTCGTCGGCCACGCCGATCAGTGAGACCTTGGCAGCAATGCCAGGGTCTTTTTTTGTTTTCCGGCCCGCGCCCCGGACCGTACATCTTTTGCCCAAGGAGACGCCATGTCACTCCGCGCTCTGCGCCCCTACATTCTGGCGATAGTGCTCACATTGCCGGGTCTGGCCCTGCGTTTCGCGCATCCCGACCTTTCACCGATCTGGGTGGCCGTGCTTTCGGGCATAGCTATTCTGGGGGCTTCCTTCCTGCTGACCTGGGCCTGTGAAGTGGCCCAGCTGGACATCCCCCAGGCCGTGGCCGTGGCCGTGGTGGCCTTTATCGCCGTGCTGCCGGAATACGCGGTGGACATGTACTTCACCTGGATGGCGGGCCAGCACCCGGAAAGCGCCTATTCCCACTACGCCATCGCCAACATGACCGGGGCCAACCGGCTGCTCATCGGCGTGGGCTGGTCGGCCATCGTGCTGATTTTCGCCGGGCGCTACCATTCGGCCGTGGCCCTGCACGACGACAAGCGCACGGACGTGCTTTTTCTGGGACTGGCGACCCTCTACGCCCTGCTGATCCCGCTCAAGGGCTCGTTGACCTGGGTGGACGGCGTGGTTTTTCTGGCCATTTACGCCTGGTACATCTGGATCATCGCCCGCCGTCCCTGCGAGGAGGAGCAACCCGAAGGCCCGGCCGCCGTGCTGGCCCAATTGCCCAAGAAGAGGCGGCTGCGGACCGTGATCGCCATTTTCCTCTTCGCCGCCCTGGTGATTCTCTGCAATGCCGAACCGTTCAGCGAAAGCCTGGTGGCCAGCGGCAAGCTGCTGGGCGTCAATGAATTCCTGCTGGTGCAGTGGCTTGCGCCCATCGCCTCGGAAGCGCCGGAATTCATCGTGGCCCTGATGTTCGCCTTCCGGGGCAACGCCGGACTGGCCCTGGGCAGCCTGCTCTCCTCCAAGCTCAATCAGTGGACCCTGCTGGTGGGCATGATCCCCGGCGTGTACGCGGTGTCCTCGGGCGGACTTTCTCCTTCCATAAACCTTGACACTCACCAGTTCCAGGAAATATTACTGACCGCCGGGCAGTCCATCTTCGCGGTGGCCCTGCTGCTGGATCTGCGTCTGCACGTGCGTGAGGCCTTCTGGCTGCTGGTGCTCTTCGCGGCCCAGTTGTTGTCGCCCTTGTACGACGCACAGTTGGAAGCTATGCTGGGCCTGGCACACGACCCGTTGCGTCTGCATTATTTCTACGCCCAGGTCTATCTGGCCCTGGCCGCGATACTGATGATCAAGAACTGGCGCAAGGTCTGGCAGTTGCGCCTGGGATTCAAAGTTTAAGGAGAGAGGTTCGGCATTTGGCCCCCCTCCTTTAAATATACATGGAGGATGCGCCATGCCGCATGCTTTTTCCCATATCCGGGCCATCCCGCCGACAGCGGCGGGATGGCTGCTGATCCTTCTGCTGGCCTGCGCCTGCATCCCGGCGGCTTTCTCGCCCGCCGGGGCGGCCGAGGAAACGCCGCCTCCGGCTGATTCCGCCGCGCCGGACACCGAGGACAGCGGGCCCGAGCAAGCCGTCTACCCCGATGTGCTCAATGAGCACATCCAGCGCGGCGGCAACGGCAATCCGGCGGTCAGTCTTTATTATCCGGTGCTGCATCAGACCGCCGTGGACGAGGCCATTCGCCGCTGGGCCACGGACGTGGCCGACGCCTATGAAAAAGAGGTCGGCAAAGCCGACGGCCCGGACGGAGAAAAGCCGAGCAGCTACGGCATGTGGGATCTCACCGGCCTGTTTGAGCTCACGCGCCCGTCGGAAGGCGTGGTCAGCGTGACCTTCAGTGTCTACAGCTATACCGGCGGCGCGCACGGCAACCTGGAAATCACCTGTCTGAATTATGACCTGCGCACGGGACGGCGTCTGGACCTGGCGGACCTGTTCAAGGATCCGGAAAAGGCCCTGCAACTGATGTCCGCCTGGTCCCAAAAAGAACTCGCCCGCAGCCTGGGCGAAGATACGGACGAGGACATGATCCGGGACGGCGTGGCCCCGGATCTGCGCAATTTCGCCAATCTGACCCTGACGCCGCAGGGACTGCGCATTGAGTTCCAGCCCTATCAGGTCGCGCCTTGGGCCGCCGGGCCGCAGCGCGTGGACATGCCTCTGGCGGAACTGGCCGCCGCCGGTCCCGAAGCCCGGATCTGGCCCCAGGCCCCTGTTGCAAAGTAACGCAACGTTGAAAAGTTGCTTTACTCCGGCAACCGCAAAAGCAGACGCCCGCGCCCGAAGCCAAGGTGCCTTTAGCCGTTCGTGAGCAAAGCGAGCGTTGCCTTAGCTGTAGGCGCCGCAGGGGCCGTACAGATAAGGACAGCATCGCTACGGATAAAGAGAGCAATGATGGACCGCGTTTCCATCACGCGTCAGCCGTTGCCGCCGGGCGGCTTGCGGATGACGACAGCAACGATAGGATAAGGGCGGCGCAGACGTCGAGAATGGTAATTCTCAAAGTTAATCTGCTCTAAAAGACTGACATGGAGTCCGGCCTGTCAGGTCGGACTCCATCCGGATGAGGTCAGTATCCATGCCTCGCGTATTGTATTGTCTCCTGACGGGACTGCTTCTCTGTCTTCCGGCCGTAACGGCTCTGGCCCTGCCCGGCGCGGATGCGTTAAACGGGCCGCTCCTCGCGGCCTCCCGGACTTCAGTGGACGAAGCGGCGATCGGGGCGACGGACGGCCCGGCCGCCGGAGATTCCTCCGGCAAGGAAGCCGCGGCGGCTGAAATTTCCGGCTCGCGGCGACCCGGCGTCATCGACCATCTCCTGCAGCGCCCTCTGCCGGACGGCCCGGCGGGACACCCCAGAGCCGCTGAAATCAACATCAACTATCCTTCACTGGGCCGCAGCGACATTGACGCGGACATCCGTCAATGGGTCACGGGCATTGCCGACGCCTTCGAGGAACACCTTGACATCAACGCCTTCGGCCTGCCCAGCACGGAACAAAGCGGCGAGAGCGGCCCGGCTTTTGAGCTCTGGGGTTCCTACAGCGTGTCCTGGCCGTCCGACGCGGCCGTGAGCATCACTTTTGAAATCTGGAATTATACCGGCGGCGCGCACGGCAACCTGGACATCATGACTCTCAATTACAGCCTGATCACAGGCCAGCGCCTGGGCCTGGTAGACCTGTTTGAAACGCCGGAAACAGCCCTCAACCTGATGTCCGCCTGGTCCCGCCAGGAACTGGCCCGCCGCTTCGGCGCGGGCCGCCCGGCCCAGATGCTCAAAGACGGCACTGAGCCCCTGGTGGAGAACTTCTCCAGCCTGACCCTCACGCCCGAAGGCATTTGCATCAACTTCCAGCCCTATCAGGTCGCACCCTGGGCCGCCGGTGTGCAGAAGGTCAACATGCCTCTGGAGGAACTGCTCCAGGCCCGTCCCCTCCTGGCCCTCTGGGGCCGCTGAACACGCCTGCCGTCACCGGAAAATTCTTCCCCGCTTCTTTTTTGTCTCCCTTAAACACAGTTTATTCATAAGGAATACCATGACCACATTATTGCAGGATATTCTGGCTCACAATCGGGCCGTTACGGAGAAAGAGGGTGAAGCCCGACGCGCGGCGGCCGTGGCTCTGAAAAAGACGCCGCACAGGCGCTGCGCCATCTTTACCTGCATGGACGCCCGCCTGGTGGAGATGGTGGAACCCGCCCTGGGCATCCGACGCGGCGACGCCGTGGTGCTGCGCAACGCCGGCAACATCATCGGCACGCTTGAGGGCACCATGATCATCAGCCTGCTGGTGGCTGTCTTCATGCAAAATATTGAGGAGATCATAGTGGTGGGACACGAGGACTGCGGCTTTACCCACGCCTCCTCGGCGGTGCTGCTGGACAAGATGCGCCGACGCGGCATCGGCGAGGAAGCCGTGGAGACCATGCGCGGCCCTCTGGAAACCTATCTGGATCCGCACACCGATCCGGAACAAAATGTCCGCCGCGTGGTGCAGCTGCTCCGCACCCACCCGGCCTTTCCGCCGGACATCGTGGTGCACGGCCTGCTGATGCAGCCGGCCAGCGGCAGCGTTCGGCTGGTGGTTGACGGCTCGCGCGACTAGCACTTGCTGCTTGAAATACTCCACTCCCCACCGCGTTTGCCCGGCGGAGCGATGCCGGGTCAGCCCAGGCTCAGCCCTCATTAAAGCGCCTGCCGCAAAGCCGCCTTTTTCCGTACAGCGGCGTTGCAAAAAAAATTGACCTTGCGGCATGTTCACGGCAACAGGGCAGACGCATCTAAATAGTCTTTATTCCCCGATAGATCGGGGAACGAACAAAAAAGAGGCGAAGCCACCTTTGCTCCGCCGGAGCCAAGCGCAGGCGGATGGCTGGTGTCGGGAGAATCCTAAAAAATGCGCTGGCCGTTGCCGCGCCAGCGGTTTGCTTGGATATAATTTTACGTAACCAATTGCTGTCTTCATCCGTAGCTGGCGTTGCTGTCTTTATCCGTACGGCTCACAAGTTCGCCTACGGCTAAAGCTCCTTCGTCGCAACGGCTGAAGCGAGTACCAGATCTCTGCTGTCCTCATTCGTAAGCAGCTTCGCTGCAACGACTGAGGCAGGAGCACACTTCCTCCATGCGTTATCCGTTATGCGAGGAACGGGCATTACGGATAAAGACAGCAGCGCTGAAAGGCTCGTTCTCCTTGATATAACACAAAAATCCATCTCATGACGAGACCCTCCAGGCCGGGCCGGACGACAGCTCCAAACCTCTGCTTGACACGAGAGAGAAAACACATAATCGTTGCCCACGCAACGATTTTTATGAACAGGAGATATGAGATGCTTGATCGCCGCATCCGCCGCAAGCAAGCGGCGGGCGTATCCAACGTGGGGGCCGGTGGGGCGTTGCGGGAGATTTGCAATCGCAACTTCAATGTGGTGACGCTGATCAACCTTCTGGTCATGACGGCCTACTACCTGATCTTCGTCACCAGCACCTCCTATGCCAGAGAGGCTTATCTGGCAAGCCTGAGCACGGCTGGTTTCACCGCGGGCATTATGGTCATTGGCTGCCTGGCAGGGCGTTTCGTCACCGGCAATCTGCTTTCGTTTTTCGGTTGCCGCGCCGTTCTTCTCGCCGGGATCGTGCTGTACACGGCCAGCATCGCGGGTTTTTTCCTGGTGGATTCCTTGCCCTGGCTGTTCGTGCAACGCCTCTGGGCGGGCGTCGGCGTCGGCGTCATCGGCACGGCCACGGGAACCATTGTGGCCTATGTGATCCCGCAGCGGCATCACGGGCTCGGCGTGAGCCTGTTCAGCATGAGCACGGCTCTGGCCCTGGCCCTGGGGCCGTTTCTCGGCATCAGCCTGAGCAACCACATAAGTTATGCGGCGCTGATGCGGATCAATATGGGCATTGCCCTGGTCTGCCTGCTCATCTTTTTCGGGCTGGCGGCCCTGCCTTCCATGCGTCACCGACATCGCTCGCTCTTCAGCCTCAACAGTTACATTGACCCGCGTGTGGTGCGTTTTTCCCTGGTGGCACTGGTGGTCTGCTTGAGCTACGGCTGCGTGCAGGCCTTCATGACCTCCTTTGCCGCCGAGCGCTCCCTTTCCGGCCCGGCGAGTCTCTTCTTTCTGCTGTATGCCGTGGCGGCCCTGGCTACCCGCCCGCTGACGGGCCGCCTGTTCGATACCCGCGGCGAGAACGTCATTTTTTATCCCATTCTGCTGTTGACCGCGCTCTCCCTGATCATGCTGGCCCGCGCGCACAGCAGCTGGATGCTGCTGCTCTCCGGCCTGGTGCTCGGCATGGGCTTCGGCAACTTCCAGTCCGTGGGGCAGGCCGTATCGCTTTCGCTGGTGTCGCGTTCGCGTTTTGCCCAGGCCACCACAACTTTCTTCATATTTTTTGACCTGGGCATCGGCCTGGGGCCCTATATTTTCGGTTTTCTCGTCCCCACTCTGGGCTATGACGGCATGTATCAGTCCCTGGCCTTCACCGTGCTTGCCGGGCTGGGCCTTTACTATGTTTTGCACGGGAGGCTCGCGGGCGGCGGGGCCTGAACGTCATCCCGAACGGCACTCCCCGGAATCCTGTGGGACCTGTTGGCACTATGCCTTTTTGTCCGCTCGCTACGTGCGGCAGCCGTTGTCCGAAGGACTTGCGGGTGACGACAGCAACGATAGGCTGAAGGCGGCGTCAATGCTGAGAATGCCAATTCTCAACGTTAATCTGCCCTGAGAACGTGGATACGCCGAAAAAAGCAAAGCCCTTCCGAGCATTCGGAAGGGCTTTGCTTTGGTGCTGTAAACGGAAAAACGAGTTTACTGATCCACCCGCACGTCCAGGGTGTTGCCGTCCTTGGCAAGCACAAAGCGGGTATTTTGGGGTTTTGCCTTGAGGTCGATGACCACACGGGTCTTGTCCGCCATTTTGCCGATGCGCACATTGCTCACCAGGGGATTCTTGGGCACGCCCGGAGCCTTGATCTGCCACTGGCCGTCCAGGTCCACCACCACGCGGTCGGGATTGGTCAGATTCATGCTCTTGTAGCGGAGAGGCGCGTTGCCCTCCAGGCGCACCGTGGCTCCCTTGTCCCGCGCGAAGACCACAAAGCGGCTGATGTTGCGCTCACGCGGCGCGGCGGCTTTTTCCGCCCTGGGCTTTTCGGTCTTTGCCTTTTCGGCTTTGGGCTTGTCCGTCTGAGCCGGGCGTTCTTCTTTTTGGGTTTCGGCGCGGGCCGGGGCGCTGCTTTCCGTTTTGGCGCTTTGGGCCGTGCGCTCCATCGCCGGAGGCGTGCTCATATTCTCACGTGCGGCGGCCTGCGGGCCGGGGGCCGCGGGCGCGGCCTGGGGCATCTGGGCCCGTTCGCTGACATCTTCCACCACGGGCGCGGCCTCGGCGGCGTCGTCCCTGGGCAGAGGCGGCAATTTGGGTTCTTCGCGGGCCGCTTCCTGCGGTGCGGCGGGCGCGGTAAAACCGTTCCGGGCGGCATCCGCCGACAGGGGAGGCAGACCGGCGCCGCTGTCCGGCGCGGCCGGTTCGCCGGCTTCCGCCGTGGGGGCCGGAACAGGTTCGGATTTGCGGCCCAGGCGTTCATTGAGCATGATCAGCGCCATGCCCAAGATGCAGACCGCCAGAAGAAGACTGAGAATGACTTTGTTCATGCCGTATGGCTCCTGCCGAAAGGCGAGTTGCTCGCTCGGGCTCAGCGTGGCCGCCGGGGGCGGTTTTTGCCGGGCCGAAGCTGTTTTTCCTTGCTGATATGGGCCAGCATCCTGGGGTAGACTGCTTCGCGGGCGTCCAGGCGCATGGCCGTGCGGACGTGTTCAGCGGCTTCGTCGTATGCGCCCATGGCGCAGAGGATGCGGGCCAGGTTGAAATGGGCGTGGTCGTCCTCCGGAGAGAGTTCCAGAACCCGTTTGCCGAAACGCAGGGCCAGATCCGGCATGGCGTTTTTGCGCAGTTTCGCGCCGAAATCGCGGAACATATGCTTGTGGGCGGATGAGATATTCTCCGTGGTGGACGCCAGTTGTTCCAGGGCGGTAATGGCGGCCTGCCGTTCGCGCGGGCGCTTCAGGCGCAGCAGAGCCTTGCGGAAACTCTCCCGCAGAGTGATTTCCACCTGTTTGGTCCGGCGCGCCGTGTCCAAATGCCGCAGCAGCTCGTCGTCCAGTTCCGGCGCATCCGCAACCGGAGCGGGCGCGACGGCGCGCGCGTCCGGAAGGTCCGCCAGGGCGCGGACGTCCAGCATGGTCATGGGCATGGCCAGGATGGAGGGCTCGGACCGGAACTGCGCGGCAAACTGGGCGGCGCTGACGCGTCGCGCCTCCGCCTTGGGCTGGAAGGCATTGTCCAGTTGTTGCACCGCGTAGCCTTGCTCCGCCAGGTCCCAGGCGAAGAAGAGTGTCTTGCGGGTGCCGTCCGCCTTGGCCAAAGGCTGGGAATATACGCCAAGATATTTGGGAGGACGCATAGGCGAAATGTACATCATTTGCGCCGAATGGCAAGATTCCCCCCGCGCCCTTTACGCAGCCGGGCCTTTGGGCTAGCATGGGGGATGCACGAAATGGCCATTGCACAAAGCCTTCTGGCTATGGCAGAGGAAGAAATCGGCCGCCGGAATTGCAGCCGTCTTGAACTGGTGCGCGTGGAATACGGCGCGCTTTCGGGTGTGGTGCCCGAATCGTTGCAGTTCTGTTTTGAAACCATGATCAAGGGCACGCCCCATGAAGGGGCCAGACTGGAGTTGATCTGTCTGCCTTTGCGATTGCGCTGTCCGTTTTGCGGCGAAGTGTTCGGCGGCGAAGGGCAGGACGCTCTCTGGCAGCCCTGCCCCGGTTGCGGCGAGCAGTTCGGGCATGTGGTGGAGCAGGGCAAGGAATTGATTTTGAGCCGCCTGGAAGCCCGCTAAAATATTTTCGCGTTGAAATCGGCAATGCTCCGGCGGCGGGAGCTGAAGCCCGCAAAATGTATATCTCACTCGGATACCGGCAGAATTTGGAGATAAGGAGAAAAATATGCAGATTCCTGTGGTGCGCAACGTCCTGGAAGCCAATGAAAAAATGGCCGCCCATGTGCGGCGGCAGCTGAGCGGGCGCAAGATTCTGACCCTCAACCTGATCAGCTCTCCGGGCGCGGGCAAAACCTCTCTCCTGGAGCGCACTCTGCGCGACCTGGCCGGGGAATTCCGCATGGCGGTCATTGAGGGCGACCTGCAGACCGACAACGACGCCCGCCGGGTAGCGGCGACCGGGGCCCAGGCCGTACAGATCAACACCGACGGCGGCTGCCACCTGGACAGCAATATGATTCTCACGGCTCTGGACAATCTGGAGCTGGACGGCTTGGATATCCTCTTCATCGAAAATGTGGGCAATCTGGTCTGCCCGGTGGAATTCGACTGCGGCGAGGATGCCAAGGTGGCCCTGCTCAGCGTGACCGAGGGCGACGACAAGCCCGAGAAATATCCCCTGCTGTTCAACCTGGCCAAGGCCATGGTGCTGAACAAGGTGGACCTGCTGCCCCATGTGGATTTCGATATGGACCGCGCCCGCGCCTTTGCCACCAGATTTTCCACACTCCTGGTGATACCATCTGTGCC
>OIXH01002185.1_pt1 | contig 19982 bp, 16 predicted proteins | sample 1587741 | NCBI WGS metagenome assembly OIXH01 (sample SAMEA3888916, study PRJEB22519) | human gut metagenome | biome: human gut; feature: human-associated habitat; material: faeces | place: Denmark | collected 2011 | reverse complement strand
TTTAAACAAATTATTAATCAGAATTCTGTTGCATTTGCAAGTTGAATTCAGCTTCTATATCGACGGCGAAAACCTGATCCTGCGTATGCCCGTCGACGGGCGGCAGATGAACGTCAACACCGGCCGGATCGAGAATGCGGGCGTCGAAGCCGAAATCGCATACCGCATCTCGGCGGCATGGAGCGTCGACGCCAATTACAGTTTCCTGCACATGGAGCATCCCGTGCTGGCCGCTCCCGAACACAAACTCCACGTCGGAGCCTCCTTCACGCAGGGCCGCTGGTCGGTCTCGACGGGCCTGCAATACGTGGAGGGTCTCTACACTTCGATCGTCGTCGGAGGGACGGGCAGCGACGCACAGGAAAATTTCATCCTGTGGAACCTGCGCGCAGGTTTCCGCATCTCGCGCAAATTGCGTATCTTCGTCGACGGAGAGAACCTGCTGGCGCAGCGTTACGAGATCAACGCCGGATTCCCCATGCCGCGTGCAACCGTGCTGGGCGGTCTGGACATGCACTTTTAACGAATTACTCGAAATACCGGAACTTTCATTCAACCATTCATAAAAAAGTGATATGCAAACGACTTCCGTAAAACTCTATTCGCTGGAATACAGCGAAGCGAAAACCTATCTGGCGACCGCCCTCTTCCTCGCGGGCAACATCGTCCTGCCGCAGCTCTTCCACACGATCCGTCTGGGCGGGCCGACATGGCTGCCGATCTACTTCTTCACGCTCGTGGGCGCCTACAAGTACGGCTGGCGCGCGGGGCTGCTCACGGCACTTGCGTCGCCCGTAGCCAACGCACTGCTCTTCGGGATGCCCGCCGCGGCGGCACTGCCCGCGATCGTACTCAAATCGGTGCTGCTGGCCGGCGCCGCAGGCTATGCCGCCGCACGCTTCCGCCGTGCGTCGCTCGCACTGCTGGCAGCCGTCGTACTCTTCTACCAGGCGGCCGGCACATTGGGCGAATGGGCCCTCACGGGTTCGTTCCACGCCGCCGTGCAGGACTTCCGCATCGGCCTGCCGGGCATGTTGCTGCAAATCTTCGGCGGCTGGGCATTCATCAATTTCATAATCCGCAAGTAAGACGATGCGCAAACTGGGATTCGGCTGTATGCGGCTGCCGCTCGCAGAGGCCGGCAACTTCAAGGCCGTGGACATCGCCGAGGTCGAACGCATGGTCGACACCTTCCTCGAACGGGGCTTCACCTACTTCGACACGGCCTACATGTACCACGATTTCCACAGCGAGTGCGTCGTGCGCGAGGCGCTCGTCGAGCGTCATCCCCGCAGCAGCTTCACACTGGCCACCAAGCTCCCGACGATGTTCCTCAAATCCGAAGGGGATCAGGAGCGGATCTTCGCCGAACAGCTCTCGAAATGCGGCGTCGACTACTTCGACTACTACCTGCTGCACAACCTCAACACCGCGAACTACCGCACCGTCGAGCGCTTCGACAGCTTCGCTTTCGCCGCCCGCATGAAAGCCGAGGGGCGTATCCGCCACGTCGGATTCTCGTTCCACGACAGCGCGGAGCTGCTCGACGAGATCCTCGCGGCGCACCCCGAAACGGAGTTCGTGCAGTTGCAGATCAACTACCTCGACTGGGACAATCCCAGCATCCAGTCGCACCGCTGCTACGACGTGGCGCGCCGTCACGGCAAGCCGATCGTGGTGATGGAACCGGTCAAGGGAGGTTCGCTGGCGACGGTTCCGCCCGCCGCCGAACGACTCTTCCGCACCGTGCATCCCGACCTCTCGCCCGCCTCGTGGGCGATCCGCTATGCCGCGAGTCTGGACGGCGTAATAACCGTTCTCAGCGGCATGTCGTCGATGGCGCAGCTGCTCGACAACACGGACTACATGCACGACTTCCGACCGCTCGACGACGCCGAACGCGCCACGGTGGCTGAAGCCGTCAAAATCATCAACGATGCGATCGCCATCCCCTGCACGGCTTGCCGCTACTGCGTAGAGGGGTGTCCGAAGCATATCGCCATTCCCGACTACTTCGCGCTCTACAACGCCGACCGCCAGTCGGTGAACCACCTCTTTTCGATCCAGCAGACCTACTACGACAACCTGGCCCAGACGCACGGACGCGCCTCGGAATGCATCGGCTGCCGCAAATGCGAACGCAGCTGCCCGCAACACCTGCCGATCGTCGACGATCTGAAACGGGTCGCAGCGACGTTCGAAACGGCCGGATAACCGGATAAAAACTGACGAATATGGCAAAAATCCTCTTTCTCGGAAACTTGGGCGTCGTGGAGATCGTCCTCATCGCACTGATCGTACTGCTGCTCTTCGGAGGCCGCAAGATTCCCGAACTGATGAAGGGCATCGGCCGGGGCATCCGCTCGTTCAAGGAGGGCGCCCGAGGCGACGGTGAGGAACCGAAGCAGAAGGAGTGACCGCATATCGGCGGAATCGGCACCGGCGGAAGAACGTTCCGCCGGTCGTTTCGTACGCCGCAAACGAAGATGCGTCCCGGCCGGTTGCACGGGAACGGTCTGGTATCTATCCGTCAGTAGATCAACGGCGCCGCCGACCGATGGATTCCGGCAGGAAACGACATGCTCGCTTCCTGCCGTTCCCCCCCCACTCCCGCGATCCGTTCTTCCACTGCGAACGAACTCGCCGCCGGAACTCCGCACCGGAAATTTCGCCGATTCGAAAAAATCGTTTACCTTTGCGTAAAACATCAGATGATACGATGAAATCAGGTCCGAAAACGCCCCTTCGCAAACACTCGCTGGCCGATACGTTGGCCCAACGGCTGCAACGCCGTATCGCAGCGGGAAAATTCCGCACGGGCGAACGGCTGCCGACTGAATCGGAGCTGATGCGCATGTTCGGCGTTGGCCGCTCGACGGTGCGCGAAGCGGTACGGATGCTATCCGACCGGGGATTCCTGAACGTGCGGCAGGGCGCAGGGACATTCGTCGCAGCCCCCGCAGCGTCCGATGCCCTCATGGAGCAGCGGTTGCGTCGCGCCGATATCCGCGAGCTGGACGAAGTACGGAAAATTCTGGAAGCGGCCATTGTCGAACGCGCCGCTGCACGCCGCACGCCGCAGGACATGGAGCGGATCGAATCCCTGCTCGCCCAACGGGGCGAGGCCGCCGAAGCGGGCGACCTGGAACGGAGCATCGCCGCCGACATCGCCTTCCATGCAGCCATGGCCGAAGCCACGCACAACGAAATCCTCTGCGAGCTCTACCGGACGACAACCGGCCACCTGCAAAAGGGATTCCGTCACATCTACCGCGACACGGCCTGTTTTCGCGCCTCCCAGCCGACGCACGCACGGCTGGCACGGAACATCGCCGATACCGACGTGCAGCAGGCGCTCGACACGATCGCCGTCATTCTGGACGAACCCTGATCCCCCGACGATGGACACGTTCACGAAACCCATATCCGCACCGCGCCGGCGAACGACCGCCGACACGGTCTATCCGATCCTGCTGCTCGTCAGCGTCACCCACCTGCTCAACGACATGATGCAGTCGGTGATTCCGGCGGTCTATCCGCTGCTCAAAGCCAAATTCGGTTTTTCGTTCGCCCAGATCGGTCTCATCACGCTCGTCTTCCAGATGACCTCCTCGATCCTGCAACCTTTCGTCGGCCGCTATGCCGACCGCCATCCGAGACCCTATTCACTGGCCGCGGGAATGTGTTTCACGCTGGCGGGACTCTTCGCGCTGGCCCTCGCCCCCGGCTTCGCGCCGATCCTTCTGGCCGTCGCACTCATCGGCTGGGGATCGTCGATCTTCCACCCCGAATCGTCGCGCGTAGCCCAGCTCGCATCGGGCGGGCGCAAAGGGCTGGCACAGTCGATTTTCCAGGTCGGCGGCAACGCCGGAAGCGCCTTCGGGCCGCTGTTGGCCGCGCTCGTCGTCATTCCCTACGGCCAGACCTCGATCATGTGGTTCGCCCCGGCCGCACTGCTGGCCATCGGCATCCTCCTCCGCATCGGCAACTGGTACAAACGACAACTGACCGCCGCGACCGCCGCACCGGTAACCGCAACAGCCGCAGCAGCCGAATTGCCCCGCCGCAAGATCCGCCGTGCGCTGCTGATCCTCACGGTGCTGGTTTTCTCGAAATATTTCTACATCGCCTGCATGACCAACTATTTCACCTTCTTCCTTATGGACAAATTCGCCTTCTCGGTGCAGGACGCACAATACAGCCTCTTCGCATTCCTCGCGGCATCGGCCGCAGGCACGGTCATCGGCGGGCCGCTGGGCGACCGCATCGGACGGAAATACGTCATCTGGGGGTCGATTCTCGGAGCGGCGCCCTTCGCCCTGATGCTGCCCTACGCCGGATCGGGCGGTGCCGTGGCGCTGGCGATCCTCGTCGGACTGATTATCTCGTCGGCCTTCTCGGCCATCGTGGTCTACGCCACCGACCTGATGCCCGGCCGAGTGGGAATGATCGCCGGCCTCTTCTTCGGGCTGATGTTCGGACTGGGCGGACTGGGTTCGGCCTTCTTCGGCTGGCTGGCCGACCGAACCAGCATCGAATTCATCTTCCGCGTCAGCGCGCTGCTGCCCCTGATGGGGATCATCACGGGATTCCTGCCAGACGTCGAACGCAAACGATGATAAAACATGACAAACATAAACAGAAAAGCTATGGCAAACGTAATCGTACTCTTCGAGGTTACCCTCAAAGAGGGCCATTCCGACGCTTATCTCGCAGCGGCAGCGGCACTGAAACAAGAGTTGGTGCAGACCGATGGATTTCTCGGCGCGGAACGCTTCACGAGCCTTGCCTCCCCCGGCAAACTGCTCAGCAAATCCGAATGGCGCGACGAGCAGAGCGTCGCGAAATGGCGCAATACGCTCCGGCACCGTATGGCGCAGACACAGGGACGCCTGAATGATTTCGCCGACTACAAGATCACCGTCGCAACACCCGTACGCTGTTACACGCTCTCGTCGAGAGATGAGGCTCCGAACGATTCCAACCGTTATTTTAATCTTTGAACGCAATGCAATACACCCACCTCTACCGCTCACCGCTCGGCACGATCACACTGGCTACCGACAGCGAAGGCCTGACAGGACTCTGGTTCGAAGGGCAGAAATATTTCGCCGCGACGCTCGACGCCCGGCACGAAGAGACGATGCTGCCGATATTCGAGCAGACCCGCCGCTGGCTGGACAACTATTTCGGAGGGAACGATCCGGGACCGACGCCGCCCCTGCACCTGCAAGGTTCACCGTTCCGGCTGGCCGTGTGGGAAATTCTGCGGCAAATCCCCTTCGGGAAGACGATCACCTACGGAGAGATCGCCCGTGAAATCGCCCGCCGGCAAGGCTCGAAAACCGTCCCGGCACAAGCCGTAGGCGGCGCTGTCGGACACAATCCCGTCAGCATCATCGTTCCCTGCCATCGGGTCGTGGGAAGCAACGGCAGCCTGACGGGCTATGCGGGCGGCATCGAGCGGAAGGTACGGCTCCTCGCCCTCGAAAAAGCGGATATGACGGGGCTGTTCGCTCCGCAAAAAGGCACAGCCCTGTAAAAGCCGAAACAGCAGGAGCACCTTCGTATCGTCGTGCCTGACCGTTCCGTTCCCGCTTTGGGATTCCGCGGCGAACGAAGCAGCCGGAAAGAGTGCCGATGCCAAACCGCAGTGCGGAGGACGTCGAGGGACCGACGTTTCGACGGGGATTTATGAATCATCAAGAAACGGCAGAAGACCGACATGCCGTTCAAAATCAAACTGTGCGGCATTATCAAACGCATCATCGACAAATACAGACGCGAGGTCGCGGGAACGAACCTCGTACTGCCTGTGCCCGACATCGCCTACTGTAACCGCATCCTGAAAAGAATCGCCGTCGAGGTCGGAATCGACAAGGCGGTCACCTACCATCTGAGGCGCCATACGTTCGCAACGACCAACGCGCTGGTGCAAGGCATCCGCATCGAAGTGGTCAACCGATGCAGGTTTCCGGCCGGTCTTCGGCGGTCATTAGACGGTCATTCGGCGGTCATTCGGCGGGAGTATCCGGAAAGTCCGGAGAGAAGATCACGTGCGGAGCAGCGTTTCGCGGATGCGTCTCAGGGCTTTGGTGATCTGCGCTTCGACGGTCTTGACCGAAATCCGCATCTGATTGGCGATCGCTGCGTTGGAAAGCCCCTCTTCACGGCTTTTGCGGAATACTTCGCGGCAGCGGTCGGGCAGCTGCGAGACGGCTTCGGCGACCAGCAGCAGCATTTCGTCGGCTTCGAGCTGCAATGCCTCCGGGTTGGTGAAGAGCGGCTCCGGCCCCTCGATGGAAATGCCGGCGGGCCGTTCGTCACGAAGCCGGTTGAGCGCGCGGTTGCGCACGGCGCGGAACAGATAGGCCCGGACGGAAGTCAGGATGTGGAGTTCTGCGGCATGCTGCCAGATGTGCGTAAAGGTGTCCAATACGATCTCTTCGGCAGAGGTGCGGTCACGGAGCCAGTAGGCTGCGAACCTGCATAGCGGGGCGTAATAACGGTCGAACAACTCCCTGAAAGCGGCGGTTCCCCCCCCCTCCCTCGGCTGATGTGTTTCCACAAAACCATGTCGTGTTCGTTTTCCGACCTCATCGTATCGCTAAAGGAAATTCAGACTAATAAAGATAGGCATTTTCGGGGACAAAACGGACGCGGAACGTATGAATTTTTCGTTTCGGCATTCTTTCGTTCCTGTTATCCTGCGGCATGCGGGACGCCCGAAATCGGGACTGCGTTAAAAAAAGGGGCCTGCTGAAGTGTTTCAGCAGGTCCCTTTGCAGGTTCGGACGTATTATTCGAGCAGTTCGTTGTTGCCCCAGACATTCAGCTCTGCGATGCACCATCCCCGGAAAGTCGGGTTATAGGTCTTGTTCGTATAGCTGGCGTGAATGCGCAGCCGGACGTAACGCGCATGCTGGTAGTCGTCGAGCATCGGACTGATGACCACACCCATCGGATCCAGCGGTGAATCGGGATCGGTCCTGTAGTCGCGGTATGTCTGGGTGTAGGTCCAGTTGGCGTCGTTCGCTGCGCCGAGGCCGTCGCCGGCGATCTCCTTCGCGGTCCAAACCTCCAAGTGGGCGATGCCGTAGCGTGCGCCGTCCTCCGGTTTGCCGGTAGTCATGTAGCGCTGATTGAACTGGAGGCCGCGTACGGTCACCTCTTTGCCCAGATCGATGACGAAGTCGTAAGGCGGATCGGCCTTCTCCTCGTCGGCGTTGCAGTAGCCGAAGGTGTTGATGTCTTCGTCGAACATCTTCTCCACTTCGTAGTTGGGCTTGGCTTTGGGGGCGGCGAGCACCTTCCATCCGCTGCGTTCGAGCAGCACGGGTGCGGGCGGTCCCGGCTTGACGAGCTTGTTGAAGAGGATGTAACGGACACTGCCCGTCGGCGAGACCGTCGCCCGCGGGTCGCCCTTGATCGAATCGATGGCGATCGGAAGCAGGTACGGCTCCTCGTCGGGCATGCGCTCGCTGAACAGCTCGACTTTCATTGTCGAGGAGACCGTGTTGTAGCGGGGCAGCATGACTTCGGTGGTCGAAAATTCGTAGGCCTCCGAGGGGCAGAGCTTGTATGAGGTTCCGTGCGCCGCGTTATAGGTCCCGACCAGTTCGGGGGCAGTCTTGAATACGACGGTTATGTAGTTGCCGCTGATCTGCTCGGCCTCCACGCGGATGTCGAGGGTCTGCTTCTTGGGGCTTTCCACCGTAATCACTTCGGCGTCGGCCGTGGCGTCCTGAATGCTCAGCAGGGCAGGCTGCCCGAGCGTCGGACCTTCGTCGTCCTTGCAGCCCGCCGCTGCGATGAGCAGGGCGACGGCGGCCAGAAGACGCATGTTTGCATATCGTTTCATAATCGTTTTCGTTTAAGGGTTCGTCTCTGCGTTAGAATTTGACATCGACCAGCACGGGAATGTGGTCCGAGGCCCTCTTGATGTCGCCTTTGTTGAAGTCGAGCATGATCTTGGTGCCGACCACTTCGCACTTCGCGCCGTTGCCGTTCCACAACAGGATGTAATCGATACATTTGTCCGGCGCCTGCGAAGAGTGGGTGAAGTCGCTCGCACCGTGGGGCGTCAGGATCGTCCAGTCCGTCTTCAATTTGGAAATGGTGGGCGAATCGGGACGGGCGTTGAAGTCGCCGCCGAGGAAGACGGGTTTCTTCGAGCCGCCGAATTCTCGTTCGATGACCTTGTTGATTTCATCGACCTGCCCTGCCTGAGCCAGCGAGGATACATGGTCGAGGTGGGTGGTGGCGAAGACATATTTCTCGAACTCCACGACGACCATCACGCGGGGTTCGGCGCCGTCGCCCTTCGGCAGCGGAGCGGCAAAGGTCCGGACGGGTTTCTCACGGCTGGCGATTCCGTCGCCGTAGGCTCCGCCCTGATAGGCCATCGCCCGCGAATATTCGTAACTCCACTCCTTGCCCATCAACTCGGCGAACTTCTTGAGCTGGAAGACCCGGCCGGTGCGGACCGTGCAGCTGTCCAGCTCGCTGATGCCCACCAGATCGGCCTTGCCCTCGGTCATCATGTCGGCGATCATCTGGTAGCTGCCGTCGCTGATGTACTTGGTGAAGACGCCGACGTTGTAGGTCACCAGACGTGTCGCGCCGTCGGTCTTGGAATAGTAGTCCCGGACGGGTTCTTCGGGGTTTTCGGGTTTCAGATGGGGCGGAACTTCGTCTTCGGAGGAGGAACTGCTGTTGCAGGCCGTTGCCGGGCAGGTGAGGCCGAGCAGCAGCATGATGGTAAGATATTTTTTCAGGATGTTCATCGTTTCGTTCGTTTTTGAAGTTAGCATTAAGAATTAAAAGTCGAGGCCGTCGTTCCAGCCGGGGTTTTGCGTCAGGGCACCGCCGGTCAGCGAGCGGTCGTCGGTCGGAATCGGGTAGTAGTAGTCACGGGCTTCGTTCCACTCGCCCGGATTCTTCTTGTGGGGCGAGATGTAACCGTGATCGCCTTCCGAGAGGAAGATGTCCTGATCGATCTCCATGATGAGCGGAGCTTTGGTCGAGGGCGTCTCTCCCTTGGTTTTGAGATAGATGTCGGGCGTACCGTCTCCGTCGAGGTCGTATTCGCCCTTGGAGGGGATGTAGAGGCCCAGCAGCGGCTGCGTGAAGGCCTTGCCCTCTTTCCAGCGGATGAGGTCGTAGTAACGGTGGCCCTCCTGAAGCAGTTCAATGGTGCGCTCGCGGCGGATTTCGAGCAGTACGCCTTTGTTCGGCCCCGTCACGTTGGGGTAGCCTGTCTCAGGGGCCGAAAGGTACGGGTCGGGGTTGGCGTTGGCTTGGGCCATGTCCAGATTGGGCATGCCCACGCGGTCGCGCAGCTTCTTGATCGTCAGGTCGATGTCGTCCTGCGTCAGCGTGCCCAGCTCGGCCTTGGCTTCGGCGTAGTTGAGGTAGATTTCGGCCGTGCGGATGATCGGCAGGTCGGTGTAGGAGAGGTTGTAACCGTCGGAACCGAAGTCGGCGGGAGCGACGAACTTGATGGGCTGGTAGCCCGTCATGCAGGTCGAAAGGCTCGGCACTTCGATCTTGGTGGAGTTGATGCGCGTGTAACCCGGCGTGCGGATCGACTGCGCCAGACGCGGATCGCGGTTCTGGCACTCGTCGCGGAACTCCATCGTTTGCCAGCCCGCCTTGTCCGTGAAGCGCGTGCCGTCGGTCATCAGATAGCTGGCGACGATCTTGCGCGTCAGGCCCGGACGGCCGTAGGAGGTGTTGAGCGAGTAGAAGGTGCTGTTGTGGAATACGCTTAGCCCCTTGTTGTAATCGCGGGCGAGGACGACCTCGATCTGCTGGGCGTCTTCCGACACGAACAGGTCGCGGTAGGCGGTCTGCGTGCCGCCCGATGTGTAGAGTCCGTAGCCGCTGTTGGTGATGAACTCTTCGGACGCCTTCGCCGCCAGATCGAGGTAGTATTTCCAGTCGTTCTCCTCGGTGTCGATGCCGTGGTATTTGCGGAACGTGCCTTCGAAGAGGCAGAAACGCGATTTCAGGGCCAGTGCCGTCCATTTCGTGATGCGGTAAAGGTCGTGCTTGGTGGGCAGGTAGAGGATGGCGAAATCGATGTCCTCGATCATGCGCTGCATGACGTACTCGCGCGAATCGCGCGGACGCTTGAGTTCGGGATCGGCCGAGCCGATCGGTTTCGAGTACCACGGCACGTCGCCGAACCGCTTGATTTTTTCGAAGTAGAAATAGACGCGGAAGAAGCGGGCCAGCGCGTCGTAGCGGTTACGGACATCGGTGTCCTTGCAGTTGCCCGAATATTCGAGCAGCGTGTTGATGTCGCGCAGGTTGGTCCATGTCCAGCCGCCGCCCGACGCGGGGATCGTACGGCCGCCGCGCATCTCCTGCGGCAGGTCGTTGTGGATGATGTTGTCCCAGTACTCGTTGTAGAGCCCGTCGGACGGGAACGCCGTGTAGAATTTGTTGCTGAAAGCCTGCAGCTCGTTTTCGTTCGAGAAGAAGGTTTCGGGCGACATTTGGGCCAGCGGGTATTTGTCGAGCCACTCTTCGCAGGAGACGAGCGCCATGGTGCAGCCTGCGGCCAGTATCAATAATATTTTTTTCATGGTTCTGCTTGTTTGATTAGAATGTGACATCTACGCCGAACATGTAGGTTTTCTGCCACGGGTAGGTGCGCATCTCGTCGTTCATGGCGGCCATTTCGGGGTCGATATAGTCCGAGCGGATGGGCGACCATGTGGCGAGGTTCTCACCCGTGAAGTAGATGCGCAGGTTGTCGATCAGCACCTTGCGCGTCCATTTCTTGGGCAGCGTGTAGCCTATCGTGAGGTTCTTCAGGCGGCAGTAGCGGATGTCCTGCAGATAGCGGTCGTTGACGGCCGTCAGCTCGCGGTTGGTGCCCGAAATGGCGACGTAGCCGCGCGGACGGGGGAAATAGGCGTCGGGATTCTCTTCGCTCCAGTACATCTTGTGGAAGTCCTTGGGAATCCAGCTCGCATAGGGACGGGCGTAGGGACCCCAGAAAGCGATGGTATTGGCCTTGGGATACCACTGGCGGCGTCCGACGCCCTGAAAGAAGATCGAAAAGTCGATGCCGGCCCACGACATGCTCAGCGTCGTGCCGTAGTGGAACCGGGGCTGGCTGTTGCCGATGATCTCCCGGTCGCCCGGATCGTCTACGGTGTTCTTGCCGATGGAGATGATGTTGTCGCCGTCCAGATCGAGGAACTTCAGGTCGCCGGCGTGCAGGCCGCGTTCCGAACCGGCCGCGGCGTTGATCCGGTTGTTGACGGCGGTCTGGTCTACGGCGTAGCCGGCGGCCTCGGCGTCCGAAGCGAACAGTCCGCCGGTGCGGTAGCCCCAGATTTCACCCCAGCGCATGCCCTCGTAGTAGGACTTGGCGAAGGTGCGGTCGGGGTTGTCGTATTTGGTGATGTCGGTCACGTAGTCGTTGAAGGTGACCGTCACGCTGTAGGTGAACGGCCGGCGCAGGAGCTGGAACTCGTCGCGCCAGCTGAGCGAAAGCTCGTAACCCTTGGTGCGCAGGTCGGCGCTGTTCATCTTGGGGGGATCGGCGCCGTAGACGCCCGGCAGCGCGACGCCGGCGGTCAGCATGTCCTTCGTGTCGCGGATGTAGACGTCGCCGGTGAAGTTGAGCCGGTTGTTCAGCATGGTGAGATCCAGACCCAGGTCCCACTGCTGGGCGGTTTCCCAGGTCAGGTCGGAGGCTACGGGGGCGCCCAGCGAGGAGTATTTGCCCTTTATGCTGCCGTCGAAGGTGTAGTTGCTGAAATCCTTGTTCGTGATCAGGCGCATGTAGGTGTAGTAGGACGACACGTTCTGGTTGCCCAGGCTGCCGAACGAAGCGCGCAGCTTGAGGTTGTCCACCAGGTCTTTGGCGTTGCCGAAGAACGGCTCCTCGGAGATGCGCCATCCGGCCGATGCCGAGGGGAACAGGCCCCAGCGGTTGCCCGGTGCGAAACGCGACGATCCGTCGTAGCGTCCGCTCACCTCGAAGAGGTAGCGCCCTTTGTAGTCGTAGTTGATACGGGCGAAGAAGCCTGCCAGGGCGTATTCGTTCTGGCCGCCGCCGTAAGCGCCCTCCGTGGGAGAGCCCGTTGCTAGATTCAGGTCGTCGAGGTTTATGGAGGAGAGGTTGATGCCTGCCACCGAGACGTTCTTGCTGGACCACGTTTCGTAGTTGAATCCGGCGGTTGCCGACACGTGGTGCGCCTCGCCGAACGTTTCGTCGTAGTTGGCGTAGACATTGGCCGAATAGTAGTTGCGCGTCTGAACCACTTCGTCGAGCTGGTTCATGCCGGCGCCCGTGTCGTAGGCGAGCAGCGGCCCGTCGGGGTATTCGCGGTAGTTCATTGCGGAACTGCGGCTCGTATTGCGGTTCTGGTAGAGGCGGTAGGTGAAGTCACCCGTGATGCTCAACGTCTTGAACGGCGTGATGACCAGGCGTGTCGTGTTCGAGAAGTCGTTCGAGCGGTCGACGTTGCGGTGCGTGCCCTCGTTGAGCAGGATGTGGCGTCCGTTGGCGATCTTGTAATCGAGATACGGCGTGCTGTAAAGCCACGATCCGTCGGGGTTCTTCATGGGGAAGTTGGCCAGTGCGTGGCGGGCGCTGTAAGCGATGGTGTTGTCTACGCTGCCGTCTCCCAGAGACTTGTAATTCGACGAGAAGAACGACGTGTTGTTCGAGAGCGTTGCCCACCGGTTGATCCGAAAATCGAGTTTCGCACGCAGGTTGTATTTGTTATACACGTCGGGATGTGCGCGCTGAATACCTTCCTGGCGGTCATAGGCGCCCGAGACGAGGTATTTGATGTCCTTCGTGCCGCCGCTGAGCGAGATGTTGTGCTGCTGCACGGGCCGACGCTGCTGGAAGAGCATGTCCCACCAGTCGTAGTTGCCGTAGTAGACCCACTGTTTGCGGCCGTTGCGGATCTCTTCGACGACCCACGGACGGTCGGGATGCTCGGTCCTGTCGTTCACGCGCGCCAGCAGCTGCTGCATGTCGTGATCGTTGTATTTGACATAGTTCGTTCCGGAGTCGGCCTGCCAGAACTTGTTGACCGTATAGACCGACCAGTAACCGCGGTTCTCGTAGTCGGTCGAGGTCGTGGCCTCCTCCCAGCCGAAACGGCCGCTGTAACGCACCGTCGCCTTGCCGTCCTGGGCCGAGCCGTTCTTGGTGGTGACCAGGATGACGCCGAAGGCTGCGCGGGCGCCGTAGACGGCTGCCGCCGAAGCGTCCTTGATGACCGAGATCGACTCCACGTCGTTGGGGTTGACGCGGTTCAGGTCGCCCACCACGCCGTCGATCAGCACGAGCGGGTCGGCCGAGTTGATCGAGTTGACGCCGCGGATGTTGATCGCCGGCGTGCTGCCGGGTTTACCCGAGGAGGTGGTGATGTTGAGACCCGCTACGGAACCCTGCAACATGCTGCCCAGCGAATGGGTGACGCGGTTTTCGAGCTCCTTGCTCCCTACGGTCGCAACGGCGCCGGTCAGGTTGACTTTTTTCTGCGTGCCGTAGCCGATTACGACGGTTGCATCGAGCATGATGGCGTCCTCCTGCAGGTAGATCGTGATGCTGTTCCGGCTTGAAGGAACCGTCACTTTCTGGGGCAGGTAACCCAGGCAGGTGACCTGGAGAACGGCTTCTCCCGACGGAACCTGGATTTTGAAGGTGCCGTTTTCAGAGGTTGTGACGCCTTTGGTCGTACCATCGACCAGGACGGCTACACCCACGAGCGGCTGTTGATTGGCGTCGAGGACTTTTCCCGACACCTCCCTGTTCTGGGCCGAAAGGGCTGTTATTCCCCCTCCCAATACCAGAAGAAGAGATAGAACCAGTGGTCTTAATACTCTCATAAGATCTGTGTTTGTTGGTTAGTAAATGATGATTGTGGTTGGGTATGTAGCGAAAATCACTTGCGTCGGTAGGCATCCGTGGAGAATGCTTTCGGCCGCTGCATGTTTTCGGTCCACTCGTTTCCGAATTCGTCCTTGACGGTGATCACAAGGTCGGTGTCCGCATCGTCCGCCTTCACCTTGAAGAAGTGCGTGAACTTGTCGGTGATGAACGACGGGGTCGACTTGAGTCCCGCGTTGTTGAACCGCTTGACCGAGAGCGCCGCGATATGGAGCGGGTCGTAGGCCCAGACTTCGGTGTAGGGCAGCGTCTTGCGGTTTTCGTCGACGACGCTCAACGTCCAGTCCGAATTCCAGTTCCAGATGTTGATCAGCACCTCGTTGTCGTTGTTCTGCGGATAGGCGTTGACATATTGCATATAGGCGTTCTTGACCGAAGCGGAGATGTCGGAAGGCATCAGCGGAACGTCGGCCATCGAAAAATGCACGTTGTTCAGGTCGTAGCTGCGGAACTGGTACTCTTCGGGCCATCCGGTCGATTTGTAGAGACATTGGAAATCGGTTCCCGTGACATCCCAGATGCCGTAGCCGCCCGGAGTTCCGTCGGTTCCGATGTGGATTCCGGGCGTGAGGTTGCCGGACCACCACCACGAAGCGCATACCGAGCCGGAGTTATACTCCCGGAAGTTATGCCCGTCCACGATCGGAGCGTCGGGCGTCACGTTGAAAAGTTTGTGGGTATGCCCCGTCACGAAGCGGACGGTATATCCGTCGAGGATGTCGAAAAGCCGCAGGGTGTTGACCTGATCGTGGTCGATCTTGAATCCCGATGTGGTCGGATAGAACACCTGCGCATGCATGGCAACGACGACGGGGGTCGTCTTGGCCACGTGCGACAGGTCTTTCGCCAGCCAGTCCAGCTGCTCGGCGGAGAGGCTCTTGACATAGTTGCGGGATTCGGTTCCGTCGTAGCTGCTGCAATCGATGTCGTCCATGACGACGTAATGGACCTTGCCGATGTTGAACGAATAGTAGGTCGGGCAGATCTGATCCACATATTTGACCGCCGCATCGTAGTCCGACCTGGTCTGGAAGTCGTTGTCATGGTTGCCCATGGTGTGGAAGATCTGCAGATTCTTGATCTGGCTGTTGATGGTGTTCAGGTACTGGGGGAAATAGTAGCTGTTCGAATACCAGTAGAGGTCCCAGGTCATGTCCCCGAGGGTGAGCGCATACATCTTCTCGCCCTTGTGGCGGGTCATGTAGTCCGTAAGGTCGGAGGTGAACTGGGCGAACTGTCCCAGGTCGCCCGTTCGGTTGGCGAGGTGCATGTCGCCCAGCATGAAGATCTTGTAGGAGTCCTGTCCGTCGACCTTTTCGAGCTTGAAGTCGGCCCGTTCGACGACGTCGGCGCTGTTTTTGAGCGCGCGGTGGAACTGCGGGAGCACCCCGACGGACGGAACTTCGTAGCCGCTCGGGACGGAGATGAAGACATATCCCCACTTTTTGGCCGATTTGAGCTGGTAGATGCCCTTCTCGTTCGTGACGGTCACCTCCGCGCCGTCGGAGACCACGACGTTCTCCACGCCGACGCCGGCCGACGACACGATCCCGTAGACCGTGGTGCCTGCATCCGGTTTGAAATCTATGTCTTCGACGATGTTGATGTAGATTCTTCCGAACGATTTTTTGCGCGCGTCTCTTTTGACGAAGACTTTGTAGTAACCCGTTTCACACCCGTCGGCCAGGCGTACGGTGAAACTGTCGGAAGAGGTGTTGACGATGGGGCAGACGTAGGAGATGCCTGCGTCCGACTCAAGAATGAATGTGTCTGTGGTCAGGGGCGATTTCCCCCCCCCCACTTACGGCGAAAGTGCACTCGCCGCCTTCGGTGACGTCTACCGACCCCGGAACTGTGAATTGCACGTCGAAATTATCCGCGGGGGTCTTTTCGTCATCGCTGCCGCCGCAGGCGAAGAGTTGCGAGACGGCGATGAGTGCCAGTAACAGATACTTTAATACGTTTTTCATTTTAAGTTCTTCGATTATAATTTTTTTATTTGTCCGCGTTTTGTAAATCCGGTTGTTTGGACACCTCGAAGGCCCGGAAAGACCCGGTCGGGGACTCCGTCCCGAAGTCTCCGTTTGCGGCCCTGCCGGCCTTCGCATCTTCCATTATATATATGGTAACCATCTGTTTACCGTGTCGCTTCTGTCTGAAAAACTTTTCAAATATAACTTGTTTGTGTTTCGATTGTGTTTCGAATACATTTCAAAATTAAACTTATTTTATTAAAAAACAAAATCGGATGATTTTTTTTGCAAATAAAAAATTTTAATTTTTAGTCGTGTTTCGTTTGGTAGATTTGCCATTTCCCTTTCATCTCTTTTTCGTTGCCCTTGATTCGTGGAATGGTTGTGAAGCGAAACTGTCGGGCGTCTGTTTTTCGGCGACGGCAGTTCGGAAAACGGCGTGGCGGAGAAGAGTGGCGGGCGGAACCGGAGGTGTTGTCGGAACCGGTCCCGGCCGCTCGGGGCGGGCTGTCGCCTGCGCCGGGAGCGGCAGTGTGGCGGGCGGATTTCGGCGCAGGCCGAAAAGACGCTCGCGGAGGTGAGTTCCGGAGGCTATGAATGCCAGGAGGCGGTGAGCTGTTCGGGGAGCGGAACCGAGGAGTCGCGCCGCCAGACCATCGCCCGGTCGGCGGCCGCGTCGCCCGTGCCGAAGTCGAAGCGGTCTGCGGAAACGAACCTCGCCGGAACGTCGCCAGCGAACCCGAAGCGTCCGTAAAATTCCCGGAGCCACTCCTTGCCGGGCGTCGGGATGAGGAGCGCCGCATCGTCGCCGCGCTCCGCGATGAGCCGCATCGCTTCGCGCATCAGCTGCGAAGCCAGTCCGCGTCCCCGGAACGCCGGGTCCGTCGCTACGCCATAAATATAGGTCGTGCGGCCCAGCTCCGTCCGGAACGGCAGGAGGTGGAGCATCGCCGCCATGCGGCCTTCGGCCTCGGCCGTCAGCATCCGGCGGCGGGAGTAATAGCGCATGATGAACGAGTCGGCGAACTGCTCGTCGTCGCCGAAGGCCTTCATCCAAAGCTCTTTGCAGGCCACTTCGTCGGGGTGCATGCAGATCGCCGCGAATTTGTGCTGGAGGAACGCCGGGTGGTAGGAGAGTTTGGCCTGCCGCAGTCCGTCCAGCCCGAGGTCCTCCTCACGGTTGATCAGCGTGAAACGTTCGGGGAGGTGCTGTGCGAAGAGTTTGTTGATGATCGTGAAAGCGCCGTCGAACTCCGTGTCGGCCTTCTCTACATGGGTGTCGAAGGTGTGGTCGTTGACCGCCGAGCCGTAGGTGAAGGCCGCGAGGCGGTCGCCGACGTAGATGCAACCGCCGATCAGCCCCAGTTCTTCGAAATGCTCGAAGGCCCGCTGCATGGCCCGCTGCTCGGCGCACAGCTCCGAGGTGTGGCCTTCGTGGGCCTTGCGCCATTCGCGCTCGAGGGCCATGCACTCCCCGAAGCGGTCGGGCGTCAGCTCTTCGTAGCGGTAGTCGGGATATTCGGCCGTGAAGCGGTTGATGTGGTTGCGCTTGGGCTGGTAGCGGCGTCCGGCAAGGTTGCGAAGATCGTCGGCGTTGTAGACGTAATCCTCCAGCGCGCGGTCCGACTCGAACGCGAAATGGCAGGGAACGATCCGGCGGATCGTGTCGCGGCCTTCGTCCGTCAGGCCGATGATCCGCAGCCGCTGTCCGTGGGCGTGGGCGTCTTCGCGCAGGAGGGGGAGGATCGGGCCGAAGTCGCCTTCGCCGACGGGCTGCATGTAACCGATGCGCTCGCCGCCGTCGATCTGGAAGCGGATCACCAGGAATCCGCCGATCTCGGCCCACGCGCTGTGGAACACCGCCTGCCAGCAGTACATGTTGGCGAAGGCGAGGTCGCAGTTGCAGATGCCCGAGGGCATGGTATAACGCTCGATGACCGCCCGGTCTTCGAGGCGCACGGGTTTGAATTCAATCATTTGCCGTATAGCTCTTTTTCTCGATATGGGTGTAATACTGCTGGACCAGCGCCCGGAAATTCTGTGCCAGACTGTCGGCGGCCGGGGTGGCCGGGCATTCCTGCACATCCATGTCCGAATCGTCGAGCACGATTGCGCCTTCGCCGGTCAGCGCGCGGAACCGTCCGTCGTAGCTGACCGACCAGCGGGGCCGCTGCGGTTCGTTCAGCACGTCGCGCCCGAATGCGAAATAAGGCTTCCGGTTGCCCGTGAGCCCCAGCAGGGTGGGCATGATGTCCAGTTGCTGCGTGATCTCGCCGACCTCGCCCCGCAGGGCGCCGTCGGGGGTGTAGATGAAGCCGATGACGTGCATGTTGCCCGGGTAGGAGCGCGTCTCCTCCGCGAATTTCTCCGACGACACGTGGTCGGCCACGAAGACGAAGATCGTGCGGCGGAACCACTCCTCGCCGCCGAAGCGCTGGAAGAAGAGGCGGAACGCCCGGTCGTCGTAGGCGACGCCCTTGTGAATCCGGGTGTAGCCCTCGGGCAGCGTCGCGGCGTACTTTTCGGGTACGACGAACGGGTGGTGCGACGAGAGGGTGAACAGCGCGGCGAAGAAGGGTTCGGGCATCGCCGTCAGCTCCTCGCCCGTGAATTGCAGGAACTCTTCGTCCCAGATGCCCCAGTAGCCGTCGAAATCCCCCGTGCCGTGCTTCGCCTCGTAGTCCTCGCGGCTTACGAGCCGCTCGACGCCTGCCGAACGGGCATAGGCCCCGAAGCCCATCGAGCCGCGTTCCGAGCCGCAGAAGAAGGCCGTCGCATAGCCTTTGTCCGCCAGCATGGCGGGCAGCTGGCGGCTCTCGCCCAACGATTGGGGCATCAGTACGAACGGCGTGCGGAACGAGGGGATGCTTCCCAGCACCGAGGGCATGGCCTGGATCGAACGCGAGCCGTTGGCGTACATCCGTTTGAATGTCAGACCGTTGCGCATCAGCGAATCGAGGAACGGCGTGAAGCCCTTTTCCGGGAGGTCGGCGTAGAGTTCCGGATGGAGGAACGCGGAGTGCTCGGCCGACATGCTCTCCATGATGAAAATCATCACGTTGCGGCCTGTGAGATCGACCGCCGCGCTGTCGGCGGGCCGGTGCACGGGCGTGAAGCGCTGCGGCAATTCCTCCGGGGTGAAATATTTCCTGTATTTGACGCTTCCCGCGCTGCCGATGGTGCGCAGGATGCAGAACGGGTTGCTTAAAATCAGATTGGCCTTGCCGCTGTCCGCCGTGTAGAGCATGGCGTTGGAAAGGGTGATCGGACGGGTCATGCGGGTCATGCCGCCGCGCATCCCGGCGACGCTCAGCCCCGCCGCGAGGGCGAAGACGGCCGTGCCGCCGGCATAGTAGGCCCAGCCGCGGCTGAAAACGCTCTCCTCGTGCGTCCGGCGGCGGTAACCCCACGCCAGCAACGCCACGAGTCCCGCCCACAGCAGCACGAGATACCAGTTTTCGGCCATGAACTTTCCGGCCAGCTGCAACGAGTTGTCGTTGTCGGCGAAGAAAATTTCGTCGGCCGTGAAACGTTTCTGCGTGTAACGGAAGTAGACCGTGTCGGCGAGATTCGCGGCTGCGATCAGCACGGCGTTGACGATCACGTAATACCAGAACAGCATGCCCCGGTACCAGCGCCGTTCGCGCAGGTGCAGGGGCAGGAGCGACAGCAGGATGAACACGCCGTCGGCATAGACGACCGATACGGTGTCGAACTTCAGCGACCCGGCCACGAGCTGCCCCAGTTCACTCCACACCGGCGGACCGAGCAGGGCGGCGTTGTAGACCCAGAACGCCGCGCGGCAGAGCATCAGCGCCGCGTAGAGCAGTGCGATGCGCCACACGAGCAGCGCCAGCGGCGTATGGAGCAGGCGTTTCATCCTCTATTCGCAGGCTTTCAGCGACATGTCGAGCGACTTGATCTGGTGCGTCAGCGCGCCCACCGAGATGAAGTCGACGCCGCACTCGGCATAGTCGCGCATCGTGTCGAGCGTGATGCCGCCGCTCGATTCGGTCTCGCAGCGTCCGGCGACCTTCTCGACCGCCCGGCGGGTCATTTCGGGAGTGAAGTTGTCGAAC
>OIXH01002182.1_pt1 | contig 20000 bp, 18 predicted proteins | sample 1587741 | NCBI WGS metagenome assembly OIXH01 (sample SAMEA3888916, study PRJEB22519) | human gut metagenome | biome: human gut; feature: human-associated habitat; material: faeces | place: Denmark | collected 2011 | reverse complement strand
AAAATTTGTGAAGCAGAACATGGTCTTTCCGGAGAATTCGATAAGCGTGAGATGGCAGAAGAAATCGGAAATATAATGAAAAAGCCGAATGATCCGGACAGCCCGCTCTATCTGTATGTGGGAGAAGACACGGATGACTGTATTGATTTCACCCTTTCCTTCAAGAATACCGGAGATGGAAAAATGGAGATCAATGGATTTACCTACACTGCAGATACGTATGAGATCAGATGGACTGAGGACGACGGCGTGAAGGTAACGATGGAGTAAGAAAAGGTCAGCAGCTCTTTAGATAAGCAGAGCTGCTGGCCTTTTCGGCAGTCAGGTATTTAGAAGAAGTTGCCAACGGTGGAAGCTGCCGGTCTCACATACTCAGAAGAAATTACTGGCAGGGTGGAAAGAAGCGGTCCCCACGCGGCATGAGCAGCACCTTTGGACCATCTTAAATATCCGCAATCATACCGGCAGATTCCAGAAAATAGAACATCAGGCTGACGGCGAGAAGGTCTGCGCAGCCGCCGGGACTTAAGTTGTCTGTGATGTACTGATGGTCCAGGGAGTTCAGGGTCTCTTTAAAATTTTCTTTTGTGACAGTGGAGAGCAGGCGCTTTGCCTGCTCTTTGCTTTTTTTCGCAAGCTCCGTCCCCCCCCTGTGAACCATATTGGTGTCGTCAACTTCAGAGATCAGGGTGAGAAGAGCCATGGCGGCGGCGTCATTTAAAGAGAAACCGGAGAAAAGCCATTTTTTCAGGGATGGCAGACCGATCTGGACTGCGGATGGGAAACCGGCGGCCGCCTCACCGCGGGCTCCCCGGATCCCGTAGGCGGTATAGATCCGTTCGCCGTTGGTAGGGAGTGACACGGAATATGTCCTGACGCTGGGGACAGACTCTATCTTGTCAGAGGTATGCCCGGAAACATGTTGGTTTTCGGAACTGGGGGGAGGAGTCTGCACATTCGGGGCGCGATGCAGATCCGAGAGAGAGCATTTTCCCAGCCTCTGACATTCCTGAAGCACATCCGCCAACGGCAGCGGAAGCTCCCGCCCCGCGTGAACTTTTCCAAGCGCCCCGCAGAGAATCGCAGAGGCAAAGACAAGTCCCTTGTGGGTGTTGATCCCACCCGTGGCGGAGAACATGGCGGCTTCGGCCCGTTGTCCGGCGTAGCGCAGCCGCTCAAAGAGCTGCCCGTCCGGCTCACTGCTGTGATCCCATCCCAGGCAGAAGAATTCCCTAAACCACGGGATCAGGGAGGCGCTGCTGTCAAGGAATGTAAAGAAGTCCATATCTTTGTGGGAGCCGGAGTTGTTCCGGTCCACCAGTCCCGGCTTCGGGGTGGTTGAAACCTCGTAGAGCAGTCCCCGTACCGCCGCGGAAGCCGCCTGATCAGCCGCCCGGTCCCGGAAGAATTCATGGAAGAGCTTTGCCGTCTGCCACTGGATCAGCTCCATGGAGTGGGACTTTTTTTCGGCGCAGACATGGGCGTCTTCCCCGCAGACAAGGCAGGTTCTGGGGAGAAGTCCGAGATCATGCCGCTTTACGGAAATTCCATCGGGACCGCAGACGTCAAGGTTGAAGAGACGGCCCAAAGGGTGGCTTTCCTCGACGGAGACGAGAAATTTTTTGACCTGTATGGCCTGGGACTTTAAAAGAAAGAACGCGCAGTCACCGGTATTTTTCTCATAAACCTCCGTTTTCAGAACAGAGAAACGGGAGAGGCGGTCAGACAGTTCCCGTACTTCCTCCCGGAATGCCGCCCGGGCGAAGGGAAACGTCTTGACTGTCCCGGCAATATTTAAGGAAAACTCCACAAGACAGATCTCCCCGCCGGGAGTAAGAAGTTCCCATTTTTTCAGGACGCGCCGGTCTCTGGCGGCGCGAAGTTCCACGGAAGTTACCGGTGAGCCGGTAATTACATTATTCAGGTTCATAAAAAACACTCCATTTGGAATTTAGTTCGAACTTCCTAAATGCAGAAAATGCTGTGCAAAGATTTTTGAATTTCGCACAGCATTTCAGCTATCATGCATCTGGAAAAACGTCAGAGAACAGGATTGGCAGGAGAATTCGCAGTTACTTAAAGCTTTCCTTCAAATACTCCGCCGTACACTCCGGCACCAGCGACAGAACTTCGTCGGTCACGCCCTGCTCATCCAACAATTTCCGAACTCTGGAAGCACTGATGACCTCCGGCTTTCCATCCGGTCCCTCTGTTGTGATCCGGTCGATCTTGATGAAGGAGATGCCGTATTTCGGGAGAATGCGGATCATCGCCTCGTTGTAACGTCTTGTTACCGGATCAAAAGGCTCTTCCCCGGCGAAACGCTTTGTAATATGAAGGAGCGGCGCGATCCTCGACGCGAACAGTGTAATATCCAGTTCACTCTGGATCTTTGCCGCGTCCTCACCGTCCTTTAAGAAGTAGGTCGGAAATGTGGCGTTGGAGATCATATATGGTCCTGATGGATGCACAATGACGTTCGGAAGATGATCTGTACCTTCCCGGACAAGCTTCAGACGGTCCGCAAACGGGAACCTGGACCGGTTCTCCTCAACCACGAAGATATGGAGCAGGGAACATGCCTTAGCGGCGTAAGTGATCAGGGCGAGATGACCTTTCGTGAAGGGATTGCAGTTCATGACGATACAGCCCACGTTCTCATCGGTATCTGTCCCAGCGAGAAATTTCTTATAATAGTTGTCCAGTCCGGATTTCTTATTCTCCAGCATCAGGACCGATTCTGTCTCTGCCAGAGGATAAAATCCGCAGGATGTGAAAAGCACTTTGTTCTTCGGTCTGGTGATCACGAAGAGATCGTAATGCCCTGCCTCAAAACGGTTTTCGACAAGTCTGGACACGAGACTTCCGAGAGCATTCTGACCTCTGAGACTCTCATCCACCGCAAAGCATTTTAAAAGATTTCCTGCGCAGCATCCGCATCCTGTGAGATTCTCATCTGAATCAAACACTCCGAACGCCGCCTCGATATCGTCCTCATAATTTAAATGATGCTTTGCGAGAAATTCCACAAGCATCTGTCTGTCATGGGAAAAACCAAGGGATAATTCATGAATACTGAGTTCTGTCATATAAAACACCTCTGCTTTCTGTGTATCTATAGTATAGATGAAATAATAACAGTTTTCCAGAGAAAAGGCAGAGAAAAAAAGGGAAAATTGTAAAAGGAAAATCCGATGCGGGGCATAAGAAAAATATATGGGAAGAGATGAAAATAAGGGTGAAAATACAGGACAGGGAAAGGGGAAGACCAGAGGATCATGTATACATGACCTTCTAATTGTTAAGAAATTGACATGCAAATAAAAGGATAGTATAATTATAAGCATTTCGTAGAGTTTTACGTTTGAATTTGAATTGCTTTTCAGGAGAAATTACTGATAAGAAAAATCGATGGGCAAAAACGTACATGAGTATCGTGTATGGGAACAGTGATAAGGGAGTGATGATATGACAACGCGTGATATGGCATATATTGTGAGTATTGCGGAGGAACAGAGCATTACGCGCGCCGCTGCGAAGATGTATATGGCACAGCCGGCTTTGAGCCAGTGCGTCCAGAAGGTGGAGAAGGAGCTTGGCGTGACGATCTTTCACCGCCAGCCTAACGGAGTGAAGCTGACGGCGGAAGGTGAGTGCTTTCTGGAATTTGCAAAGAAAACGTTGACGGAGCAGAAGACGATGGAGAAAAAACTGCTTGATCTTCAGAATTCTGACCGAGGTGTTGTTCAGCTCGGTTTTACGGGAATGCAGGCCATGTATGTTCTTCCATATTTTCTGCCGCAGTTCAAGGAAAAGTACCCTTCCATTGACATTGTCCTGACAGAGGCAACCAGCGAGGATATCGAGGAGAAGCTCATCAAAGGTGCGGTGGAGGTCGGAATTGTTCACCCGCCGCTTTTAAGGGAAGAACTGGAGTATTTTGAGATCAACCATGATGAGATGGTGATCGTGCCGAGAAGCAACAGCCGGTATCATAAGATGATCTACTACCGGGATGACGATCCGATGCCGTATCTGGACGCGGAATTTTTAAGAAATGAGCCGCTTATCGTGACTCAGTCCTGGCAGAGAAGCCGGATGGTCTGCGAGCAGATCTTTGATAAGATGGGCTTTTACCCACCGATCAAACAGGTGTCCAGAAATCTGAGTACTCTGGATGCGCTGGCGCAGGTGGACTATGGAACCGTGCTTCTTCCGTCGAAACAGCTGTCGGATGCTCTTAGACGGCGCGGTGTCTATAAGATCGACCCGGCTTACAGCGTGCCCTACACATTTAATGTAGCAGTTTTAAAAAATGCATATCTTTCCTCTCCGGCGGAGAAGCTGGTGGAGTTTTTAAAAGAGATTCGTGGGACCTTCTAAGTACAAGAAGGTCCTTTTTATTATTGGATATCGGACAAAAGTGCATACAGGCATAATTGGAAGATCCGCCCGCAGCAGTCTGCTATTTTTTTAACAGACATATTTTTTACTTATGGCCTCAACATGGTTTCCATATTTAACAAATATCCCCCGCTTTACTATAATGAAGCCATCAGGAAAAACCTGACTGCGCGCAGAATGATAAAGAAAACCGGCCGCTATTCCCCAACATCCATGGGGAGCGGTCACCGAAAACATGAAGGGGGAACGGACATGAACGGTATTGGAATTGGAATTATTTCCTTACTTGTTTACATTGCCGCCATTCTTGTGATCAATATGGTCCTCAAGAGAAAAATGGCAGAAGCCATGATGTGGTCATTCTTGATCATCCTCGCGATGGGTGGAATCTTTGCTGGACAGAACGTGTTCACATTAGCCCAGACAGGTATCAAGGCAGCGGCAAAACAGGAAGTTGTGTATGCTTCCATGGCATTCGTATTTATGGCATTTATGATGGATAAAACGGGCGTTATCGGACGACTCGTTGAAATTTTAAACAGTGTACTCGGGCGCCTTCCGGGCGGTTCCGGATATGTCTCCACCATCGCAAGTGCACTGTTCGGCATGGTTTCCGGATCTGGTTCCGGTAACGCGTCTGCGGTTGGTTCTATCACGATCCCGTGGATGAAACAGAGTGGATGGAGCACCGAGCGCGCTACGACGATCGTAGCCGGTAATGCCGGTCTGGGAATGATCTTCCCGCCATCCTCTTCCATGCTCCTTTTACTCGGTATGGAAGCGATCGCTGCTGAGCTTGAAAGCAACACCTTATATGTAGGTCTTATGTGTACCGGCCTTGTAATCCTTGTATATCGTCTCTTTGTTGTATTCTGCTATGCAAAGAAGGACGGCTTAAAGGCATCCGCAGGAACAGGTGAGAGCCTCGGAGCAGCATTCTCAAAGAATGCATCATCCTTGATCATTTTCCTCGGAATCATCGTTCCGCTTCTGTTCCAGATGGGACCGACCGGAAACGCGATCAAAGCGACATTAAACGCCCACACAGAAAAATCCTTTAAGGCAATTTCTTTAGTAATGTGGATCCCGATCATGATGACCTTCTTTACAATCGTTGAGGGCTGGAAATATCTGCCCCACGATCTGAAAGGCTGGAAGGACATGATCAAAGCGTCCGCACCGAAGTACAGCGAGGTTGGCTGTCTGTTATTCTTCGCCTTCGCAGCCGCAAGCGTACTGACAAAGCTTGGTCTTCAGGATGAGTTTACTGCAGTATTTGATACACTCGGAAGCAAATCTCCGGTCCTTGTAGTTATCATGATCGCGGTGATCACCACACTGATGGTTGGCCCGTTCACAGGAACTGCTTCCACAACTGCCCTCGGTGCTCTTGCCTATGCAGCACTGCGTTCCCTCGGGCTTGCACCGGTGGCATGCTGCGTAGCATTCCTGCTTCTTGTTTCCAACGAGGGATGCATCCCGCCGAACTCCGCGCCGATCTATATCGCAAGCGGTATTTCCGGACTGAATGAACCGTCCAGGATCTTTAAGAACCTGCTGTTCCACTACGCGCTTCCGGTTGTCCTCATCGCAATTCTTATCATGCTGGGTATCTTCCCGGTAGTAGGCGCTTAAGGAGGGAAAGATCATGAAAAAGACGATTTACAACATTTGTATGGTAGTATTTGAGATCACACTTCCGTTATTCCTGCTCATGGGTGCAGTTCTTGTATTCGGACAGCTGATCGGAGCGCTGATGGGAAACGGTGCTATCGTTCTCGGACTGAACAACGCGATCAAAACTTACTCCGTATGGGTAGCAAGTGTATGCGCATTCTCCGGTTTCATCATGAGCTATGTGAGAGAAAAAAAGAAATAAGTAAGTGATCATCCAGAGTGGCGGTCGTGCAGATGTTCCGTCTGTATGTCCGCCACAATGTTGTTGAGAAAGCAAAAATCCCATCGGTCCCCCGATCTGAAGCGGATTTTTGCGTATAACTGTGAAGGTATGGAACAGTTATGCTAAGTAATTAGAAAACAGGAGGTATGATCTATGAAGATCAAGAAACCGGCAGTGGCCGGAACCTTAGAATCGAGCGACTGCCAGATCGTGATCCGTCCGAACGGCGGTGAGGGCATCGAGATCGAGTTGGAGAGCGATGTTGCAGTCATGTTCGGCGATTCCATCAGGGAAACGATCAAGAATACACTGGAAGAATTTGACGTAAAGGATGCTTATGTGGAGATCCGAGACAAGGGCGCTCTCGACTGCGTCATCAGGGCGAGAATGGAATGCGTGATCTGCCGCGGCGCGGAGGAGAAATACGACTGGACAAAGGAGGATGCGAGATAATGGCTGAGAAGACGATCCACTTAAAACGCACCAGCCTGTATGCCAGCGGTGCGAGCCCGGTAAACATGATCCAGGCAATTTTCTATAACGAGGACATGCTGATCTACGACCTTGAGGACTCCGTTCCGGCGGCCGAGAAGGACGCGGCGAGATTCCTTGTATACAACATGGTAAAAAATCACAGACCGAAGGATAAATATGTCTGCATCCGTGTAAATGGTATTTATTCTGAATACCTGGAGGAAGACTTACAGGCGGCAGTCAGAGCCAACCCGGACTGCATCCGTATCCCGAAGGTAGAGTACGCGAGAGAGGTACAGGATATCTCAAGAAGAATCGCAGCCATTGAGGAGAAGATCGGTCTTGAAGTCGGAAAAATCGAGCTGATCTGCAACATCGAATCCTACATGGGTGTCATCAACGCCATGGAGATTGCCCACTCTGATCCCCGTGTGGTTGCGATGGCTGTCAGTGCAGAGGATCTGACTGCAAGCCTGAAGGCCCAGAGAACGAAGAAAGGTCTGGAAGTATTCTATGCGAGAAATGCGGTCCTCATGGCATGCCGTTCTGCGGGAATCGACGCCCTTGATATCGTATTCTCTGATATCAATGACAAAGAGGGTCTTGAGGAGGACACGGCTCTCGCAAAGAACCTTGGCTTCGACGGAAAGACCTGTATCCACCCAAGACAGATCGACACGGTCAACTCCTTCTTCACACCGAGCATGAAGGAGATCAAGTATGCGCTCCGTGTTTTACAGGCAGTGGAGGAAGGAAAGAAGCAGCATAAAGGTGCTGTGACTCTTGACGGCGGTATGATCGATAAGCCGATGGAGCTTAGGGCTCTCACGACATTAGCCCAGGCGAAGGCAGCCGGTATCCGCACAGAAGGGATGGTGATATAGGATGGAACAGAGCAGAGAGACTTATATCAACGCAGTGGGACGCGAGATCCCGAAGCAGATCGGAAATTATGTCGTAAAACCGTATACGGGCGCTTACACGACCGTTCCCTCCGATGCGCCGGTACACACACTCCGCACCGCAGGAAAGCACGTTTCTGGAGACTGCAAGATGGCGGAGAATTTAAAGGATGCGATCGTAAAGACCGGTTTAAAGGACGGTATGACGATCTCCTTCCATCACAGCTTCCGTGAGGGCGATGAGATCATCGGACAGGTTCTGACCGCGATCCGCGAGCTTGGGATCAAGGGACTCCGCTTCGCACCGAGTGCCGTTGTAAATATCAAGAATCCGTCCATCGTGGACTTTGTAAAAGACGGAACCATCGACCGCATCGAGGCCAGCGGTATCCGAGGCGAATTAGGTGACGCAGTTCTTGACGGACTGATGGAAAAGCCGGTTATTTTAAGAACCCACGGTTCCAGACCGAGAGCCATCGAGGCAGGAGAGCTTCAGATCGATGTGGCTTTCATCGGCGCTTCCGCGGCGGATGAGTACGGCAACGCCACAGGCCAGATCGGACCGAACGCCTGCGGTTCCCTTGGTTATTCCTTCGTGGATGCCATGAATGCCGGAAAAGTTGTTGTCATCACCGATTATCTTGTAGATTATCCGTGCTGTCCGGCAAGTATCTCCCAGCAGTATGTGGATTATGTCGTAAAAGTTGACCGTATCGGCGATCCGGATAAGATCGGAAAAGGCGCGGCAAGAATGACAAAGAACCCGAGAGACCTTCTGATCGCGGAGCGTGCGGCGGACGTCATGGCGGCTTCCAGAATGTTCAAGGAGAATTTCTCCTTCCAGACCGGTGCCGGTGCCATCAGTATCGCCTGCACGAATTACCTGGCAGACCGCATGGAGGAGAAAGGCGTGAAGGCAAGCTTCGCCCTCGGCGGCATGACCGCAGCCATCGTTGACATGTACAAGAAAGGTCTCGTGAGAGTCTTAGAGTGCAGCCAGTCCTTCGACGCAGTGGCGGCGAGAGCTATCGCTGAGGAGCCGGGAATCGTGGAGATCGACAACGCGGTCTACTCCAACCCGTTCACGAAGGGCTCCATGCTGGATAAGTTAAACTTCGGCGTTCTCGGAGCGTTGGAGGTCGATACAGACTTTAACGTCAACATCCTTACCGGATCTTCCGGTGAGATGATGGGCGGCCTCGGCGGCGGACCTGATGTGGCAGCCGGATCCGACATTTCCATCGTCTGCCTGCCGGTAGTCCGCGGAAGAACTCCTTCCATCACAAAAAAAGTCTTCACCTGCTGTACTCCTGGTGAGACCGTAGCTGCTGTTGTCACAGAGGCCGGCATTGCGCTGAACCCGAAGCATAAATACTATGCAGAGCTGAAGGAAGACTTAGAGAACGCAAACTTAAAGCTTGTGAGCATTGAGTACCTGCAGCAGCTCGCAGAGTCCTTAACGGGCGTTCCGAAGCCGATTGAGACGACAGACCGCGTAGTCTGCATCGTCGAGTACCGTGATGGTACCGTGATCGATGTGATCAAGGAGATCAAAAAGTAAAAAAACAGGGCTGTATATCCCAGACAGTTCTGTCGACAATATTTGTTACCCTCATTATATCTTTATACCCCATAAAAACACCCGCTGGCACAGCCATCCAGAGAATGGAGATCGATGCTGGCGGGTGCTTTTTTTCTGCCATACAGCAGAAAGAAACAGTCGGCGGCAGTTCTGTGGATATTTTAAATTTGCTCTCGAAGTTTAAATGTGGTACGATAATAAAAACCGTTTTTCAGGGAATGCCGGAATGGCAGTCTGGAAAAATCGAAGATTTTATGGAAAAGATACGAGGAACATGACATGTTGCATCTATATTTCGCCCCATTGGAGGGAATCACAACATATCCATACAGGAATCTGCACCACAAGTATTTCGGTGGTGTGGACAAATATTTTACACCGTTTCTGGCACCGGGACCGGAGCAGGGAATGAGCGTGAAGGAGATGCGGGATGTGCTGCCGGAGAATAATGCGGAGGTACCGGTGGTGCCGCAGATCCTGACGAACCGGGCGGGAGATTTCCTTCTGGCATCAAAGAAATTAGCAGAGATGGGATACCGGGAGATCAACCTGAATCTTGGATGTCCGTCAGGGACGGTCACAGCGAAGAAAAAAGGTTCCGGTTTTTTACTTTACCCGGATGATCTGGATCGTTTTTTTGATGAAGTGTTCTCGGATGCGTCGGTGAGAAACGGGGAGTTCCAGATCTCTGTTAAAACCAGGATCGGAAAGAATGAAGTGGAAGAGTGGCCGGAGATCATGGCGGTCTACAACCGGTATCCGATCAGCGAGCTGACAGTGCATCCGCGAATCCAGAAGGAGTTTTATAAAGGCGTTCCGCATCTTGACGTCTTTGCGGATATTTTAAAGGAGAGCCGGAATCCCATCGTGTACAACGGAGATCTGTTCACGGCAGAGCATATGAAAAAGTTCCGGGAGAAATTTCCGTCGGTGGAGAATGTGATGATCGGGCGGGGACTCATCAGAAATCCGGCACTGGCGGAGCTGATCCGAATAGAAGAAGCAGATGTGGAAAATGTCCAGGTCTGTGCAGGAACAGAAACCGGAAACAAAGAGACATCACCGGAGCAGACGGAAAAGACAGTATCGGAGTCCAGAAATACGGGAGACAATCTCATGCCCCGGATCCGTGCTTTCCACGATGAGATTTTTGAATACTACCGCGAGACCATGTCCGGTGACAGAAATCTTCTTTTCCGAATGAAGGATCTCTGGAGCTATATGTTAGAGGAAGTTCCGGACAGTGAAAAATTGGCCAAAAAGATCCGCAAATCCCAGCATGTGCCGGAATATCTGGCGGCGGTGGAGGAAGTATTTGCAAGATGGGATGCAAAGATGTTTTAAGAAAGGAGAAGCTTATGCAGCTACTGATCAAACAGAGAGTTTTCTCATGGACGGATACATACGATGTGTATGATGAGAAGGAAGAACCAAAATATTTTGTAAAAGCGGAATTTTTTGCGCTGGGGCATCAGATCCACGTATACGACAAGAGCGGACGGGAAGTCGGCATGGTGAAACAGCGCCTCCTTACCCTGCTTCCGGCATTCGATATCGAGATCGATGGAAAAGAATTCGGAAGTGTGCAGAAAGAGTTTTCCTTCTTTAAGCCGCGGTATGAACTGGATTACAACGGATGGCGCTGCGAGGGAGATTTTCTGGCCTGGGACTACGATGTGTATGAGGAGTGCTGTGCGGTGGTTCATATTTCAAAGAAGCCGTTCCATTGGGGCGACACCTATGTGATCGACATTCTGGATCCGAAGGACGAAATTATGGCACTGATGCTGGCGATCGCCATCGACGCGGCGAACTGCACGAATAAATGATCACCGTCATAGACAGAGGATCATGTGGAAAGGCAGAAGAACAGAAGTAGAAATATGGAGGAAATGGTATGGAGAATCCCGGAAAAGAAACGTATGTAGAACAGATGGAGCGTGTGAATAAAACAAACCCATTCATGCTTCACAACAGGATCCGTGCGGTCGCATTATCGGAAGACCGGGCCGAGGTCCGGGCTGAGATCACAGAGGATTCCCTGAATGTCATGCAGACCGTCCACGGCGGCCTGATGTTCGTGATGGCGGAGGTTGCCGCTGGACTGGTAACGAGGAATGACGGAAGAAAATATGTGACTCTGGACAGCTCTTTCCGTTTCCTTCGCGGCAGCAGCGCAAAAAACATTCAGGGGCTGGCGAAGATCACAAAGCGCGGAAAGACCGTCTGCTTTACAAAAGCCGAGGTCGTAGAGACCGATACGGGGAAGCTCCTGGCAGAAGGAGAATTTACGTTTTATTGTATGGGTGAATAAAAACAGAAACTCAGGTGGGCATTCGTGGCATAAAGCTTTTACATCGGGGTCACTGGGTGGTACAATCGAAGCATCAACGCAGAGGAGGAAAATATATGTCTCTTACCTTGGAAAAGATTTTTGAAGCGAAAAACAGGATCGCCCCGTACACGACGAGAACACCGCTCATCCGTCTGGAAAAGCTGGACGAGTACCTTGGCTGTCAGGTATATCTGAAAGCAGAGTGCATGCAGATCACCGGCGCGTTCAAGCTTCGCGGAGCGGTCAACAAGATCAGGATGCTGACACCGGAGCAGTTAAGCTGCGGGATCGTCGCGGCATCTTCGGGAAACCACGGAAAGGCAGTGGCGTATACTGCAAAGAAGCTTGGTGCAAAGGCGACGATCGTGATGCCGTATACGGCACCGGCTATTAAAGTAAATGCGATCAAAGAGCTGGGAGCGGAGGTCGTTCAGTGTGAGACATCTGAGCGGTTTGACGTTGCGGAGCGGATCTGCAGGGAGAAAAATGCGACCATGGTTCCGCCGTACAACGACGAGGAGATTATGGCCGGACAGGGAACCGCGGGAATCGAGATTCTGGAACAGTGTCCGGAGATCGATACGATCATCGTTCCGGTCAGCGGCGGCGGACTCATCGGCGGTGTCTCAACGGCGGTGAAAGGTATGGATAACAGCGTTAAGGTCTACGGAGCAGAGCCGGCAGCACTTCCGAGATACAGCGCAAGTCTGGCGGCTGGAAAGCCGGTGAAGGTTGAACAGAAGAAGTCTATCGCGGACGCTCTTGTGTCCCAGATGCCGGGAGACCAGTGCTATCCGTATGTGGCGGCGAACGTGGACGGATTCTTTGATGTGGAGGATGAGTATCTGTTAAAAGCATGGAAGCTGCTCCTGACAGAGGGAAAGATCTTCTGCGAGCCGTCCTCCGCCATCACCGTCGGTGCGGTCTTACAGGGACTTGCGAAGGTGAAAAAGGATGAGAAGGTCTGCTTCCTGATCTCAGGTGGAAGCGCGGGGCTGGATCAGCTGAAGGTGCTGGAGAATGTGACGATCTGACAGAAAAAGTGCAATATGCATGATTCCAGATGTTAGGGATATGTGCATATGACCCGACGGATAACTGATAATTCAATAAAAACGGAGTACTGGTAATCATGATATACCGGTACTCCGTTTTGTATGAGAAACATGATAATTGTTCAGTACTAACACAATTACCAGGTTTTAATTTGCGATCTACTATTCTTCGCTGCCGTTATCCCCGCGTCCGCTCCGTGCTTCCTCAAGGTAGTTGTAGAGCGTATATTTTGATACCTGAAGCGTCTCGCAGAGAAGAACGCTGGTCTTGGAAATTTTGAAGACTCCCTTCTGGTCGAGGTAGTCCAATGCGCGGATCTTTTCCTCCTTGTTCATCAGTCCCATCGGTTTTCCGACCAGAAGCTCCGCCTGTTTCATGTAGTACTTAAGAATGTCATCCACATTTTTTGTGGCCAGGGCATCGATATCATTTGTCGGCGCGTGATGGGTCATCGGGTACTGAACAAAAGCACCCAGCGCACGCTGCGCATTCAGGAGATCCGAGACGTCCAGATTCACACAGACAGATCCAACGATCTTTCCGTTTTCGTCCGGGATCAGTGTGGTGAAAGATTTATAGAAACGGTCTTTCGGTCCATTGGAGAAGGTCTGAATGCTGTCTTTCATCGGCTCGATATCTTTTCCGAGCTGCGTGATCATTCCGCCCTTCGGTGAACCGCCAACCGCACGGCCACTGACCGCCGGGTTTAAGGCGTAAACGATGGTGTGATCGTATCCTTTCCGGTAATCGTGGATAAGGATCTCACTGTTTTCGCCTAAAAATTTCTGGAGTCCCTCTAGAAAACGGATCAGAAAGTCAAAGTCAAGATACTGGGAAATTTCCATAAATGTACCCCCATAAGATAAGCGTCAAAAACGGACATCTCCCCCGGGGTGTTCGCCGTATATACGCTATGTGAAAAAAATAACAAAACAGAGGTATAAAGAAATGCCTCTGCAGGCTTCGATGTAAGTTCAGAATAGCATATGACAAACTGTTTGTCAACAAAATAACATTTATGCAAACAAAAAGTTTGAAATAGCTATTGACATTCAGTCGAGCATGGCCTATAATGAAGATACCAAACAAAAAGGAAGGAAAACAAACTTTCAGTTATAAATACCCATCCTTTTCCGGACCAGGGATCCACTCACAGGGATCCCGAGTCCACCCACTTGAGACAGATGTATTTCAACTCTTTTTTATAGAAATCGTGCAACGGTGAAGGTACTGAACAGTTACAAGATCAAGCGGCTATGAAGACGCCGGATCGTTGCAGAATCACATCGTGGTGGATGTGATAGAGACCGGTTTTCTGGCAGATTGGATGCCTGCCAGGAAAATGGAAGGCCGGGAGGCCCGCTGTCTCGCCACGGCGAAAAAATTCATGTTCCCGGTGTGGATTTCCCTGAAAAGGGAAATATTATGGTACATATTGAGCAGGCAGAGCCCCTGAAACAGCTTATCCCCAATACAGCTGTTTCAGGGGCTTTGTCTTTTTGGAGGGAGAAAACTGAGCGGTAAAGTGTAGGACAGCCGCATATATTGTATCGGTAATACATGCATCTGGAGGAGCGTATGAAATTCAAACAGAAAGTTTTTATTTTTATTGTGATCCTGATCGTGGATATGATCCTGGCTTGGGGGGCAGTGCGGATGTGGAAGGGAAGAGGGGAAATATTTGATACGCACGAGGGAAAACCGGTCGATACGGGAAGAATCCCTGTGCCGGGCGAAGGGATGACAACTGAGGTTTCGGGACATGATCACAGCGGAGCCGGACGATCGGAAAAGGCTGTATCAGATCTGTACGGCCAGCAGGAAGACATCGCAAAAAAGTATACGGCACTCACCTTTGATGACGGCCCGAATCCCAAATACACAAAGCCGCTCTTAGACGGCCTCAGGGAACGCGGAATCCGCGTGACCTTTTTCCTCGTGGGCGAATGCATCGACGGAAATGAAGATCTCGTAAAGCAGATGGCAAAGGACGGACATCTCATCGGTGTTCACTGTATGACCCACAAGGATCTCACAAAAGAGAAGCTTTCCGACGCAGCAAAAGAACTCTGGGCCGCACGGGAGAAGATCCGGGCAGTAACCGGGACCCTGCCGGAGTATGTCCGTCCGCCATATGGGAGCTGGAATGCGAAGCTGGAGGAGGCTGTGGACATGATTCCCGTATTCTGGGATGTGGACTCCATCGACTGGCGGTTGAAAAATACGGAGAAAGTCACCGCAAAAGTGGTGAAAGATACGGAGGACGGGGACATTATCCTGATGCATGACGAGTTCAAAACCTCTGTGGAAGCGGCGTTCCGGATCATTGACAACCTGACAGCGAAAGGGTATACTTTTGTTACAGTAGACGAACTGATGGTCGATTAAGACCTGTAAAAAGAGCGGGAATGGATGCAGCGCGCAGATGGGTGATGTTTCATGTGGAAACAGAGCGCTGCAAAACGCAGAAAGGCAGCTGCCATGGATTTATTTGACTATATGAGAGCGAACACGATGGAAAAGGAGTCGCCGTTAGCATCCAGAATGCGTCCGACGACTCTGGACGAAGTGGTCGGGCAGAAACATATTATCGGTAAAGATAAACTCCTTTACCGCGCGATCAAGGCGGATAAGCTTGGGTCCGTGATCTTTTACGGCCCGCCGGGAACGGGAAAGACGACTCTGGCGAAGGTGATCGCGAATACGACAAGCGCCCGGTTCGAGCAGATCAATGCTACGGTAGCCGGGAAAAAAGATATGGAAGAGATCGTAAAGAACGCTAAGGATGCCATCGGCATGTACGGGAAGAAGACGATCCTCTTTGTGGATGAGATCCATCGCTTCAATAAGTCCCAGCAGGACTATCTTCTCCCATTCGTTGAGGACGGAACGATCACTCTGATCGGCGCGACGACGGAGAATCCATATTTTGAGGTGAACAATGCCCTGCTGTCCAGATCCAGGGTCTTTGAGTTAAAACCGCTGGAAAAACAGGATATCCGGGAACTCGTGATGCGGGCGGTCAATGATACGGAAAAAGGAATGGGGACCTACGGTGCCGATATCACCGATGAGGCGGCAGATTTTCTGGCGGATGTGGCAAACGGAGATGCGAGAGCCGCGTTGAACGCGGTGGAGCTTGGAATCCTGACGACAGATAAGTCGGAGGACGGAAAGATCCATATCACGATCGATGTTGCGTCGGAATGTATCCAGAAACGTGTGGTGCGCTATGATCATGACGGTGACAACCACTACGATACGATCTCCGCATTTATCAAGAGTATGCGGGGATCAGACCCCGATGCGGCGGTCTATTATCTGGCGCGGATGCTGTATGCCGGCGAGGATGTGAAATTTATCGCCCGACGGATTATGATCTGCGCGTCGGAGGACGTGGGAAACGCGGATCCGAATGCCCTTGTGGTGGCGGTTAGCGCAGCCCAGGCTGTTGAGCGGATCGGCATGCCGGAGAGCCAGATCATCCTCTCACAGGCCGCTTCCTATGTCGCCACCGCGCCGAAGAGCAACGCGGCATACATGGGGATCGCAAAAGCGATGAAGACCGTGGCGGATATGCGGACGATGCCGGTGCCTGCCCATCTTCAGGACAAGCACTACAAAGGTGCTGAAAAACTCGGCCATGGTCTCGGCTATAAATATGCCCACGATTACCCGAATCATTATGTCACCCAGCAGTATCTGCCGGATGGAATGGAGGAAATGCGGTTCTATGAGCCGTCAGAGAATGGGTATGAGAAGAAGATTAAGGAACATATGGCGTTTATAAAGAGGGAAGCAGGGGAGATAGAATAAGGCGTTTTGAGAAATACAAGTATTTGCTGAACTGCCGGGGCGCTGTATGTGCAGTAATAACATTGGAAAACTGTCAAGCAGCAGGTGCTGCAGGCTATAAAGAAAGAGGGAACTGCGCAGGTGCATGAAAATGTGAATCTGTAAAATTCCCTCTTTCTTTTTTATAATGTGTGCGTTATAATGAGATATACTGATCCTCCGATACTGCGTAATTGCGGTGATCCCATCGGAGAAGAGTTTCAAATCTAATGGTTCAAAAGCAGCCGGGCCGGGGACGGAGAGGCTGTTACAATCTTTTATGATTCCCAACGAGACGATAAAACCGGAATAAGAATGAAGGAGTATCCATTATGCGTGAAAAATTAGCGACATTACCGCTGACTCAGTTAAAAGAGCTGGCAAAGAGCCAGGGAATCAAGAATATCAGCGGCTTACGAAAAGCAGAATTAATTGACCGTCTCTGCGAGACAGCGGAGGGCGCCGACAGCAAAAAGGCAGCGGCGGGAAATAGTGAAAATAGAGAAAGTACAGCAGTGCCGGCACAGGGGACAGCTGTAGAAGCAGCAGCTTCTGGAAACGGTTTTGGAAGCGCGAGAACGGAAAGTGCGGCACCGGAGAGGGCGTCTGCGGCATCAGAGCGTGCAGACCGTCAGGAACATACAGGACGTCAGGAGAGAACCGAACGCTATGAGAGATCTGATCGTCAGGACCGCGGCGAGCGCCAGATGAGAAATGACCGTCAGAACAGCTATCAGAGCCGCCAGAGCCAGAGCGGATCTCAGGAGATCCAGGGCATTCAGGAGAGTGCAAGAACCTACCAGACCGGTTATCAGACACGAAATCAGAGCACTCAGAATTACACTGCGGACCCGAAGACAGACCTTCAGGATCTCGACAGTGGTATCGAAGCAAACGGAATTCTGGAAGTGATGCCGGACGGCTTCGGATTTATCCGCTGTGAGAATTTCCTGCCGGGTGACAACGATGTCTATGTAGCACCGTCACAGATCCGCCGGTTTAATATGAAGACCGGTGATATTATCTGCGGAAGCCGCAGAGTGAAATCCGCAACAGAGAAATTTGCGGCACTCCTCTATGTGAAGACGATCAACGGTTACCCGACAAGTGTCGTGGAACGCCGCCCGAACTTTGAGGACCTGACCCCGATCTTCCCGAACCAGAGATTGAATCTGGAAGTCAGAGGCGGAAAAAATACGACGGCCATGAGAGTCATGGATCTTCTCGCCCCCATCGGTAAAGGACAGCGTGGTCTTATCGTGTCCCCGCCGAAGGCAGGTAAGACGACCCTGTTAAAACAGGTGGCAAAAGCCGTGACGACAAACTATCCGGATATGCATATGATCATCCTCCTGATCGATGAGCGTCCGGAGGAAGTCACAGATATCAAGGAATCCGTTGTGGGACCGAACGTGGAAGTCATCTATTCCACCTTCGACGAGCTCCCGGAGCGCCACAAACGCGTTTCTGAGATGGTGATCGAGCGCGCGCGACGTCTTGTAGAACATGGACGCGACGTGATGATCCTTTTGGACAGTATTACGAGACTGGCGAGAGCCTACAACCTTGTTGTTCCGCCCAGCGGACGGACTCTTTCCGGCGGTCTTGATCCGGCAGCGCTGCATATGCCGAAGCGCTTCTTTGGCGCGGCGAGAAATATGCGGGAAGGCGGAAGCTTGACGATCCTCGCGACAGCTCTTGTCGATACCGGAAGCCGTATGGATGATGTGATCTACGAGGAATTTAAAGGTACCGGAAATATGGAGCTTGTACTCGACAGAAAACTTTCCGAGAAGAGGATCTTCCCTGCCATCGATATCTTAAAGTCGGGCACAAGACGCGACGACCTCCTGCTTACAAGCGAGGAAGCGGAAGCGGTGGATATTGTCCGCAAGGCGACAAACTCCATGAAGGCAGAAGAATCTGTGGAGAAGATCCTGGATATGTTTGCCCGCACAAGGACGAACAGAGAGTTTGTGGAAATGACAAAAAAGACACGGTTTATATGATCATCAGCAGTGAACTGCACGGCAATCCCGCAGATTTGCCAAACAGGCATAAATTAAGAAATTGCGCAGGAAACTGCAGTTATATCTGCGCGAATACCCGGCTGGCAGGAATGATCTGCCGGGTTAGATAGGAGAACAAGCAGAATGGAAGAAACAGGAAAAAATCCGATCCAGGTTGCGGAGCGCCTGTTCCAGGTGATCGAGCGTCTGGCGGAAAATGGTCCTATGGGGATCATGGATCTGAGCGCTGAGCTTGGATTTCATAAGAGCACGACGCACCGCCTCGTGACATCGCTCCAGTACATGGGCTATATCCGTCAGGATGAGGAATCCTTAAAATATGCGCTGTCCTTAAAATTTCTGGAGATCGGAAGCAAGATCCTGGAACAGACGAATATGGCGTCCCTGATCCATCCGTCTCTGAAGAAACTCTCAGAGCAGACGGGAGAGACGGTACATCTGGTCCGCAGAGAGGGAACGGAGGCCGTGTATATCGATAAAGTGGAGTCCACAGTCAGCTCGATCCGCATGGTGTCGAGAGTGGGGAGCCGGATCCCGTTATACTGCTCCGGTGTCGGCAAAGCGCTGCTTGCGGAATTGCCGGATCCTGAGATCGAAGATATCTGGAACAGTTCTGAGATCACCTCCCTGACTCCGTATACAGTGACGAGTCTGTCAGATCTCATGGATCGGATACGCGGGGTGCGGGAAGCCGGATATGCGATGGATGATGAGGAGAACGAGGAAGGTGTACGCTGTATTGCGGTCAGCATCCCGGACTACCACAAGGAGCCGGTTTATGCCCTCAGCATCTCCGCCCCTGTAAGCCGTATGACTGATGCCCGGATCGCGGAGCTTTCCACAGATGTGCTGACGTTTAAGAAGGATCTGGAGAAGACACTGGGATTTTCCAGAAGTTGAGAATAATGGTGCAGGCAGCAGATAGTTACTGGACACAGGCAGGAATTTTCTGAACTGAAAATTCCGTACAATACAGTGGTGGCAGTAAATTTTGTCGATCTGGAATGCGAAGCATCGGCAAAATCAGTTACTGTTTGCGCAAGGAGGAACAGTAACTGCATATAAAAATACAGCTTTAAACAGCTTTAAACGTGTGTTGGGATATTGCAAATAAAAAATACATATGATATAATGCCGTTAGGCAAAGAAAGTATCAGATTCAAAGGACAAAAAGAATGAACCCCTCAGTACCGCGAATACTGAGGGGTTCTTCTTATTTTTTATGGTGGACAAGAAACCACCAGGTTAGTGTTGCCCTACTTGTCTCCATCTAACCATTTGATGATGTAATGGCAGGTTACACCAGCCGCACAGGAGACAAGAAACGAAAGTATCAAATTCAAAAGACTCACCTCCTCCCGTTGCCGGGTATCGGTTGGACAACATAATAATTGTACGATAAAAGTGCTGATGAAGCAAGATTACATAAAACGTAACTGTTCAGTAGGTCTGCGCACTTGCTGCGCTGACCGTAAAAAAACAT
>OIXH01002174.1_pt1 | contig 20047 bp, 16 predicted proteins | sample 1587741 | NCBI WGS metagenome assembly OIXH01 (sample SAMEA3888916, study PRJEB22519) | human gut metagenome | biome: human gut; feature: human-associated habitat; material: faeces | place: Denmark | collected 2011 | reverse complement strand
TTTAACTTATATTTTAAGATATAATATCTATTCAAATCAAAAAAGGTGCATGACAAGCATGCACCCTAAAAAACTATTTATTATTCATAAAATTTTTAGAAGCCGTAACGGCATTGCGCATCAGCATCGCAATAGTCATAGGTCCGACTCCGCCGGGAACCGGGGTTATTGCGCCGGCAACCGGCTCAACGCTGTCAAAATCAACATCGCCGCACAGCTTGCCGTTTTCATCTCTGTCCATTCCCACGTCAATCACTACCGCTCCGGGCTTAACCATATCAGCTTTGACAAACTTGGCTATGCCGACAGCCGCAACGAGTATATCGGCTTGTTTCGTGACTTCTGACAAGTCCTTGGTATGAGAATGACATGTTGTTACAGTTCCGTTTTCATGAAGCAATAACATTGACATAGGCTTGCCTACTATATTGCTTCTGCCTATTACGACACAGTTCTTGCCATCGACATCGACTCCGCTTTCGTGTATAAGCTCCATAATTCCGGCAGGAGTACACGGAAGAAAATCAAAATCTCCGATCATTATCTTTCCGACATTAACCGGGTGAAAAGCGTCAACATCCTTATCCGGCCGAATATTGTTGATTATGACTTTGTCATCCAGATGCTCAGGCAGCGGAAGCTGAACAAGAATTCCGTCTATTTTCTCATCATCATTCAGCTTATTTATCAGCGCCAGGAGTTCTTCCTCGGTCGTTTCCTCAGGCAGCTTGTGCATTTGAGAATATATTCCGATTTCCTCGCAGGCTTTTTCCTTATTCCTCACATAAACCTTTGAGGCAGGGTCTTCTCCGACCAGAACGACTGCAAGCCCGGTTTGCTTGCCTTTGTTCTTTAATTCCTGAACCTCGGATTTTAATTCTTCTTTCACGCGCGCGGAAACAACCTTTCCACTAAGTAATTTTGCCATTGTTTAATCACCTCATATAATAGTTTTGTAAAATATTATTTATACCTCTTTTGTTTATTTGACTTATTATTTCCGCTTGTTTTGTTCGACTTCGGCGGACATATAAGGCACTTATCGTCATAGCCTATCAAATCCTCACGTCCCGCCTTTTTTAATGCTTTTAAAACAATATTATAGTTCTTTGGGTTTCTGTACTGAAGTAAGGCTCTTTGCATCTGCTTTTCCTCGTATGACCTCGGAACATAGACCCCCTCCATCGTTCTCGGATCAATGCCTGTATAGTACATACACGTCGAAATACTTCCGGGCGTCGGATAAAAATCCTGAACCTGCTCCGGATTATGCCCTGTATCACGCAGATATTCGGCAAGCTTTACCGCATCGCCGAGAGTGCTTCCGGGATGTGACGACATTAGGTACGGCACAAGAAATTGATTTTTGTTCAGTTCCTTATTAACCTTTTCATATTTCCGGCAGAACTTGCTGTATACATCAATTCCGGGCTTTCCCATATACTTCAATACATTGTCCGAAATATGTTCGGGCGCAACCTTGAGCTGACCGCTGACGTGATGGCTTACAAGCTCATAAAAGAAGCTGTCATCCTTGTCATAAATCAGATAGTCATATCTGATACCGCTCCTGACAAATACCTTCTTTATCTTAGGCAGGCTGCGCAGCTTTTTGAGTAGTTCAAGATAATCACTGTGGTCAACAATCAGATTTCTGCACGGCTTCGGGAATAAGCATTGACGAGTTTTGCATACTCCACGCTTTAACTGCTCCTTGCACGCCGCAGAGCGAAAATTCGCAGTTGGTCCGCCAACATCGTGTATATAGCCTTTAAAATTCTTCAAAGTTGTCAAAAGCTTTGCTTCTTCAATGATAGACTCATGGCTTCTGGCTGTAACAGTTCTTCCCTGATGATAGGTAAGAGCGCAAAAATTACAGCCGCCGTAACAGCCGCGGCATGATGTGATCGAAAATTCAACCTCCTGAAGCGCCGGAACACCGCCTTGCTTTTTATATATCGGATGATATGTCCTTGTATAAGGCAGAGCATACACATCGTCAAGTTCCTGTGTACTAAGCGGCGCTGCGGGTGGATTTTGTACAGTATATCTGTCACGGTCAAGCTGAATCAACGGTTTGCCTCGTACGGCGTCCTGTTCTTCATACTCAATTCGCGTTGCGTCTGCATATTTTCTCTTGTCTGATACAACTTCATCATAGCCCGGAAGTATAATTCCGTCATATGGCAGGGCAGCTTCATCGCTTTCAATATACATTGTACCCGTAACGCTTTTGATTTCACGGATAGGCACACCGGCATTTAACAGCTCTGCAACTTCTACAATTTGTCTTTCGCCCATGCCGAAAATAAGCAAATCCGCTCCGCTGTCAATCAGAATACTGCGGCGGACTTTGTTGCTCCAGTAGTCGTAATGCGCAAATCTGCGAAGACTTGCCTCTATACCGCCGATTATAATAGGAATGTCGCCATATGCCTCTCTGATACGATTGCAATATACTATATCCGCTCTGTCCGGTCTGCACCCTGCTTTTCCGCCGGGAGAATATAAGTCGGTATTTCTGATCTTTTTTGCAGATGTGTAGTGATTGACCATAGGGTCAATGTTCCCGGACATAACAATAAACCCAAGCCGCGGCCTTCCGAGCCGCTTGAAGGGTTCACAGCTGTGCCAGTCCGGCTGGGGAATAATTCCGACAGTATATCCGTTATGCTCAAGAACACGAGAGATAATGGCATGTCCGAAGCTGGGATGATCAACATATGCGTCACCGATGACGTATACAAAGTCAAACTCATCTATCCCCATTATATTTAAATCTTTCTTTGAAACAGGCAAAAAATTATTCATGGAATTATTATAACATTTAATATATGCTTATGTCAAATGTATAATAACAAAAAAGCAGAGCGCAAATATGCCCTGCTTTTTGTTTAATTGGGAAGAAATATGTTTACTTAATTTGTAAAATAAATTGTTTTTGTTTCCGCAAGCGGATTCATTGAATTAACTCCACTCCAAATAAAAGCTCTTATTGAGTCTATTTCTGCTCTCTGAGCCGGAATACTAAAATCGAAAGAAGCATAATCACTGTTTGTATCAAAGTTTGCCTCTGCGCAATCAATATTCAGCAGCCCGCCTTTCATATCATATACTGCCAAAATAATATAGCCATTTATATCGTTGCTTTTTATCTTGTTAACCTCGATTTTAACATTGAAGTTCTCATTAATTTGCGGTGCGGTACTGATTACTTCACCTACCTGATTAAGAATAGACATTCCGTTTATAATATAACCGCAATATTGTCTATCCAATTGTTTGAACAATTTACTTTTTTTAGTTTTTTATTTGAACTAAAATCAAGCTCCAACAAACCATTGTAGCTACAGTCTAATTCCTCAAGTTCTGTATTCTTGCTTAAATCGATCCCAAACAATGCATTATGCGAACAGTTAAGTTTTTTAAGTTTGGTATTATTACTGAGATCAAGTTCGCGCAGATAGCCAAATTCAACTGTAAGCTCCTCAAGGTTGATCATATATTCAAGATAATCAATTTTTTCAATCTGTTTGCCATAGCTGCTCCAGCCTTCGCTCCCATCTATATTAAGAACGCGTATGTTTTGGTAGTCGCTTAAATAAATATCACTATCATCGTTATAATCACTGTACCTTTCAGGATCTGAAGCCTTTAAAGCCGCAATTATATCTCGCTTGATTTTTATCAGCTCGTATTCAACAGGCGTCTCTGCAGGCAAATCAGCCTTGTTGTAATTAAATACTACCGTGTTTTCCCCAAAAGAAATATATTCATCCACGGTTGCGCTGTCTCCGCAGAATGTATATCCTTCTATTGGCGGAGCTGTTATCCATACGGATTGCCAAATATGACTCGTTGAATATATTTATACTTAAATACATTTTCTTTTCCTTTGACAACTCACAGCTTTCAAAAGCGTTATCTATCAAGTTTGCAAATATGGAAACTACGTCCAATTCCTTTATAAAAGACAAATCGGTATTCTCTATATCAACTTGAAAATCTATTTGGTTTTTATTGCATTAAAAACCTTGAAAATTAAGCAGTTTTATAGTAAAATTTAGAGTAGATATTTATTTTGAAAAAGGGTGAAAATATGAACAATTATAAAGGTGCGGTATTCTTCGACTTTGACGGTACATTGGTTGATGAGCGTGAAAAGCTGTTTGTACCGACTCCGGAAACTCAAAAATCTGTCAGGAGACTTCATGAAAACGGATATATGGTCGGACTTGCAACCGGCCGTGCAAAGTGTTATGTGCCTGAAACGTATATAGACTTTGACTGCTATGTCACATCAAACGGAGCATATGCAGCTGTCGGCGACAATATAATTGCAGATGAAGTTATTGAAACTGATGAGCTGAGAGAAATATTCAAATTCTTTGAAGATAATAACATGGGATATATGACTGAGAGCAATGAGCAGTGCTATTACAGCACAAGCTGCTATGAACAATTCGAGGAAATGATTGAAAAGTTCAATATAAGCACGACATGCTTCAGCCCGATGCCTGAGATTGAAAAGGTCAAGGCGAACAAAATGATGTTCACTTATTATGATGAGGACTCACTTGAAAGACTGCGCAAAAATTTCGGTGATAAGTATTATATCACGATGCACAGGCATGACCCGTCAGGTGATCTCGGCATAAAGAATGTTTCAAAGGCTGAGGGAATAAGACAGGTAATCCGCGAGTTTAATCTTGACATTTCCGACACATATGCGTTCGGCGATGGTGAAAATGATTATGAAATGCTCGCAACGGTTGGACACGGTATTGTAATGGGTCACCATTCACCGAAACTTGACGGTATTGCCGAATATATTACAGATACCGTTATAAACGAGGGCGTTACCAAAGGTCTGAAAAAATTCGGCTTGATATAGAATAATTATTAAATTAAGTTCATAAAATACTGTAAATCCTTAAAAATGCAGGTGTGTATTTATGTTTAAAACGATTAACCTTAAAAAACTTGTAATATCACTGTTGGTGACCTTCGGAGCCGGCTTTTTGGCATATTTTTTCTCAAAAGATGCGATGCAGGACTATGCAAATTTAAATCTTCCTCCGCTGTCGCCGCCGTCCGTTGTTTTTTCGATCGTTTGGCCGTTGCTTTATCTTTTGATGAGTATTGGACTTTATATTACTTCAAACTCAAAAGCGCCGCAGCCGCAGAAAAGCTTGGGTTATGTACTGTATGGAATTCAACTGGTATTTAATTTTCTGTGGACTTTATTTTTCTTTGTGTTTGGATTTTATACATTTTCTGCGGTATGGCTGGCAATCCTGATTATAATTGTTGCATTTTGTACTTTTGTTTTCTTCAGAGTAAACAGCACGGCGGGAAAGCTAATGCTGCCATATCTCATTTGGCTGTTATTTGCACTCTATCTGAATATCGGCACGGCAATTCTGAACTGAAAACTCAATACTTTTAAATTCCCGCTCATATTGAGTGGGAATTTAAATTTTGCGGCAAATTTTTCAGCAAGACTTTACAAAATGAAAAAATAATGCTATTATACTATACATATGAAATCTATAAAGAACAGGAGTTTGAATTTATGAACGCAGTAGTTACCGTTATGGGAATTGATAAACCGGGCATCATTGCGAAAACAAGTAGTTTGCTCTTTGAAAATGATATTAATATTCTGGACATCACTCAAACAATAGTTCAGAACATTTTTACTATGGTCATGTTCGTTGACGTAAGCCGAAACAAAACTGACTTCGGCACGCTTGCAGAGAAGTTAAATGAGCTTGGTGAAGAGCTTGGCGTGGAAATCCGCATCCAGCATGAAGATATATTTAATTCAATGCACCGGATTTAGTAAAAATGAAAGGATAATTACATATGATTAATCTGAACACAAAAGAGATTACCGAAACTATCAAAATGATTCGTGATGAGCATCTTGATATTCGCACAATAACAATGGGTATTTCACTGCTTGACTGCGCAGACGAAGACCCAAATAAGGCTTGCAGCAAAATATACGACAAGATTACCCGCTGTGCCAAAAATCTGGTTGAAACGGGCGAGAAAATCAGTCGCAGATACGGAATTCCTATTATACATAAGCGTATTTCCGTCACGCCTATCTCTTTGGTTGCGGCAGCAAGCAAAACGGACAACTATGTTCCGTTTGCCAAAACTCTTGATAAAGCTGCAAAAGAGCTTGGTGTAAACTTCATCGGCGGATTTTCGGCGCTGGTATACAAAGGATATTCCGACAGCGACCGCAAACTTATAAAATCAATCCCTGAGGCACTTTGCTCAACCGATTATGTTTGCTCATCAGTCGGTGTTGCATCCACTAAAGCCGGTATAAATATGGACGCCGTAAAAGAAATGGGCGAAATAATAGTAAAGATGTCAAAAATGTCAAAAGACGATGACTCGCTCGGCTGCGCAAAATTTGTTGTATTTGCCAATCCTGTTGAAGACAACCCGTTCATGGCAGGTGCTTTTCATGGTGTTGGCGAAAGCGAAACAGTTATCAATGTCGGCGTCAGCGGTCCCGGTGTTGTTAAATCAGCGCTTGAACAAGTTAAGGACGGCGACTTCGGAACAGTTGCCGAAACTGTAAAAAATACTGCTTTTAAGATTACTCGTATGGGTCAGCTTGTTGCACGTGAAGCATCAAAGATGCTTGGAGTTAACTCCGGTATTGTTGACTTGTCACTTGCTCCCACTCCAGAGGTTGGCGACAGTGTTGCACATATATTGGAAGAAATGGGACTTGAAAAATGCGGCTGCCACGGAACAACAGCTGCGCTTGCACTGCTTAACGACGCTGTAAAAAAGGGTGGTGTAATGGCATCAAGCTATGTAGGCGGCCTCAGCGGTGCGTTTATACCGGTCAGCGAGGATGCAGGCATGATTTCTTCAGCTGAATGCGGCGCATTGTCGCTCGATAAGCTTGAAGCTATGACCTGTGTATGTTCGGTTGGACTCGACATGATTGCTGTTCCGGGTGACACGCCAGCTTCTACTATTTCGGCTATTATTGCAGATGAAATGGCAATCGGTGTGATTAATCAGAAAACTACTGCTGTCAGAATTATTCCCGCAGCCGGCAAAACAGTCGGCGATAGCCTTGAATTTGGGGGGCTTTTAGGCGCGGCTCCTGTAATGCCGGTTCATCCATACTCAGCTGAAAAATTTATTGGACGCGGCGGCAGAATTCCCGCACCAATCCACAGTCTGAAAAACTAATAACCTCTTTGCTCCCCAATCAAGGAGAGCTTAGACTATATACTAAAGCGGTTGCAAATCCACTATTGCAACCGCTTTTGTTTACAGTCTGAATTTAAATTCTTTCTCCCTATCCATAAAAAGTGCCACTCATTTTACCGGCGTCGTCACTTTATTTTCCAGCTCGCAGCGTGTTACGTCCTCCCAGTTGCGGCGGATGGCGATCTCGGCGGTAAGGTCAGTATTGTTATACGCGACGGACCACTGGGTGTTGCTTGTGATGTCATCAGGGTTGGGGTCTTGTGCCGCCGATTTCATTGCGTTCCACACGGTATCGTTGGTGTAATTGTCTTTTTCCGTCTCCAGCACCTTCAGCACGGCGTCATAGCGTTCCCTGCCGTGACCGTAGATACCGTTTTTCTGATTTGGAAGTACCTTATCCTTATGACGAATTAAGAAATTAGTAACCGCCTCTGATGGAGTATCTATAAGCTCTCTTGGTTCGCCGTTAATGTCATACTCTATTACTCTGCCATCGCCTGATGCATCGGTGACGTAGAAATGATAGTCTCTGCCACTGGAAGCGAACATGTCATAGCTTCGCAAAAGCTCCACCGCTTCCTCTGTGGTCGCCGCCCGGTCAAGCACAAGACGTATGGCAAGCGTAGTCGAAATGACGGGCTTGCCGGTGTTTTGATGTACAGGCTCACTATCAAGTGTCAACACAGCGATAGACACACCCTTTTCGTTCATACCGTCAAGACATACAAAAGGCGCAGTCAGGCTCGCCATCTTATTTTTGATATTCTCATCCGGCACATTTGCCGAAACATTGTCAAGCGCAGCAAAGGCAATAGACTTATATCCGTCCTTTGGAGCACAATAAACCAACATAGAAGATGTATCTTTGCTAAAATCGTAATTTCGCCCCATATGAATATCGCCGTCCTTATCGGTCAGTGTAAACGCCGTACAGCCAAAACTGGGTGCTTTGATCTTCACAGGCAGCAGCGGCAGCGACTCTTTCACAATTGCGTCAATCATCGCCTGATCGTCCGTAATGCCGTAATCAATCATATTTTCAAGATTGTAATCGTATTTGACGTCCATGCGATAGAGATTGTAGCCATCCTTGTAATCTGTAAGCTTCTCAATACTGCCGATGGTCTGGATTCTGGTAAAATACAGCGCCAAAAACGCAACGGCGGCTAATGCAACAACCGACAAAATCACCAACAAAATTAGCAAAATACGCTTCATAACTATATTCATGTCGTTTCCTCCTTTTAGGTTTGGTATAAATATCATTGGTTAATAGATTATGTATTTCTTCATCAATATCGGCATCTATTCTAATGCTTAAGTAATATAATCAATTATGTTATCAATGCAATAATCTTATTTGTTTTCCATTTCATAAAGGTTGTATGCTTACCTTTTCCCTTGTGCGGTCAGCATTACATTTTAAATTCGTTTTCTCATTGAACCTGCCTACTAAGAGATTATTTTTGAATTTATCTTATTCTGTCAGAATATCCAACATTGTTTTTGGGTTATATTTCATAATAAAGAGTTCCAAACTTTCTTTCAGCACTTCTATCTGGGATTTCAGATAAAATTCGTCCTCAAATAATGCGTAATGTACGCAAGCTCGAATCAGAATGAAAATCAGTGGTGTCAGTTTTTGATAGGCAATACCGAGTTTGCCTTCTAAGTTTTTTGCGTATTCGGTATAACGCTTATCAACACCTGCAAAGAATTTCTGACCGTATTCTCTGTATTTCGGGTGGGTATAAACCTGATACATCAGGCGGTATTTCTTTCCGTGTTTTTTTGCCGTCCAGTAGAGTATCTCGTCTCTGTATAATTCGCCACACAATCATCCCACCTTTTTCGTTTAAATCGTTCGTTTTGAATAATAGTATAACATACATCTGATTAAAATGCAATATGTTTCAGCATTTTAATGTACGAACAGATTGCAATATGAAGGAACATACTTAACATCTACCTGTAGCTTTTGCCCCGGATATTCAGCTCTTTGATTATATCATAGTTTGAAACTATTCTCAATTTTATTGTTCCCATGTATAATATCATAACAAAAAAAATCAAAAATTTATAAAAAAAGTGTTGACAAGCGCTGTATGTTCTGATATAATATCTAATGTTGTCGCGGTCAACACTTCAACACAGCAAATGGCGGTATAGCTCAGTTGGCTAGAGCATACGGTTCATACCCGTAGTGTCACTGGTTCAAATCCAGTTACCGCTACCATTTGGCTCCTTGGTCAAGCGGTTAAGACTCCGGCCTCTCACGCCGGCTACAGGGGTTCGAATCCCCTAGGAGTCACCATGAAAAGCTAACGGTTTTCGCCGTTAGCTTTTTTTATTAAACAAGCGGAGCCGAAGCTCCGCTGTTCTTTTTATCTTTTATTATTCCCGCGTTTTGCGAGGTCATTTGTGATTAACATTTCAAGGTTTTTGATTATAACTTTAGTATTCTCTTGTACGCAGCTGTTGTCTATTTTGACTATTGCATTGCCTATTTTTTTCTCATAAACAATCATAATAAATTGCCTCCGTTAGCAAGCTTACTAAAATATACTCAATTATACTTTAATTATTACTCAAAATTGACACTCGATTAATACAAGCTATTTATTATTAATATACGAATTTAGTCTTGTTCTTACATTCTCCTGCAAATTTCTGTAAAAGAACTGGTAGTCGTAAAGATGATAAATACCGTCCTCAAACAAAGAGTTTGAGTAATCTGACGGAACTATATCCGGAACCTTAAGTGTTCCTCTGGTTTCATCAATATATGCCCCTGTAAGATTAGGAATTTCTTTTGTAATTGAACCGCTGTAATCCGTAAAGCAAGCTCCGATGTTTTCAGATTTATCCGCTCTTGTAGAATCTGTTTTCCAATTCAGCGGGTTTATTGCATAGGTTCTTTCGTTTTCGCCGACAAGCAGCGAGCTTGTAATATTTTCCGCCTCTGAATTGAAGGTGATAATAACGCCGGTATCGCTCTCGCCCTGCGCAGGCTTTAACTGAGGATATTCTTTTACATCTTCCTCTGTCAGCTTCCAGCCGATACAGTATGCTGCAACAAGACGATCACTGTATTTCTTTTCGTCAAATAAATCCCTCATAAGCCTTATGACCATATCAGAACCTTGTGAAAAACCTGCGAGAATAAGCGGTCTGTTATTGTCAGAGTTTTCTGCATAATATAAAAATGCGTCCTTTACATCCTCGTAAGCATAATCAAGATAAACTTCTCTGTCATCCTCATCCATACTGTAGATAGGAAAAGTAGCCTGACGATAATACGGCGCATATACCGATGCTGCATCATATATACCAAGCTCCATATTAAGCGCTCCCGTAAAGCTTTGACGGTATTTCTCATCTGTAATATTTGCGTTCAGATTACCGTTTTTTCCCATATCAACTGTAGGGCAGACAATAAATAAATCCGCCTGTTTATCTTCTCCCTCATTCCAATATGCCCAATTCTCGTCTTTTGAATAATCAACCGTTGTGATATAGTCAAAAAATTCTTCGTTTGTATATGTTTTTTCAACTGTGACGGTTGAACCGTTTTTAATCACATATTCAGACAGACCGTATTCCGTACCATTGTCCGCCCAATCGTATGTATATCCAAGACGTGTCCACGGATAATTGTGCGGATAATACGAATCGATAATTTTTGAATTGAACCACTCTATATATTCCGGGTCTGTGTTTTCGGGGAAATCAAGTACTGCCAAAGTTGTATCAATACGTCTATCAGCACTCGGTCTGTAAAGATCATCAGGATCCACCCACATAGTAGTAAAGTGTGTTTTTCCGCTCTGCGGAGAAACTCCGATAAGCTGCTGCATTCTCAGCACCATATCGTCTGAATATCCGTTCGTATTTCCAAACTGTGCAACTTCATCAGCCGTAAATACCCAAACATCTCCAAAATCTATGGTAATTTCCTCGCCTGACGGATAGGAATCCGGATACTTATGCCATGTGCATACCAATACCTTATCGGCAGACGTATCTATTGGATATAACGGTAATATTTCATCCTCATCAGCCTGTATAGCGTCAACGATAGCGTTATGATACAAGTACAGGTTATCACAAAGACTTATTGACTCCTCAGAGATATATGTTGTACCATCTTCGATATATGTATTTTTTTCTGTATAGAAAGTGCCGTCGTCTACTACTATGGTATTTGTTCCGTTACGGAATTCCAGACCGTAATCCCCGATTTCCACTAATACATCATCAGGTTTTTCTGCTGTCCAGGATACCGTATAACCCTTTTCCTCAAACACCGCACGCAGCGGAATGTATGTACTATCCTGCGCCGCAGCAGCAAACGAAGTGAACGAAAGCAGCATAACTGCACACAATACCATGCTTATAATTCTTTTCTTCATAATTCAAATACCTCCTGCTTAAAATTTATTATATTATGATTCACAGATAGATACGATTATATTTAACACAACTCTCACACAAAGGTATCATTTCATCAATACTGTTCCAAAGAAAATATGTTGTTATATCGCTGTCTGTATTCGTATTATTTATATCTATAATATTTGTTCCCATATCAAGGCTTTCTTCATATATGTTTACCCCTGCCATGATATCATCATAGTTTTCATTCATTTCTATCAAAACTGCATTCATAGCTTCAGGTACATATATATACGCCTTGTTATTTGCGGCATCTATAATTTTTATATCACTACAAACCTCTGATATTGAGCCGAACAGGCGTCCGTGCTCCTTGCCGAAAATATCGGCTTTATAATCCTCGTCTGTGAACACTGACGATATATCAGTTGCTTTCCATTCTGTATTATCGATTGAATAAGTGATTTTTCCGTCACTGTTCTTTACATATATTCCGCCATTAACAAGTGGTGATAACTCTGCTTTGTATACTACGACTGACGACTCAACAAATGTATGCCAAACAACAGCACCCCCTGTATCGCATACAAACATTCTGTTTCCCGCGCCATTAATTGTAGTTGCATCAACAGTTATCTTATCGGACACATTAGTGACATAGCTGCCATAAACGTTTACGTTTCCGTCAATATCGGTATCGCCGTTAAGCGTCGCTATTGAGCCAAACACATTTGTTTTGCCGAGAGAGGTTATTGCTCCGCCGCCTGAGGAGGAAGCTGTATTATCAGTAAAAGTTGAATATATTATTGTCGCAGTTCCGCTGTTATTATAGATTGCACCGCCGTTTGAAGTGTTAAGGAACACAGAACAGTTAAGCATATCAAGCTTTGCATTGCCGCTAAGTCCTATTGCGCCGCCGTAACCTGAACTATTTTCCGTAAAGACACAGTTTACAAGCTTAACACTGCCGCCGTCGGAATATATTGCACCGCCTGCAGCTCCGCTTTTGTTTTCAAACATTATACAGTTTTTCAGATAAACGCTTCCGCCTTTGTTTTCGACTGCACCGCCGTTTTCCTTGCTGTAGCCCGAACGAAGATTGAGGCTTTCACACTCCAGAGTGCCGCTTCCGGTCACATTAAACAGCTGCGTTCCCTCGCGGCTGTGTATAGCAGTGTAATTCTCCCAGTCTTCATTGAAATTTCCTTCGATTTTTATATCTGCATCGATTGTTAAAGGCTTGCTCAGGTATATATAATGCACGCTATCTTCAAAGATAATTTCATCTTCTGCGCCGCCGTATTCCTTCATATAAGAAACAGCTTCTCTTAATGAAATCATGCCGTCATACGGATTCTCTGTGTCTGACTCTGTTGTTACCGTAAAGAAGGGGTGTTCTTCAACATAAATTCTTCCGAGAGAAATGTCCGCGTAGGTACAATCACATTCCGTAACGGCAATAATTTCGTATTCACCTGACAAATTATCTGATGTCCACGAATTAAAGCTCAGAGTATCCGTACTTTCACCATAAGCCAGGGATATATTGTCTTGTCTGAACAACTCAATTCTGTCATTGTCATTTTTAGCGTACACCACAGCACTGCACGTTATATCTCCGCTGTCATAGGTTGATGTTTTTTTCACCTTAAATGCAAAGCTTTCTCCGTCTGCAAGCGCCTTGGCACCACATTCAAGCTCCGTGTATGTGCCCGTATTTGTTTCGTCGGCATTAATATCAAGTCTGGAATAATTTAAATCCTGTTCAGCTGAATATATATTTATAACCGGTATACTTTCGTCCCCAGCTTTGATAACAAGTCGGAATTTAACCTTTTCTCCATTTGCGTTCACGCGGCATTTATCGGGCGGTGACGTTAACGCTGACATCAAGGAAACGCTTCCGGCAGGAAGCTCCTCCGATGTATCGGTTATCATCCATGAATTCCATTTCTTATTGTAATAATACGACTCAAATAACTGATAATTTACCTCCTGCGTATCCTCCGGCAAATCTTCAAACATCGTATTAAGTACCGTCTCAAGTCCGGTATATTCAAGTGTAACATCAGCCAAGCCGTATGCGAATTCACCGATATTGGCATTAATACTTGCTCCCGATACATCATAGCTTTTATCCGAAACGCTGAAATCATATGTTTCGGTATTGTTATAATAGTACGCCTCTGTAACTGTTTTTTCAGGATTTACCGTAACTGTAACAGTATATTTTCCGGCCGACAGACTTCCGATGCTAATCGTTTCTGCTTGTGAGGTGTCAGAAGATTCATACGAGTATATTTTGCCGGTATATGTACCGTTTTTGCTGATTATTTCGCTGTTATTCGATTTATCCGTCACTGTAACTGTGTAATCAAGAGTGCCGACAAAGTCTTTTAAAGAGGTGTTTTCAAATTCAGGGAAAACATAAATGCTGTCCTGCGCTGAGTATACGTTCATTAAAAAAGTGGTATACAAACTGTCGGTCGAGATATTTATGGATTTTATATTAATGTCCACGTTTGAAAACTTGTCAAGGGTTGCACTCTCATCTGTTTCATATTCAACATTCTCGCTGTACGGTTCTAATAACGTAAAAAATTCAAGAACACCGTCATAGCCATCAAAGGACCATGTGTCATAAGAAAATTTTGCGTACGGTGTCATATTAAGTACATTGAGCTTATTGGGAGCTATGCGTCTGTTGGTATCCGTCTGTCGGTCAGAGTCGGAGTCAGAAACTATAAGCGCCTTATAATAATCCGCATCCTGTTGCGTAAAATCCTTATCGCAGATATAACCCCATGTGGTTAATAAGTGTCCGCCGTTTCTGTTGCCGTAATCATCTACCCAACCTAAAGTAAAACAAATTCCCCAACCATTTTCAAGGGCGTCTGTTACATCTTTTATCTTCTCATGATTGTTTGAAACATATATATAATCATTAACGCAGTCTGACGCATATTCCTTGAGGTATCCGCCGCTCTTGCCGTAGTCCTTTACATGCGCCCAGCTGTCATATGACTGCTTCTGATATGTTCCGTTAAAGAACCATTCTATTCCATAACCCGCACTGCCCACAATATCGGTAAAGCTGTCGCGGAATAGGTCAAAAAGATCGTCTTCGCTGTTAAAGCCTGCCTTTTCCCCCCATCCGGTGTAATGGAGAATATTCGACGTTGCTGCTGCCCAGCAAAGCTCATCGTTGCCACCATCAGGCGCTTTCGTCTTTTCAGCGTCTATGAAATCAAGAGATTCCATTGTAAACTGCGAATTTTCAAGCTTTGCCGAAACAAGCTTCTCCTGTACCATATCAATGTTTGAGTCAGACAGACCTGTTAAAAAGACCTCGGTATTATCCTCGGCGGAAAGCGTGAATTTTACACTGTAATATCCGTTCGTCGTAACAGTTCCCTGTTCACTTAAGGACACACTGTTTTTAGGAATTATGTCATTAAGCGTTACAATAATAATGCTGCTGTCATTTTCAAAAATCTCATATGCAGAAATTTTATCCAATTCATCAAAAAATTCCAGTTCTTTGGCATTAATTACACCGTCATATGTGTGCTTATCTCCTTCAACATCGGTTATTACAGTATAAAATCCATACGCATCATACATTTGAGGCGATATGAAATCACTGTCAGAAAATGCGAAAACATCAAGTGAACATACAGCAATAATCACCGCGGCAAATAAGACCGATAGAAAATGTTTTTTCATAATATATTCCTCCGTTTGTGATTAAGCTATAAAACAGTTATAGAAATAATACACTAGATTTTCCAGAATTGCAAGAGGTTTTATAAAAAAATCGGCAATCTATACGACTGCCGATTTTAAATTAATTCTGTTTAATTTCATTATTCAAAATATTGATTAAGTATTTAAGCATTGATATTAACCAAAGTATCTCTGCTTCATCAAAGTCTAAACCATCCTATTTCTCTAAAAACTGTAACAAGGATTTCCTTGTGATTTTTCTGCATCCTAATCTGCCCGTTTAAGTCTGAAAATGCGTCAACCAAAGCTTCATTCATTGTTCCAATAACAACAGAACCCGCTTCAATTACTGTGTCGTCATTAGTATTGTAATATGCTGTCACCCAGCCGCCGCACCAATATGTAAACTCGCCTATCCCATAGGTGTGTTGCACACTGTCACTATCATACGGCAGTAATTGTATCTCCTGAATATTCAATACTGCTGATATTTACAGGATATTGTTCGTCTGCCTGCACTGCGGTAAACAAATTAAGGACTAATGTCATTGTGCATACAATAAGAACTGCACAGATTTTCTTTATTGTCCTTATATTTCCTCCGATTTTTTACTAATTTAATTATATTTTTTCAATTACTCTGACTAAAAAAATCTGTATTTTTAATAAAATATTTTTTACATAATAAATTGTCTATATCACCCTTTTGTGTGATGTATAACTTTGGTTATAATGTTATAATTATTTATATCTATAAAGGAGGGTTTCATTATGAAGCGAAAAATCATATCAATACTCACGGCGGTGTCAATGCTTATGTCGCTTATACCGCTTATAGGCGCAGTGCCTGTATCGGCGACTATGTTCAGATGGGAACATATTACGAGCGTCCGATATTATGGCGGTGCGTAGCCTTTGAAAAAATTACAGGATATGATACAAACGGCAATCCGATTACCGACTCCACCGACACAGTGACGACATATCAGGACGGCTATCTTCCGCTTATGATGTCGGACAAAATCCTGTGTTTAAAGGCTTTTGACGCGAAAACAAGCGCGAACACCGAAACAGGCTCGCACAGCAGGAGTACACAAAGAACTACTGCCGGCACCGGAGTTACTGCCGCTACCGCTTACATCGCCACTGCCTGCTCCAGTTATTGGGCTGACAGCAATATAAGGTGCTGGCTCAACTCCGACGCGGCTGCAGGCAATGTGGAGTGGCTATGCGGCAATCCGCCGTCGGGTTCTAGTGTCGGTGTAAAGTACAATGCATACGACCAAGAGGCAGGATTTTTAACAAGCTTCTCGAGCGATGAAAAGGCGGCTATAAAAACAGTAACGCAAAAATCCATTCTGATAGAATGTGACAAGATCGCTGTTGAAAACACAACCGGCACAGAGCCGTTTGCTAGCAGTGGTGAGGTTAACATTATAAGCAACATATCCGGAAATTACACTAATGCGTACTCGGAGCTTGTGACTGATACAATGTTTTTACCGGACGTGCAGCAAATAAGTAATCTTTATGCTAACAACGCTATATTGGGCGATGGATATCACAGGGCGCTAATAAGCGCAGGCGCGTATAATGCAGATAACTGTTTGAGTGCAGATTCAATTAATGCCTTCACTAACAGTTCACCTTGGCACTACTGGCTTCGCACCCCTTCTGACAATGATTACAATACCAATCCTTACAGTGTCTACTCTATAAAAAACACAGGCGGTTTCGAAGGCATAGTTGCAAGCGATGGTCTTTACGGCGTACGTCCGGCTTTCTATCTCAATACTGCGACAGCTCTTGCCGGCAGCGGTACTGCTGAAACGCCGTACACGATAGAGCATCAGCATAACCTTGTAAAGCATGCTGCTGTACCTGCCACCTGTACGGAAGACGGCACAGGCGAATATTATAAGTGCGAGGGTGAAAACAGCTGCGGTAAAATGTTCAGCGATGCGGCAGGTACAACGGAAATCAGCGAAATTCCAACATTGACGGCAACAGGTCATAGCTGGGGCGCCTGGGGAATCACAAAACAGCCGACGACTACTGCTGCGGGCACGGCGAAGCGTGTCTGCGAGAATAATATTTCTCACACAGATACACTTACATTGCCTGTTCTGACTAATACAACCGCATGGGCGTATTCAATTCTTCAGACACCAACCTGTACGGAAAAAGGTTTACTGCAATGCACCCTGAAGGCAGAACCCACGATTAAAGTTAATGTTCAGGACGATGCGACCGGTCACAGCTGGGGCAGCTGGAATATCACAACCGAGCCAACGAGTAGCACAACAGGCACAGCTCAGCGCGTTTGTGCAAACGACATCGCCCACATTGACACGGTTGAATTACCCGATCTGACTGATACTGATTTCTGGACGCTAACAAGCATAAAAGCTGCAACCATAACAGAGGACGGTTGGCAGGAATATACCTCAGACTATGGCACGGTTACGGTTATAATCCCTGCCCTGACACATACGCATAATTGGGGTGAATGGGAACTCACCACAGAGCCTACAGAAACGAAAACAGGTATAGCAACACGCGTCTGCAAGACTAATGCCGAGCATAAGGAAACCAAGGATGTTCCCGTTCTGACTGACGAAGACGTCTGGACAGCCATGGGTGGATCACTGCCGACCTGTACCACAAAGGGTGCGACTGATTATTACTCTGATGATTACGGTACGGTTACGGTCATATATCCGGCAACAGGTCACAGCTGGGGCGACTGGAATATAACAAGCAATCCGACGCTTACCGCAACAGGCGAGGCGGAGCGTGTCTGCGAGAACAATGGTGAACATACCGAAACAGCTGTATTGCCTGTTCTGGGAAATACCACCGTATGGACGGCAGGAAAATTAAATGCTGCCACCTGTACGAAGAGCGGTTCTCAGACATATACCTCAATTTACGGCAAGGTTACGGTCATATATCCGGCAACAGGTCACAGCTGGGGCAGCTGGGAAATCACAACAAAGCCGACGCTCACCGAAACAGGCACAGCAGAGCGAACCTGTGCAAACGACAGCGCCCACATTGACAAGGTTGACTTGCCCATTCTGACTGATACTGCTGTGTGGACAGCAGGCTCATCGAAAGCTGCAACCATAACAGAGGACGGCTGGCAGGAATATAATTCAGACTACGGCACGGTTACGGTTATAATCCCTGCCCTGACACATACGCATAATTGGGGTGAATGGGAACTCACCACAGAGCCTACAGAAACGAAAACAGGTATCGCAACACGCGTCTGCCAGACTAATGACGAGCATAAGGACGCTGTAACGCTTCCCGTTCTGACCGATACCGGTGTATGGGTCAAAGGAACAAGAGTTGAACCTACCGAAACAACAGACGGTTCGCAGGAATACAACTCAATCTACGGTACGGTTACAGTCGTTCTTCCGGCTCTGAAATACAGCATCGAATATAAGGACGGAAAGGCTGTTGTAAATGTTTCCAAAGCCGGTACGCATGCTGTTATCTTCGCGGCATACGACGCTGACGGTAAACTGATTAGCGTTGAAGCACAGACGGTAACGCTTGAAAAGGGCGAAACCTCCGTTTCTCCGCTGACCTTTAACGCAACCGGCGCGACAAAAGTTAAGGTTATGCTTTGGGACAGCCTTACAAATATGAAGCCTCTCTGTAATTCAGACGAACAATAACCATACAGCATAATAAACAAATAATAACACCATAATTAAACGGCGCGGTTTCCCGCGCTGTTTCTTTTTATCTCTTTTTTCTGACGCTTTCTGCATAATAATTCTTCCAGATGAACAATTAAAATATTTTAACATAATACAAAAAAATACGGCTAACGTCAATTCGTTAACCGCATTTCATGTACTGTTCCTTTAAGAACCGCATAAATACTAAGTTTTTAAGAGTATCGAGGTTTATTTATTTGTATCTGAAATTAACCAAAATATCTCTTGAGAAGTCCTTCAAAGCCGCAGCCATGTCTTGCCTCACAATGGGACTTTCTCGACAAAACCTTTATTTTATGCCAATTTCAAGGTTTTACAGATGATTTTGCCCACCATCTGCCCACCTTTTCCCTGTGCCCACCATTTAACTTTTTGTGTTTTTTTGAAGAATTTTGTTAAATTCCCTTGACATATAAATAAAAATGTGGTAATATTTTATTAATAAAATATTGAGGAGAGATAAATATGGAACAGAATAAAATTGACAGAATAAAATTGACATGTACATAATGACAAACCAAAAGTATTTTCCAGCAGAAAAAATTATGTATTTGAAAGACAAACTTAGAACAATGGACGAAGAAAAGTTTTCACTGATTTCTACAATAGAATTTAAAGACCCTACCACAATTTTATTAGTGTCAATTTTCATTGGTACTTTAGGCATTGACAGATTTATGTTAGGCGATACTGGAATGGGAATCTTGAAGCTTCTTACAGCAGGTTTATGCGGAATATTAACAATTATTGATTGGTTTACTGTTTCTAAAAAAGCAAAAGAACTTAATTTTAATAATGTTATGGCATTGTTGTAAAAAAAAATTATTTATTTTACATATCCTATTGATATTATTGGCACTTGTATGGATTTTTAAATCGAATTCGTTGGGGTTTAATTGTATTATTAAGTCAATTTTTCGCATTGAATGTCCTAC
>OIXH01002169.1_pt1 | contig 20090 bp, 20 predicted proteins | sample 1587741 | NCBI WGS metagenome assembly OIXH01 (sample SAMEA3888916, study PRJEB22519) | human gut metagenome | biome: human gut; feature: human-associated habitat; material: faeces | place: Denmark | collected 2011 | reverse complement strand
GCTGCCACTCGCTCACCTCGCTTCATCTGCCACTGGCAGCGCTCGGATCGCTCCCCAAAAGGGCCGCTTAAAACCCAGGTTTCAAGACTTCCTGCGCGCTGTTTCTTTTGCAGAATCGTGACTCCATGCCACGCGTTCGCGGGAGTTTGTTGAAATCATTCCCTATGACGAATCGTCTGTCCCTCTTGCATCGCTGCCGCTAACTTTATCAACGGTAGAAATTGAAGCGCTGTACGTGGCGGCCTGAGGGCAGGCCGCCCTACGAAACGGTTACGGTAGAATTGTGTAGGGTGGGGTGCCCTCACCCCACCGCACGGTGAATACAAAAATGACTTTTCCGCACTGCATCAGCGGCAGCGGCGCTGGTGCAGAGACGATCCTTTTACGAATCGAAAAAGGCAATCCCCTGTGATCGTGCGGCAGACACTGACAATTTTGTACACATTATAGCGCGCCCGGAAGTGAAGGAACCGGAGGTTCCTTCCGGTGTTTTTGCCTGCTTTTGTCACTGTTGAGAAAAGTAGGCCGCGCCGGAGCGCGAAATTCCCCTGTATAGTCACATGCAAAAAAGGGAAGCCCACCATTCGGCGGGCTGTCCTTTTTACAGAGATATGGTATAGAAAGGGGTGATTACGCTTACTTACTGGCCTTGGCAGCCTCGCGTCCGGCGCGGAAAGCCTTCAGGTTCAGCTCCTTGACCTTGGCAGGGACGGTTTCGGCCACGATCTGCTCCCAGTCGATCTCCGGGCAGCCTAGGGAGTCGCACATGGCGCCGAACAGCACCACGTTCATGCACTTGGGGTTGCCCAGCTGGATGGCGATATCGCTGGCGGGAACGGCGATGGTCTTGAAATTCTTCTGCATGGCCTCGATGCAGCCCTCGGGATACTCCTCGGCGCCGGAGGCGATGGTGGTGGACTTGATGGCGTAGTCATTGATGACGGCCACACCGTCGGGATTCAGGAACTCCGCGTAGCGGACGGCTTCCATCTTCTCCAGTGCCACCATAATATCCGCCTCGCCCTTGCCGAATACGGGGCCGTACACCTTGTCGCCCCAGCGAACCTGGGTGGACACGGAGCCGCCGCGCTGGGCCATACCGTGAACCTCGCTCTGCTTGACATCATAACCGGCCTTCATAAAACCGTTGGACATGATCTTGGAGATCAGGATCGCGCCCTGACCGCCAACGCCAACCAACAGACAGCTTTTTACGTTAGACATGTTACTTCTCCTCCTTTTCGATAGCACCAACGGGGCAGGCCTGGGCGCAGACGGTGCAGCCCACGCACTGGGTACGATCCACAGCCGCCTTGCCGTTCTCCATGGAGATGGCAGGGCAGCCCACCTTCAGGCAGCTCTTGCAGCCCACGCACTTGTCGGTATTCACCACGCACATGCCCAGATCATGCTTCACGCGCTTGATCAGCAGGCAGGGACGGCGGGTGACGATGGCGGGGTGCTTGCCCTCGTTCAGAGCGGCCACGGCGGTGTTGACGGTAGCCTTCATGGCGGCCAGATCCTGGGGATCCACGGTCAGCACGGGGTCGAAGCCGTAGGTCTTGAAGATGCTCTCCACGCTGAGCATGGGAGCCTCCTCGCCCATCAGGGTATAGCCGGAGCCGGGGTTGTCCTGATGGCCGGTCATGCCGGTGATGCGGTTATCCAGCACGCAGGGGATCATGCGGCCGTTGTTGTAGATGATCTCGGCAGCGCCGGTCATGCCGCTGTGGAAGAAGGTAGAGTCGCCCATCACGCCGAACACCACCTTATCGGTGACGCCCTCACGCTGGAAGGACTTGGCCATACCCATACCGGCGGAGAAGCCGCCGCCCATGCAGATGCACACGTCCATGCAGTTCAGGGGAGGCGCAAAGCCCAGGGTGTAGCAGCCGATATCGCCGGTGACCACGTAGTTCTTGTTCTTGGACAGGGTGTAGAAGAAGCCGCGGTGGGGGCAGCCGGGGCACAGTGCGGGAGGACGCTTGGCTACCTGCACGTCGGTGATGGTCTTGTAGTTGGGCTTGATACCCAGCACGCGCTCACGCACCAGCTCGGTGTTCAGCTCGTACATCACACCGGTCAGCTCCTTGCCGACGCAGTCGATACCGGCGGCCTTGATCTCGTTCTCCATGAAGGGCTCCAGCTCTTCGATGACGTACAGCTTCTCCACCTTGGAGGCGAAGTCGCGGATCAGGTTCATGGGCAGAGGATAGGTCAGGCCCAGCTTCAGGAAGGACGTACCCTCGGGAAACACTTCCTTGGCGTACTCATAAGCGATGGAGGCGGTGATGACGCCCACCTTGCCGTCGCCCAGCTCCAGCTTGTTCAGGCCGTTCTCCAAAGCGGTGGTGCAGCCATACTCGGCCAGCTTCACCAGACGCTCCTCCACGATGGGGTGGTTCAGGTAAGCGTTGGCGGGGGCGCAGATGTACTTGCGGGTATTGCGCTTGTACTCGGGAGCCACATGCTCGGTGCGCTCGCCGAACTCCACCAGACCCTTGGAATGGCAGACGCGGGTGGTGGTGCGGTACAGCACGGGGGTGTCGAACTCCTCGGAGATCTCGCAGGCCAGCTTCACGAAGTCCTTGCACTCCTGGGCGTCGCTGGGCTCCACCATGGCGATCTTGGCGGCCCGGGCATAGTGGCGGTTGTCCTGCTCGTTCTGGGAGGAATGGCAGGAGGGGTCGTCAGCGGTGACCACCACATAGGCGCCGTTGACGCCCATGTAACCGGCGGTGAACAGGGGGTCGGCAGCCACGTTCAGGCCCACCATCTTCATGGTGCAGAAGGCACGGGAACCGGCCACGGACGCGCCGTAGGCCACCTCGGCGGCCACCTTTTCGTTGGGAGCCCACTCGCAGTACACATCCTTGCCGTACTGGGGCATGTTCTCCAGAATCTCGGTGCTGGGGGTGCCGGGATACGCGGAGCAGACTTTGATACCGGCTTCGTAGACGCCACGTGCGGTGGCCTCGTTACCGGACATCAGATGTTTCATAGTTTTCTTCCACCTTTCTTCTTTTTCTTACTCTTACTTACACTCTATTGTCACTTACTATTGGAAAACGGATTAATAGATGCTGGCTTCCTGTTCGCCGTGGAGCACGCGCAGCGCACCCTCGGCCAGAGAACGCATCTCCTCCTCGCCGGGCAGGCGGATGGTCTGGGCAAGCTTGCCCACATAGGCGGTGATATCGTCGCAGAAGAACTGCTCATAGGCCATGCCGCCGGTGAACACGATGGCATCCACGTCGAAATGCAGCACGGCGGCCATGGCGCCGATATCCTTGGAAAGCTGATAGACCAGCGCCTGATAGGCCTCCACATACTTGGGGTCGCCCTCTACCACCTTGGCGCAGATGACGCGGAAATCAGTGGTGCCCAGATAGGACAGCATACCGGCGCGGCGGCCAAAGGTCTTTTTCACCTCGTCCTTGGTCTTGCCGCTGAAGCAGTAGCTGATCAGCTGGTTGACAGGCAGGCCGCCGGCGCGATCCATGCCCATGGAGCCCTCGTCCTTCACGTTGCACACGTCCACCACGCGGCCCTTCTGGTGAGCGCCGACGCTGACGCCGCCGCCCAGATGGCAGACGATCAGGTTCACGTCCTCGTACTTCTTGCCCAGTTCCCTGGCGGCCTTGCGGCCGATGGACTTGTGGTTCAGGGCGTGGAACTGGCACAGGCGGCGGAACTCGGCAAAGCCGGTGTAGTGGGCGATCTCGGTCATCTCGTCCACGCACACGGGGTCAACAAAGAAAGCGGGAATGCCCACCATGTCGCCCAGCTTCTTGGCCAGATACGCACCCAGATTGGAGGGATGCTCGCCGTAGGGCGCGGTCTCCACATCGTGCATCACCTTGTCGTTGACGGCGTAGGTGCCGCTGGGGATGGGACGGTACAGACCGCCGCGGCCGCACACCGCGTCAAAGTCTTCCAGCTTATAACCGGCCTCGGTGACAGCGTTCAGGATGGCGGTCTTGCGGTAGTCCGCCTGGTCGATGACCCGCTCGAACTGATCCAGTTCTTCGGCGGAGTGGTCAATGCCCAGCTTGAAAAGCTGCTGGTCTTCATCGAACACGGCGATCTTGGTGCTGGTGGCGCCGGGGTTGATGACAAGGATCTTCATATGGGGGTTCCCTCTCTTTCTCTTACGGTATCGAATACTTCGTCAAAAATTTCACCGAATCACTTAATGAACTATTCACAGTATGGCACTTTCCATCGGGTTTGTCAACGGCGTTTTCCCGTTGTGTCAAACGCTTTGGAAAATATCAGCGTTGTGAACAAAAAAAGGGGGTGCTCAGTCGTGAAAACGACCAAGCGCCCCAATGGCACTATGCATTTCGCGGTGCGCGAGTCCGCCATAGCAACAGCCCGCCGCCCAATATGGACAGCAGCGCGATGACCTGAGACACGGAGAGGATGCCGATGAAACCCCGATACGTGTCGCCCCGAAAAAATTCCAGCACGAACCGCCCCACGCTGTACACCAGCAGATACCAGCCCAGCATCCGCCGACCATCCATTCCCCGCCGCGACATCTGCCACAGCAGAAAGAACAGTCCGAACACCAGCGCTGCCTCGATCAGCTGCACCGGCAACAGCGGCACGCCGTTGGGCGCGATCTCCGAGTGGGCAAAGGCAATGCCCAGCCGCTCCGACGGCTTTCCATAGCAGCAGCCCACGCAGAAGCAGCCCAATCGGCCGAACCCGTGGATCAGCGGCACGATCGGCAAATAGGCTCTTGCCAATAAAGCAAATTGACATCCTGCCAACTTTGCATAAAGCCAAACGGCTGACAGAATACCATACAGGCCGCCATAAAAGACAAAGCCCGCATATAAATACTTACGGAAAAACGCCCCGATATCAGATGTCAGCAGAGGCAGATCTGCCCGCAATTCCGGGAGTACCGTCAGCAGCGACAGCAGCTTGGCGCCCACAAACATGCCAAGCAGGCCATAAATAAATACCAACTCCGCGTCAGCCGCTGTCTCCGGAAAGCGCTTTTCCGCCCTGCGCAGATACAGAACCGCCAGCGCGGTTCCCAAAGCAGCCATCACACCGTACATAGCCACACGGTGTGCAAAAATAGTAATATAAGGCAGCATACAACTCCATAAAAACGATACGCTGTGCCGCCGCGGCACAGCGTATCGCCTTTGCATAAGCAGTTCGTTTGATTAATAGAGCATACCAGCGGCGCCAATAGCACCAGCGCAAGCCACGCAAGCCACAAAAGCGATACCGCCACCGATCAGGCCGATCAGGGACAGCACGAAACCGGCACAGTACGCAAGCCGCCCATAAAGCCAGCCTTCTTCGCATTACCAGCGCAAACCAGACCCACGATGCCCAAAATGACAGACACGATAGACGTGTAGCCAAAGAACCACAGCACAACAGCGATAATACCCAGTACCAAGCTGGCAACTGCTGCGCCCTTGCCGGGGACATTCTGATTGTTTTCCATATTGTTTCTCCTTTCACACAAGTATGCTTATTATAGAAGAAATTTGTCGAAATGTCAACAGATATTCTTGCTTTTGTCACATTTATTTTCTAATCTCCCAAAAATTTCCTGTTTTTTTCTTGCCGAGCGGAAAATAAGCGCCACGCTCTGTTATTCGTACTTTCCCCATCCCCGCAGCAGGATCTCCGCCATGGCGATGCCCCGCTGGGCGATATCGAAGTTCCCCTCGTAGATGCGCCACTCCAGCAGCGTGCCGCGGTGCAGCGTCACCAGATACTCCACTGCCATGTCGCCGTCATACCGGGCATCGATAAAGCCGTCCCGGCGGCACAGCTCCACCAGCTCCGACAGCACACGGAAGTAGATGCGGTGCTCGTTGCGCTGCAAGGCACCTTGCTCCGGATACTTCATGGCGTGGATGAACGCCTTGTACAGCACCGGGTCGCTGCTGCTGATCCGCAGGGACTGCCCCACGAAGTCCAGCAGCTTTTCACGGGAAGTACGGGCACTGTCCGCCAGATATTCCGCCTCCAGCGTCAGGTACGCCGCGTCCACATGGCTGGTGACCTGAATGGCCAGCTCGTCCTTGCTCTTGAAGTAATGGTAGATATTGCCCACGGAGCAGCCCGCCTTCTGGGCAATCTCCTCCACGGATACATTTTCAAAGCCCTCCCGGTCAAACAGATCCAGCGCCACATTCTGGATGCGGCTACGCATCTCCAGCGCCTGCTGCTTGCGGGGGGTGAGTCTTTCTGCCATAATCAGTGAACCCCTCAATGAATTTTCCCGAATCCTATCATAACGTGAAACCGGAACGGTGTCAAGTATTTGTCTGTTTACATTGTGAAAGTTGGGGGATTTCGTCCCTGCGGGGACGATACACTTTTGCCCGCAGCGGCAAAAGTGCCCAAAAACGCTGCTTAAGCCTGCGGTTTAAGAATCCGCCCGCGCTATACCGCATTTTTCATTGGTACACAGTCACAAATACGTACACGCCATAGCGCGCCGGGAGGTAAAGGAACCGGAGAGCGAAACATCTTTTCCGCAATTATTCAAAAAATAGTAATGACTTTTCCCACCATATAGGGTACAATGTAACGCAAAGTCCCATTCAAACCAACAGGAGGAACCTTCCTTGAAAAAGCTCTATGACGCGGTGCAGCGCTTCTGCGCCCGGCACCCCCGTTTCGGCATCCCCAATCTGATGCTCTACATCGTGGCAGGCAACGTGATCGTCTATCTTCTGATGATGTTCACCCAGGCCAACGACGCCAACGCCTTGGCGTTCCTGACGCTGAACACCTCCGCCGTGCTGAAGGGCGAGCTGTGGCGCATCATCACTTACGTGTTCGTTCCCACCAGCAGCGGCATCTTCTGGCTGCTGATCAGCCTGTATTTCTACTACTGGATCGGCTCCACGCTGGAGCGCCAGTGGGGCACCGCCAAGTTTACCCTTTACTACATCAGCGGCGTGCTGCTGACGGCAGTCGGTGTGCTGATCGCCAGCCTGATCTCCGGCCAGAGCTACACCGTGGCGGGCTCCTATTACGTGAACCTGTCCATGTTCTTCGCCTTTGCGTTCCTGTTCCCGGATACGCAGGTGCTGCTGTTCTTCATTGTCCCCATCAAGATGAAATGGCTGGCCTATCTGGACGCGGCGCTGTTCGCCGTTGACGTGGTGCGCAGCCTGCTGGCGGGCAACTGGGGTGGCGCGCTGCTGCCGGTGATCGCTCTGCTGAACTTTGCCGTGTTCATCTGGCCGGAGGTACATTACATGGCCGACCGCGCCGCCTACCGCCACCGTCCCCAGACGGTGCAGTTCAAGCGGGCGGCTCAACAGCAGCAAAAGCAGGAACAACAGCAGGGCTATCATCACAAGTGTGCCGTCTGTGGCCGCACGGATACCGATTATCCCGACCTGCAGTTCCGCTATTGCAGCAAGTGCGCCGGCTATCACTGCTTCTGTCAGGATCACATTTTTACCCACGTCCACTTCACGGAGTGAAAACGTTTTATGGGAAAGCTTGTCATTTCTCTGACGTATAAAAAAGAGCCCTGTTCCTTGCGGAACAGGGCTCTTTTTTACTCTTTAGTGGGTCTTTGCGGTGGTGTCGGTCTTGGTGGTGGTCGTGCCGGTGGCAGCCGCAGCGTCCTTCAGGGGCCAGGTGGTGGGATCGGCGGTATCCTCGATCATCTTGCAGACGATCAGATAACGGTGGTTGTCGTCGCCGTTCTTGCACACCGACAGGATCAGCACCCGGTCGCCGGCCACAGGCTTATTGGCCTTGTCCAGATTGGTGGTGCCGTCCGTCTCCTTCCACAGCTGGTCGAAGAAGCTGTTGAACACGTCAGCGTTGGTAAAGTCGTGGTAGTAAATGATGTGGCTGGTATCATACTGCACGCCGCCCACGATCTGATAGGTCACGCGGCGATCCTTCTGATACATATACACCAGATGCTGCTCGCTGAAATCCAGATTCTTCAGCATACTCTGCAGGCCGCCGAACATGGTGCGGTTGGCCTGATTGTGGCCGTACAGCACGGTGACGGGATCGTTCAGATCACGGCTGTTGATGGTCTTGCCCTCGCAGGTAGCCTCGCTGAAAATGGTGCCGGCCTTGTTGCTGTTACCGTCCAGATCGCGGCTGAGGTAGTAGTTGCGATCCGTGGGATGCTGCGCCACAGGGTAGGACAGCTCGTGGTCGGTGCCCAGGATCTTGGAGAAGTCGGGAACCTCCAGCCATGCGTACACATCCTTGTACTTGGTGAAGGTGGCCTCCATGTCCTTGGGCTCCACAACGGGAGCGGGCTCTACGATAACGAAGGAAGTGCCGCCCAACTCGCTCGCCGTGGAACGTTCGCAAACGCGCATAATAGAAAACTGGCAGAAAAATTTCAAGAGGAAGAAAAAATGAGAAAAGCTTTGGTAATTGTGGATTATCAGGTGGATTTCGTAAGCGGCGCACTCGGCTTTGCGGGCGCGGAGCTGCTTGAACCGACGATAATCGAGAAGATAAACAAATATCACGCGGAAAACGGCGATGTGTTCTTCACGTTGGATACTCACGGAGAGGACTATCTCAATACAGCCGAGGGAAGAAAGCTCCCCGTGCCGCATTGTATCAAAGGAACGGAGGGGCACAAGCTTTACGGCAAGGTTGCGGAGTGTGTGCGGGAGAACGATACAATTATCGAAAAGCCGTCATTCGGCTCTTTGGAGCTTGCCGAGAAGCTGCGAAAAGCAGGCTATGACGAGGTGGAGTTCTGCGGGTTGGTGACTGACATTTGCGTCGTTTCCAACGTGATATTGGCAAAGGCGGCGCTCCCCGAAAGCCGTATCGTTGTTGATTCGAGAGCGGTTGCGTCGTTCGACGGCGAAAAGCACAATGCCGCGCTTGAGGTGATGAAGAGCGTGCAGGCGGACGTTATATGAGAGCGTTCGGCGATCTGAAAAAATGGGAGCTTATCACTCTCGGAGCGGCGGCGGCAGCGGCAATTACCCTGCGGATCTTGGAAGAAAACGGAGTAATAAGCTTGCCGCATACATTTGTGATAGTTTTCCTTATGGTGTTCGCCGCGCTTTTCTTTTTAAGACGACCCGCGATACTGCTGGTCGATCTTACCAGAACGGGGTCTGTCGATAAGGACAAGCGCTCCGCGGCGCTTATAGATGTTTTTTTCGCGGTTATCGCGGAGGGCGTGCTTATCTATCTGCTGAATTATCAATGAGCGCGGGGAGGGTTTCTTATGGATATAGGCGGTTATATCTTTATGATATTCTTTATCGCGGTCGCGGTCGGCGTTATGATAGTAATGCCGATAATCACCGTTGTGAACGCGCACAGAGAAAAGAGCGGCAAAGAGCCTTTATTCAAGGGCAGAACGCGCAAGATAGTTATAGTCAACAAGCGCGTTTCCGAGCGTGTGTATTACGACGGCGGACCTATTCCCGCAATGAGTATTGATTACCGAGTTGTCGGCGGTAAGATACTGCATACAAAGGATATCGACGAGGAGCTTTTCGACCGTATCGCGGTCGGACAAACTTATAAAGCGTTGATACGCGACGGAGCCGTTAAGAAAATAGAACTGTGTTAAGCGATATCGGCGGGAGGGACGTTATGCATTGTGATTACCGCAACTCGATATGGTACGGCATTGCGGCGGGTATCGGAGAGATCGCACTGTTTTATTTCCTCGAACTTTTTATGCCGTTGGATTTTTCCGGGTGGGCGCATATTGCCGTTATGTTCGCAATGTTTTCATGTATGTTCCTGCCTGTTCCCATTCGTGCCGCGTTTTGTTTGCCGAAACTGAAAAGGTCGGGAGTGAACGTTGAGGCGGAGGTGTTATCAACGAAAATCGAGGGTGAGGGGCAAAATATAAAGAGGAACAAAATGTATGTAAGTACGATACCGTTTTGCGCTTGAAGATAAAACATTTATCAAAAGGCTGTACAACTTCACGATATATCGGTCAAGAATACGGGAAGGCGAAAGATTGAATGTGATCGTCAATCCCGACAATACCGATAACTTTTTGATTATTCCGAGAGGGCGCGTTTTCATTATTATTAACGCGGTATTCGGAATTATCTTTCAGGTTCTTTTTATCGCGGCGATAGCGTCCGGGTGCGTTATCGGCAAGTAATTTCCCGAAAGGAAGATAAACTATGAATTCACAAAACTACACAATGCTGTGCGACTTCTACCAGCTGACTATGGGCAACGGGTATCTGAAAACAAAGCACGCGAACCGTATCGCGTACTTTGACGTCTTTTTCAGGCGCGTTCCCGAAAACGGCGGCTTCGCGATCTGCGCGGGGCTGGAGCAGGTCATCGAGTATATCGAAAATCTTCGCTTTGACCAAGATGACATCGAGTATCTGCGTTCCAAGGGGATATTTTCGGAGGAATTTCTGGAGTATCTGAAAAACTTTAAGTTCGAGGGCGACGTCTGGGCGATACCCGAGGGTACTCCCGTATTCCCCAACGAGCCGCTGATAACCGTCCGCGCTCCCGCGATACAGGCGCAGCTTATCGAGACCATGCTGCTTCTTTTGGTGAACCACCAGTCGCTTATCGCCACAAAAGCGAACAGGATAGTCCGCGCGGCGCAAGGGCGGGCTATTTCGGAGTTCGGCTCGCGCAGGGCGCAGGGAACGGCGGGCGCTATTCTCGGCGCGAGAGCCGCGTATATCGGCGGCTGCTCGGGCACGGCGTGCGTTATGTCCGACGAGCTGTACGGCGTTCCCGCAACAGGCACTATGGCGCACAGCTGGGTGCAGATGTTCGATTCGGAGCTTGAAGCGTTTGAAGAATACTGCCGCGTTTATCCTCACGGAGCGGTGCTGTTGGTGGATACCTATAACGTGCTGAAAAGCGGGGTTCCCAACGCTATTAAGGCGTTCGACAATATTCTGAAGCCCTTGGGAGCGCGTCCCGTTGGAATAAGATTGGATTCGGGAGATATCGCGTATCTTTCGATAGAGGCTCGCAAAATGCTTGACGAGGCGGGTTATCCCGACTGCAAGATAGTAGCGTCCAATTCTCTGGATGAGCATATAATCGGCGATTTGATAGCGCAAGGCGCGAAAATAGACAGCTTCGGCGTTGGCGAGCGTCTGATAACCGCAAGCGCCGAGCCTGTGTTCGGCGGAGTGTATAAGCTTTGCGCCACGGAGGAAAACGGTATCGTTACCCCGAAGATCAAAATATCCGAAAACGTGGTGAAAATTACAAATCCGCACTTCAAAAAAGTGTACCGCGTATTTGACAAAGACGGCAAGGCGACCGCCGATCTTATCTGCGTTCACGATGAAACGATAGACACATCAAAGCCGCTGGAGCTTTTCGACCCCGACTTCACATGGAAACGCAAGCAAATTTCCGGTTTTACGGTGAAAGAGCTTCAGGTGCCTGTGTTCAAGAACGGAAAACGCGTTTACGATTCGCCGGATATCAAAGAGATAAAGGCATATTGCGCAGAACAGATCGGTACGCTGTGGGATTCGCTGCTGCGGTTTGAAAACCCGCACAAGTATCACGTCGATCTTTCGCAGAAGCTGTGGGATATAAAACAGAAATTACTTTCGGAGAGGGAGGGATGACCTCGAATGCTCAAAGAAAACATTGAAGAACGGTGCAGGAGCATATGCCCCTCCGCGAGCTTCGGCAAAAGCGTCTGCGCGTTCGCGCCGAGCGGCGCGGTCGGTTTTATCGACACGTCAAGCGCGTGTGACGGCTCCCGCGGAATAGCGTTTTTCGGCGACAGCGTTTATGTCAACACGGACGGCGCGGTGCAGCGCATAGAGTACAAAAACATAAGCAACTTGCAGATAATCAGCAGCTTTGAGGACGCGTTCGCCGATGAATTGTGCGTTATGGGGAACGGGTTCGAGCTGCGCATAAGCGACTACTCGCTGGATAAATTCGAGCTTAAATGCCTGTTGGACGAGCTGTGCAAGGATAGTGAACGGCTCGCCGAGAACTCCGCGCGGAAAACCGCCGTAAGCGTTTTGACGGAGGCTTCCGAACACACGGGTATCAACGCTCTTGCGGCGCTGTCCAATAATCCTGCGCCGTTTCATAAGCCTCCGCAGTCCGAAAAAGTCAAGCCTATCCAACCGCTCGACAATGACCCCATACCCGTTGAGGACCGCAGTCCGGTTATTGCGGAAACTGTGATAGAGATACAGGAGCAGCGTTTGCCGCTTCCCGAAAACTATTCTCCCGCGCCGATACCGGAGGAAAATATAAACTGGATAAGCGGCGCGAACATCAAAAAGCCTCTGCCCAAAGAAACGGCGGAAATTCCCGAGGAAACTCCCGAGGAGATAAAACGCCCCAAGCCCCCCGTTATCATGAGCGGAGTTATAGACAGAGCGCCCGTGGTAGGGGAGAGAAAACAGTCCGATTTATCAAAAAGCAGATCGTCCGATAAAGACCCGCTAAAGGCTTTTGAGCATAAGTCCGAGCCTACCGAAAGTGAAATGCGCGAGCGTATCGGGAATATGTCGTCGGGCGAGATGATGTCGTTTTTGTCCGACACGTTAAACGAGATAAACGGCATGGACGATACGGAAGACGATACAGAACAAAACGAAGCGGTGTTCCAAAACGAGTTCGAAGCCCCGCAGAACGTTCCCGAACACGTTTTGAGCGAGGATATACGGCAGCTGGACACGATCGGCGCGCCCGTTCCCGAAACGGCTGCCCCCTCTCTCAAAAAACCGCTTACAAAATGGGAACATCTGACTGTCGAGCCGATATGGGGCGATATTTACATAAAAGCGAGCAAAAGCTTGCGCGAGCTGTGCGAAAGCGGCAAGCTCACCATGGAGCAAATGGAAACGGAGCTTAAAACACACCTGTTAAGCGCGGCGGAAGCGTTTGAGAAAATAATCGACGACGAAAGCAGCGTGCCCAAGGTGATGATTCCGAAAATAACCGAGCTGAAAGCGGCGGCGTCGGATTTCGACCGCTTTTTCGGCTACGGAGAAGATGTGGCGATCCGCGCGATGTTTTTTATGCTGTATCAAATGCTCACCTATGCGGACAGGATAGCGGAATCTCCCGAAACAAAGGACAAACTGAATGACTTTTTCAGGCGGTTCGGTTCAGCGGGGATTACTCTTTCCATGCTGGATATGCGCGTCTGAATCGGCAATATTTAAGATATAGTAAGAATTGATTTAATGGAAGAAACCGTAAAATAAGCCGTTTTATTATGGAGGCATGATGGTAAGGAAAAATACACTGCTTCTTATTGCCTGTCTTGTGTGGAGCGCGGCAGGATTTAATATTCTGAGGATAGGCATTATCGAATATCCTCCGTATTTATCGATAGTGTATTTTTGGCTGTCGGCGGTGGTGTTTACCGTATTTCAGCTGTTTGTTTTTGGCAGACTGGTGAAAAAGCACACAAAAAGAATTGACGCATATACGGAAGAAAAACAGCTTTTTATTAAATTTTTTGATGTGAAATCCTTTATAATAATGGCTGTAATGATGACGGGCGGTATTCTTATGCGGGCATTGAGCCTTGTTCCGAAGGTTTTTATCGCGGTATTTTACACGGGGCTCGGAGCGTCATTAACGCTTGCGGGATTACTTTTCGGTAAAAATTTCGTCGTTCATAAATTCAAAAAAAGCAAAATCGATCAATCATAAATTTTGGTCGGAAACATTTAAGAATAAATGAAAGGAATAATAATTTATGTCACATGAATTGGTATTGGTAATTGATTTCGGAGGGCAGTATAATCAGCTTATCGCGCGGCGCGTGCGTGAGCATAAGATATACTGCGAGGTGATCTCGTACAAAACGCCTATTGAGGAGATCCGCGCTAAAAATCCTAAGGGTATTATCTTCACGGGCGGTCCGAACTCCGTTTATCTTGACAGCTCGCCGCGTATGGGCAAGGAGATTTTCGAGCTGGGAGTTCCTATTCTGGGAATTTGCTATGGCGCGCAATTCCTTGTGTTGGGGTTGGGCGGTACGGTCACAGAAGCAAATGAAAACGCCGTTGCGGAGTTTGGCAGAACGGAGTGTGAGTTTGACAATAATTCGCTGTTGTTCGGGGGATTAAAGGAGAAATCGGTAGTCTGGATGAGCCATAACGACCATATTGAAACGCTTCCCGAGGGATTTCGTTCTATCTGTCACAGCGATAAATGCCCGTATGGTGCAATCGAAAATCCCGAAAAGAAATTCTATGGTACGCAGTTCCACCCCGAGGTAAATCACACAGAGCAGGGCTTCGATATGCTCGGGAACTTTCTGTACGACGTCTGCGGCTGCGCGGGCGACTGGACAATGGAGGAATACGCGCAGACGGCTATTCGCGAGATACGCGAAAAGGTCGGAGCAGGAAAGGCGCTGTTGGCGCTTTCCGGCGGCGTGGACAGCTCGGTTGCGTGCAAGCTGCTCGCGAAAGCTATCGGCAATCAGCTTACCTGTATTTTCGTAGACCACGGTCTTATGCGCAAAAACGAGGGTAACGAGGTAGAGGCTGCGTTCGCGGACAGCGGCGTGAATTTCGTTCGCGTAAACGCGGGAGAACGTTTTCTCGGGAAACTCGCAGGAGTTGCCGAACCCGAAAAGAAACGCAAGATAATCGGCGAGGAGTTTATCCGCGTATTCGAGGAAGAAGCAAAGAAGATCGGCAAGGTTGACTATCTTGTTCAGGGCACGATCTACCCCGACGTTATTGAGTCGGGGCTTGGCGACGCCGCTGTTATCAAATCACACCACAATGTCGGCGGACTTCCCGATTATGTTGATTTCAAGGAGATCATAGAACCGCTCCGCCTGTTGTTTAAGGACGAGGTTCGCGCGCTCGGGACGACGCTCGGGCTTGATGAAAAGTTGGTTTGGCGTCAGCCGTTCCCCGGTCCGGGGCTTGCTATTCGTATAATCGGCGATATCACTCCCGAAAAGGTCGCCATACTTCAAGACGCAGATGCTATTTTCCGTGAGGAAATTGCCAACGCAGGTCTCGACCGCTCCATAAACCAATACTTCGCCGTGCTCACCAATATGCGCTCCGTCGGCGTTATGGGCGACGGGCGCACTTACGACTACACGCTTGCTCTCCGCGGCGTTTCCACCTCCGATTTCATGACTGCGGATTTCTCCCGTATCCCCTACGACGTCCTCGAAAAAGTTTCCGTGCGTGTCGTGAACGAGGTCGGTCACATCAACCGCGTCGTTTATGACGTTACTTCTAAGCCGCCGGCTACTATTGAGTGGGAATAGACAGAACGTCTTGAAAAATCGCATTACAAAGCCACTTTCGGGTTTTGAGTGAGCCGCTTGACCTCAATTTGACCTCATTTCGGGAATATTGAGGGAGTATTTGCATAATTGAAGAAAAAAACAGAGCCGTTGCAGCTGCAGCGACTCTGTTTCTGTATGTGAATGTTATTCGTCTTTCAAGTGTTGCTTTACCCACTCAATGTGTTTCTTCTGGCGCTCCTCGCGGGATAGCTCGGGGAATTCCTTTCGGCTTATAGGGCGGCTGTAATATTCTTTCAGCCTTGCTTTTTCCGTTTCGTATGTTTCTGCGGAGATCGAGTAGGACTCCAGATCACTGATGTTCTCGGAAATCTGACGAACGCCGTTACAAAAATCGGCGTTGTTGGGATTTGCGCGGTCGTTGCCGTAAACAGTCATTTGAACGAACCACCTCTCGGTAGGTGTTTCGACATCATTAGGCAGATGATCGTTTACAGTAAAGTTTATCTTCAATCCATCAGTTTCTGTTAGATTATATACCGCGCCCAGAGCCTCGCCCATTGTACCGAAGCTGGGCGCGGTTTTCTCAATGCCGCAAAGCCAGTCGAGCGACACGTTGAATTTAGTCGCTATGTTTACAAGCGAGGCAACAGTCGGCTGCATTCTGTCCGTTTCATAAGCCGACAATGTGGACTGCGGTATATCCAACACCGTGCAGAACTCTTTTTGACTGCACCCCGCATTTTTGCGTACTTCTCGAATACGTTCTCCAAATTTTAATTCCATAGCAAAGCCCCTTCCTTATTTAATTATATCCATTATAGCACATCAATATAAAAAATTCAAGTATTTTTTAAAAATTATAGAAAAAAGTATTGACAAACTTAAAATATTGTGATATTATATAAATACAGCGATAAATATTAAATATCCTGTTATAAATTTAAGGAGGCTATCTTATGACAAATCAGAACATTTACATTACGGCATCGGAATTAGCTAAGGTTATGGGCGTATCGAACGGACACGCCTACAAGCTGATCCGCGAAATGAATACCGAGCTGAAAAAGCAAGGCTACCTGACGATCGCGGGTAAGCTGCCCCGTGCGTATCTTGAGAAGTGCTTGTACGGATTTTCGGCTGTTGCGGAAGGGAGCGTGGCGAAATGAAAGCAAAGAAAGACCCTAAGACGGGAAAATGGTACATACGCTTTCGCTACACCGATTGGCAAGGCAAGCGACGCGAAACTATGAAGCGCGGTTTCGATACCAAGCGCGATGCGGAAGATTGGCTTAGAACATTTCTCGCCGAGCAGAGCGCGGATATGAATATCACCTTTGCGGACTTCACGGATCTTTATTTCAAGGGAATTGGTCCGCGCTTGCGTGAGAATACTCTCCGCACGAAGCACTACATAATCGACTTGAAGATAATGCCGTATTTTGGCAAAAAGAAAATCAACGAGATTACCGCAGCGAATATCATTGCTTGGGAGAACGAATTGCTGATCGGCGGATATTCCCAAACCTATATGAAAACCGTTTACAATCAGCTCAATGCGATATTCAACTATGCGGTTAAGTATTATGACTTGCGCGTAAACCCTTGCGCCAAGGCAGGTGTGATCGGCAAGAACAAAGCGGACGAAATGAACTTCTGGACAAAAGACGAGTTCCTGAAATTCGCCGACTGCATCGCCGATAAGCCTATGTCTTATGTATCATACAACACTTTGTCCTGGACGGGCTTGCGGATAGGCGAACTTATGGCACTCACTCCCGCAGACCTTGATTTTGAAAAGAAAACGTTGACGGTTAGTAAATCATACCAACGGTTAGGCGACAGAGATGTTATAACGCCGCCGAAAACTCCCAAAAGCAACCGAACAATCTCAATTCCCGATTTCTTGTGTGATTTGCTTAAGGAGTATTGCGAAAGCCTTTACGGTATCAAGAGCAACGAACGTATATTCCCCTTTACTAAGCACTTCTTGCATCATGAAATGGATCGTGGATGTAAGAAAAGCGGTGTCAAGCATATTCGTCTGCACGATATTCGGCACAGTCATTGTGCGCTTCTGTATGAACTGGGAATAAAACCGCTTGAAATTGCCGAGCGTTTAGGTCATGAGCGGGTTGAAACAACTATGCAGGTGTATGCACATCTTTATCCTAACAAGCAAGAGAAACTGTCGGCGAAACTTGATGCGTTGATGAAGAACGGAGATGATGACAATGACTGATAATGATAGCGTCGCCCAGATCGACGACACTTTTGGTGATCGGGCAAGTGATAATGACTTCCGCATAAAAATGGTACGGCGAATGACCGACCCATCCTATCTTCCGACGATTTCAATGCCTGAACTGTACGAGAATGTGTACAGTAAAAATCCGCCGATAATTGACGGACTGCTCTATCCGGGAACCTACTTGTTTGTCGGCGCACCGAAAGTCGGCAAGAGCTTTTTTATGCTTCAGCTTGCGTATCATATCAGCACGGGGATTTCCCTGTGGGAATATCCCGTGCGCAAGGGTACGGTGCTTTATCTTGCCTTAGAGGACAGCTATCACCGACTGCAAGAGCGGCTCTATCGAATGTTCGGAACGGACTGCACACCCGATTTGCACTTTTCGGTATCTGCTCATCAGCTTCGAAAGGGGCTGGATGAGCAGCTGAGAGGGTTCATTAACGAACACCGTGACACTCGTTTGATAATAATTGATACGCTCCAGAAAGTCCGTGAGCTGGACGGTGATGCTTACAGCTACTCCAACGACTATGAGATCATCACAAAGCTGAAAAAATTATCGGACTCTGTCGGAATATGCTTGCTGCTCGTTCACCATACCAGAAAGCAAAAAGCAGATGATACGTTTGATATGATTTCAGGAACGAACGGACTGCTTGGAGCAGCAGACGGAGCGTTCCTTATGCGGAAGGACAAGCGCACTTCAAATACGGCATATCTCGAAATCTCCGGGCGCGATTAGCAAGACCAGAAACTAACGCTTGTGAGGAACAATGAAACTCTTGCTTGGAATTTTGAAGCTGCTGATACGGAGCTTTGGAAAGAGCCGCCCGACCCTATTCTTGAAGCAGTCGCAAAATTTATTACCGAAGGAAACCCTATATGGTCGGGAACGGCAACGGAATTGTCGGAGCTGTTGGGAGTGAATTTAAAGCCAAACACCTTGAGCTTAAAGCTGAATGTGACAGCGGCAAGGCTCTTAAACGACTATGGTATAGCCTATAAAACGAACGACAGAACACATAACGGCAGAAGCTTAACTTTAAAGCGTGTGACGATGCGCGACGGTTGTGACGATGTTTTACATACCTCTCCGCTCTTGAAAACATCGTCACAGTCGTCACGACCGACACGGGATTTGAAAGGAGTATCTTATGAAACAACTCATCATAGCAGTAACAGCATTAACGGCGTGCGCGGGAGCAGCAAAACTTTTTCTCTCACGCAGAAAGCACAAACCCAGAATGACGTTCGTGGAACTCTATGAGGACAACCTCTGCGAAGATGTGGGCAGCCTGTTTGATTAGGGCAAGTCCGAAAAAGAAATGCGGTTTCCGCGTTTTTTCCCTTTCAGCCTTGCCGATTTTCGGACAGGCGGTGAGGTAGGAGAGCCGCGTGAGCGGGGGGAATTGCAAAGGGGGCGCTCCCTCTTTGCCCCTCGGAGAGCGCCTGTACCTTTGATGGTGATCGGAGCGAAGCGGAGATCGCTGTCAAAGGTACTATGGCGTTACTTTCGGCACGAAAGTAAGATCGGCGCGAACACTTTATCCGCTTCGGAAATGAGAATGATTATGGCTAAAACGATTTCGCACTGTCAAGGCAAGGGCAGTCTTACACATAATAACCGCAAATTCAGCACAAAGAACGTGGACGGCTCTCGCACAAAAGATAACATCACCTTCGTAGAACAGTCGATAGCCGATGCTTATGATGATCTGTTCGGCGCGGCTATTGAGCGTTACAACGCAAAGCAGAAACGCTCCGACAGGAAGATCAAGTGCGGCTACTTTGAACACGTTTTCAAGCGCTCCCCCGCCCAAAGCGTAGTGACTTCCGCGGACAAGCGCAAAAGTTTCTATGAAGACGTTGTTCAGATCGGCACAAAGGATGACACGGGCGTTGGAACAGCGGACGCTGCCGTTGCTGCCGAGTGCCTGACCGAGTATATGAACGGCTTTCAAGAGCGCAATCCGAATTTTCGTGTGTTTAACGCGGTGTTGCACCTCGATGAGGCTACACCACATCTTCACATTGACTATATCCCGGTCGGGCATTACAAGCAGGGCGTTGACACGCAAAACGGAATAGCGCAGGCTCTAAAAGAAATGGGCTACGGCACGGGCAAGGACGCGATAAGCCGTTGGAGAGAAAGTGAGCGCGTTGTTTTAGATGGCATTTGCAAGGCTCACGATATTGAGATAGCCGCTCCCGAAAAATCTCGCGGTAGTCTAACTGTCGAAGCCTACAAGGAGTACGTTAAAGTCAAGGAACAGGTCGATGAAAAGAAAGCAGAAGTCGCCCGTCTTGATGAGAAAGCCGAGAACGCTGATAGGCTTTTGAAGCACCGTGAGGAACTGTGTACACAGGTCGAAGCGGTCATTGACGGTCTGGATGAGCAGTACCAAGAAAAGAGTGCAACAGTTCAGCGGCTCGACAGTGAGATATACGAGAAAGAGAACAAGAAAGCCCAGACCGAGGCAGCGCTTGAGGAAAAGCAAGCCATTTTGAACGAGAGCGCACACAAGGTGTTCAAGCTGGACTTCATCGACAAGATGGAAACAGGCAAGACCATTTTCGGGGGCAAGGTGACGATCTCGCCCGAGGATTACGAGATACTTACAGATA
>OIXH01002164.1_pt1 | contig 20134 bp, 19 predicted proteins | sample 1587741 | NCBI WGS metagenome assembly OIXH01 (sample SAMEA3888916, study PRJEB22519) | human gut metagenome | biome: human gut; feature: human-associated habitat; material: faeces | place: Denmark | collected 2011 | reverse complement strand
TAAAGATGCTGCAAACCGCGCCGTCTCCGGCATAAGGCATAGCAATGACTTCACATGACCATCCAAAATAATCCTACCTCTTCATCAAATTACCATCAAACCATAAATATTATTAAATCTGATTTTTTGTACACTTTGATGAAATAATTATACATCAACAGTATTCTTCTTCAATAAAATCCCGTCTCCCCAAGAAACATTATTTACAATTAATTGTTTTGGTTTTAAAAATTGAACTAAAATGGAGGCAGAAAATGATATTGTTGAACCCGGTAGTTATTTCTGTCATCGTCATGATAGGGCTATGCCTTGTCAATCTGAACATCGTGCTTGCGCTGCTGCTCGCCGCGCTCGCCGGGGGGCTGGCCGCCGGCATGTCGATTCCAGCGACAATGGGCATTTTGATCGGCGGCATGGGAGGCAACTCCGAGACGGCGCTTGCCTACTTCCTTCTCGGAACATTTGCCATCGCGATCAACAAGACCGGCCTGGCCTCGGTCGCCTGTAAAAAAATCGCCTCGATGGTGGGAGAACATAAGATAATGCTCATGTTCCTCATCGCCTTCATCGCGTGCATATCCGGAACGGTGATCCCAGTCCATATCGCGTTCATCCCCATACTGATCCCTCCCCTCCTCTTCCTCTTCAACAAACTCAATGTGGACCGACGTCAGGTCGCCTGTGCCCTCGCCTTTGGACTCAAGTGCCCCTACATCACGCTGCCGATAGGATACGGGCTGATCTTCCAGGGAATCATCGCCGCGGAGATGGGACGCAACGGCGTGGAGGTGGCCAGGGGCGCCGTCCCGTCCTTCACATGGATAATAGGCATAGGGATGATCATCGGCCTTCTCATCGCGGTGTTCATCTCTTATAACAGACCTAGACACTACGAGGACAAACCGATAATCGGCGGTACCGTAGAAAACCTGCCGGAGACCCTTACCAGGACACATTACCTGACGCTGGTGGCGATTATAGCGGCCTTCGCCGCCCAATTATGGTCCGGTTCGATGCCGCTGGGAGCCCTTGTCGCGCTTATCGTCATGATCGCCACCGGAGTGCTGAAATTCAAAGACCTTGACGACAGCTTTCTCGGCGGACTGGAGATAATGGGGCTGATCGCCTTCGTCATGCTGATCGCCGCCGGTTACGGCGCCGTACTCAGGGAGACTAAAGCGGTCGAACATCTTGTGAACAGCGTCGTTGGGCTGGTCGGCGGAAGCAAATTCTGGGGCGCGTTCCTCATGCTGGCCGTAGGGCTGCTGGTTACGATGGGTATTGGGACATCTTTCGGCACCGTTCCCGTAATAGCCGCTATCTACTGTCCGCTCGCGATGCATCTGGGTTTCTCAGTCGGAGCAACAGCCTGCCTCATCGCCGCCGCCGGCGCGCTGGGAGACGCGGGGTCTCCAGCCTCTGACACAACGCTCGGGCCAACGGCCGGACTGAACGCAGACGGCCAGCACAACCATATATGGGATACCTGCGTACCGACGTTTTTACATTATAACATTCCAATATTCATCGCCGCAATGATCGGCGCTTTGATGCTTTACTAATAAACACAACCTCTTTCAATGGGTCTTGTTCCTCCCACCCGCTATGCGGGGATGACAAACACGGTCTCTTTTGCCAGAAGGAGGGCCGTGTTTGTCATCTTTTGATTTATCAGAGGATATCAAAAATACATCAATATTATCTTAACAATAGCTCCTTGCGTCCGTTAAAATTTGATAAATCAATTACATTCATCCACTATTATTCCCATATTGGTACATTTTTCAATTTTTGTTTAAGTAAAATCATACTTCATCGAGAGAAAGCAGTGAGGACAATGGAGCTAACAAAGGATCAGCTTGATATGCTGCACGGCGCGCAAGGGGATGCCGTAGCTTATGCGATGAGAATACAGGAGGGGCTCGGTCGTGTGTTCGGCGCGAAGCGTATGGTGCCGATCACACGCGCACATGTGGCTCTCAGCGCTCAGGACGCGGACCTGTGGTTTGTCGAAAAATTGGTCGATATGGGAGGTAAATGTAAAATACCTCCGACTGTCAATCCCAGCATCGACATCGGCTATTTGAACCGGCACCTTGCGGAAATACCCCGTGAAGGCAAGGATATAGTATCCAAAACAAATGACGCCTACCGCAAAATCGGCGCTCAGCTGACTTTTAACTGCACACCTTATTTACAGCAAAACGTTCCCGCCTATGGGGAGGTCATCGGTTTTTCCGAATCAAGCGCGACGCCTTTCGTCAACTCCGTCATTGGTGCCCGCACAAACAGAGAATCTTCACAGAGCGCTTTATGTGCCGCGATAACCGGCCTGGTCCCGGAGTATGGACTGCTGCTTGATAAAAACAGGAAAGCGGAGATACTGGTCGAAGTAAAGGCTGAAATAAAAGACGACTTTGACTATCAACTGCTTGGCTGGTGTTATCCCCTCATCTACAACGGGCCGGAGGTACCGGCATTTATCGGCATCAGCGAGCGGGCAACTCCGGAGGGATTCATGAATTTCGGCGCGCAATTGAATACATCCGGCGCGGTCGGCCTATACCATATTGTCGGGATCACGCCGGAGGCTCCCGACCTCAAGACGGCGTTTGGAGGAAAAGAACCGAAAAAAAGGGTGGTCATTGAACAGAAGTATCTCGAAATGGTACGTGAGCGTATCTGCGGTCAGCCCGGAAAGATAGACTTTGCTATGTTTGGATGCCCGCACCTCTCTATCCGGCAGGTCGGAGACATTGCCCGTATATGCAACGGGAAGCGCTTTGCGGTAGATGTATGGGTACTTACAAGCTCTCTTACGAAAGAACTTGCCGCACGCATGGGATTTCTTGACATCATCAACAGAGCCGGCGGACATATCATATCCGATACCTGTATCGACGTACCGCCCTGCTGGTGGCCCTATTACGGGAAAAGTGCCGTTACAGATTCACCGAAATGCGCCTATTACAACGAAATAAGAAAGATAGATTTTAAGATCCGCCCTCTTGAACAGGCGATCGAGGCGGCCATAATGGGGGAGGTACGGATATGACTGCAAAAAACTTTAAATGCGAGGCCATTGCGGCCGGGAAGGCGTCTGGGCCGGCGATCATATCAAACGAGGCGATCTGTTTTTACCTCGTAGAACCGGAGAGCGGAGTTGTTATCGAGCAGAAACATGTCCTAGAAGGAAGATCTATGTCAGGAAGCGTTCTGATAGCACACGCTGGTAAAGGCAGTTCCGTCGTTCAAATGGACGGTTTATTCAAGATCACGGCAAAAGGTAATGGCCCCGTGGCCGTTATTCTTCGAAATCCCGACCCTGTTTTCGTTTCAGCCCTCCTCGTCATGGAACTTCCATCCGTGTACAACGTTGACGAAGGCTTTTACTCCTACGTGCAAGACGGAGACATGATCACCGTCGATGCGGACGGAGGAAACATACTTGTCGAAAGACCGTAGTTAGGGACCATGAGATACAGCCTTCCTTACGGCAAATCCAATGTAGTATTCGAAGCTCCGGAAGAGCAGATAATCTTCACGGGAGAAATGCGTGCCATTCCTGAACTAAACGACATTGAGGCGGCTCTTATCCAGGCTATGGACAATCCGATCGGCGCCAAACCGTTACGCCTTCTGGCAAAAGGGAAGAAAAACATCGTTTTTCTAGTGGAGGACGGCACCAGAGACACTCCGCTCTCCATAATGATGCCCGTCATTACGGATTATCTGAACAGGCACGGCATCCCTGACGACGCAATGAGCTTTTTAACGGCGCCGGGGACGCATCGAATAATGACAGAGGGAGAAATAATCGAAAAGCTGGGGGGCGATATGGTCCGCCGTTTCGCCGTGAGGCAGCACGACGCTAATATCGCATCGGATATGAGGGATCTGGGGACTGTAAATGCGGGAGATTACGAGATACCGGTGCATGTCAATAAATATGCGCTTGGTTCCGACCTGCTTATCGGCCTGGGAAATATCGTACCGCACAGCGACGCGGGGTTTTCCGGCGGCGCGAAGATTCTGCAGCCCGGGGTCTGCGATTTTGTGACGACTGCGGCAACACACGCAGCGGCCGGTTTTTGTCCGGACATCCCGCTGGGAATGGTCGAAGGAAATCCCTGTCGAAGGGGCATGGAAGAGGTCGCAAAAAGGGCAAATTTCGCTTTTATTATTAATGTGGTAAAAAATTATAATAATAAAGTTGCCGGAATATTTGCCGGAGATTTTTAGATGCAACGCTGTTAACTTTACCATTATTCGTATTTGACAGGGAATTTAGCTCATTTTTGTTGCCTGAATTGAATAAATGCATACATAATATTCGAATAATTTACTCTGCTCACCATATTTCGAATTTGTTCAAAAAATATAACCGGGAGTTTTGCAGATATTGTTTTAATGATCTTCGATATTCGAATTAATATGAGTCAACAGGAATCAATGCAGTGTTAAATAGACAGATTGTCATATTTGGTATATTCAGGGGGATGATTGTGGATTCTGTACTAATAATCGAAGATGATAAAGATGTCAGACTTATGCTTGCCGAAGCTTTAGCTGATGCTGGATACAGCGTAAATTCTGTTTACACTGGCACAGACGGAATAAGAGAAATCAAAAACCATCCTTATGACTTGGTGCTTTTAGACATAATGCTGCCTTACATGAGCGGAGATGAGGTCCTTCGGGAAATGAGAACTTTCTGTGAAACTCCTGTGATCGTCATCTCTGCCAAGGACATTGTTGCTACAAAGATTGATTTTCTCAATCTAGGAGCTGATGACTATATAACTAAACCTTTTGATCTGAAAGAAGTGATAGCCCGCGTGGAATCAAATATCCGCCGTTCCAAGATGAGACTAGAGAATAAAATCATCCGATATGGACAGATTTGTTTGGATGACGTTTCAAAACGTGTTACTCTGATGAATTCTGAGCTTGATTTAACATCTAAAGAGTATGCAATTCTCCATGCTATACTGACAAACCCAGATAAAGTTTTTACAAAAGCCAGTTTGTATGAATCGGTATGGTGTGAAGCATATCCAGGAAATGAAAACATTCTAAAAACACACATCAGCAATTTGAGAAATAAGATGAATAAAATCTGCCAGGATGATTATATAGAAACGATATGGGGTCTGGGTTACAGGCTCAAAAAATTATCATATTCTTAACAATGTTATAACTTTCTTAACTTTTTCTTAACTTTTAAGCATCTATTTTAAAAATATAAATCATATCTAAAGCGAACATGAAGTCTATTCTGCGGACCAATGGCTTAACAAAGATTTACGACAATGCTTATGCATTGCATGAGATCTCTATTTCTATAGTGCCTGGGAGAATCTACGGTCTGATAGGCCAGAACGGTTCTGGAAAAACCACATTAATGAGACTTATAGCGGGGCTATCTTTCCCGACAAGCGGTACTCTGGAACTTTTTGGCTGTGCCGATGAAAAGATAATACATTATGAAAGAAAACGGATTGGATGTATGATTGAGTATCCCAGTTTCATTCCAAATATGACTGCTAAAGATAATCTGAAACTTCATCGAATTATGAGGGGAATACCAAATGAAGAAATGGAAGATGAGCTTCTGCAGATTGTAGGTTTGGCAGATACTGGAAAAAAGAAGGCTAAGGATTTTTCACTGGGTATGAAACAGCGTTTAGGAATTGCAATAGCTCTTTTAGGAAACCCAGAGTTCCTGATCCTTGATGAACCGATCAATGGTTTGGATCCGTTGGGGGTGATTGAAGTAAGAAATCTACTGATAAAGCTGTGCAGCGAACAGCAGAAAACAATTCTTATTTCGAGTCACAATCTTCCAGAATTGTATCAGGTGGCTACTGATTATATTATCATTCACGAAGGTGAAATCCGAGAGGCTGTTACCTTAAAACAGCTGGAAGAGCATTGTAAGCATTATTTAAGGCTTGAGTGCGACTGCCCTGAAAAACTGGCTGCAGTCATTGAATCTGAACTGCATACTGATAATTACCGTGTAATGTCTGACCGATCAATAAGGCTCTATGACTTCTTAGACGAGAGAGAAAAAATAATGAACATCTTTTTTCAAAATGGAATTATAATCACGAATTGTTCTGTGGAAGGAGACACGCTTGAAGATTATTTCATCTCAGTGATAGGAGGTGTAAAAAATGTACAATCTCCTTAGATGTGAATTATTTAAACTCCGCAAATCAAGGTCTTTCTTGTTGATTCTGGGATTGGTGATTATTTATTCTGTGGTCATGAGTATTTTGACATATTCATCAGTTCAATATGGAAACGGGTCTGAAGTTGTACAAGGCATAGATATGTATTTTGAACAGCTTTCTAATTACCTTTTAATTGCCGTAGCAGGATCTTTGATAGCAACTACATATGTATGCAGGGATTTTGACAATAAAACCATTCAAGACAGCATTGCGTGCGGCTGCAGCAGATATGCAGTCATACTGAGTAAGTCGTTAGTTTATTTCCTCACTATTTTCATCATTACCTTGATTATTCCTATAATCTCCAGCGCAGTAATCAGCACAGCATATGGATTTGGAATGCAATTTTCAATTATATCTGTACTTAAATTGGCTGCAATTACCCTTACAGCATCCTTTGTTTATTCAGCATGCCTAAGCCCCTGTATACTGCTGTCATTTTTATCAAGGAAGCCTGTGGTTGTTCTGGCAGGAGGGATCTTCATACTGTTTCTTGGCATAAGCTTTTTAAAAGACGCAGCACAGATGGAACCTGCAATTTCATCAGTTCTGTCATTTACACCTTATGGTGTCAGCGATGCACTGTTCACCTTGGATGCGGCTATAGGAGATTTTCTGAAAGCTATAATTGTCAGTATTGCATTTATGATACTCATTCTTGCAGTCACCTGCATGAGCTTTAAAAAATCAGAAGTGAAATGAAATGATACTGGCAGTTGTTTTTGGAATAATAATGCTCATTCTTGCGGCATACACACTCTCAATTCAAAAACAACTGCGCAGCATAAATAAACAGCTGAACAAAAGGCTGGAAGAAAACAAGCTCCAGCCCCTCAGCATCGAATTGATGAATAAAAACCTAAACAATCTTACAATGAATATAAACAGACTTTTAAAAAAGGAAGAAGAATGGAATATACAGCGCACCAGAGAAGAGAAAAATTTCAAGGAGATGATTGCAAACATTTCTCATGATCTAAGAACTCCCCTCACGGCAATCAAGGGATATCAACAACTGATTAGATCTGAAAGTCTGTCTGAAAAACAGGAAGAAAAATTAACCATTGCTGAAAAGCATACTGATGAATTGGGCAGCCTTATTGATCATTTTTTTGAATATTCATATGCACTCAATGCAGAACGTAATCTCAAATATGAAAAAGTAGAGATTTCCCAGCTTGTGGCGGAATGTCTTGCTGGAGACGTGTCTTTATTTGAAAACAGAAATCTGAAAATTAAATTTGAGACAGACTCTTTTGCCTATGCATATATTGACAGGGAAGCCGGCATAAGAATCGTGCAGAATCTGGTAAAAAATGCTGCACAATACTCCGCTGGTGATGTTACGGTCAGGATATATATCTCTGACGTTATTACATTGATCTTTTCAAATGCTGTAAATTACTATGTGGATGCTGAACATATTTTCAACCGTTTTTACACTGGGGATGAAACGAGAGCTAGAAATGGAGGATTGGGTCTTTCAATCGTCAAACTGCTTACGGAGCAGATGGGAGGAGAAGCCTATGCAGACTTTGATGGAAATATCCTTTCTGTTTTTATATCATTTCCAAAGTATGATGAGAAAAATAATACAGCATCAATTTCAGAAACAATTATCAATTAACTGGCAATAGAAAGCCTGAACGTATCTAAAAAAAGTTAAATGCGCTCAATGGCGCATAATCAGGCTTCCGCTTCAAAACCTATATATCCTACCGGTTTGATTTCAAAAGTTTTATAATCGCCATAGTTTTCGAAACCAAGCAGACCATAGTTCATGTGGCAGAATGTTACAAATATGTTAGAATTTAAATTATATGTGTCAGTCTTTATATATAATTCTTCTTTAGCCAGCAGGTCAGTAATATAGGCACCCATTACATCCCGTTCATCTAGATTAAATGTAATATCAAATTCTTTGCTAAAATCAGAATGATCATGAGTCGGTATGTCCTTTGTATTGAAACTTTCTAATGAATTTTGTTTAAACATGGGCGCAGTAATTTTACCTGATGTCGGGAAATAGCCCCTTAATTCTATGCCCGGGTTTAGTGAATCATTTAGCGTGTGATTTACTCTAACATCAGCAGTACGGTATCCATTATATGAATTCGGCATGGTCTCAATATAATATCTAACATCATATCCAGTCGTATATCCGTCTTTATGAGGCTGTCTATCTTCATTTAGGTCTGTATATACACTGTTTACCCTTACAGATCCATATGGATCATATACTATTGTTTTCGTATCAACATATGATGTTTCTTGCCGTTCAGATAATTTAGAATACACATCTGAAAGAGCAAGTTCTGCCCATAAATATGCATCGGGAATGGAGTCTAACTGTTCATTGTAACCCATGCCGCTGTAGCAGTAAACATCTCCAGTTTGTGAATCATGGCATAATCCAAAAATCTGACATGATTGATCAAATACCATAAACCCTAGAGAGCTTCCTGTTTCTTTAAGAATATTAAATAATACACCAGATTCGTCAGGAATGACGATCACCGGATTTCCGCTTAAAAGTATCTGCTGGATTTCATCAATCAGTGTTTGATTATCTTGTTCAGATACCCAGTGCCCATCAATCAAAATGATTTCATCATTTTGTACATCGCTGTTTATATCATCTTTAACAACTGCTTTGGATGTGTTTTTGTCCAGTTTAGACTCTATGGGTAAAGCAGACTTGTCATCGGAGATTATATTAACTACTCTGTCTGAAAAGTACGGTTCATTTTGATCATATTGGATCTTTTCAGAAGAGTTTTGGTAGTAAATGCCGAATGCAGCAACCGCCAAAGCGATAACGATTATTGTGCAGCACAAAGCCGTAATACTCTTCTTCATGATGGTGTATTACATTACAAGTAAATACTATCTTTCATAAAGTTGATATTATCTGATAATGTTACGATAATCGTTCAACTTTGTAATCGTTGAAATATTGTCTATTCCGCCACTTCCTCCCGCATATCCTGTATTTTAACATCTGCTGCGTGGTAACAGCGACATTTTGGATGGTCTGTAGCAAGAATGACTGAAGATGCAAGAGATGTAACAACAGTCATATGCAGTACAGACGCCAGTTTGTTTATGATGGATGATGATTGCTGCGAACTAATCAGACTCATTGACATCTTGATCTGAAGAATTAACAGTCTTATCATGTATGCTGATTTTTTCCACATTGTTTCCAGCATCCAGTGTGCCTCTTGCAAACTTATCCGCAAGTGATTCTGAATTGCCTTCTTTGCGGTGGCTTGTACCTATGATTAGAACATTTTTACTCATATTATCTCTCCATATTGATTGTTTTAATTATCCTGGCCGGAACTCCTCCGACAACCGTATTCTCCGGCACATCCTTTGTAACAACAGCACCCGCTGCAACTACAGCATTTTTTCTAATTATAACTCCAGGAAGAATTGTAGAATTCGATCCGATCCAGACATTTTTTTCGATACGTATTGGAGAAGGAAACATTCCACCCCGTTTATCTGGATTCATATCATGGTTGAGAGTGGCTAAAACCACATTATGTCCAATCAATACGTTATCGCTTATTGTGATGCCGCCTTGATCCTGAAAGCAGCATCCTGAATTGATGAAAACATTTCTTCCGATTGAGATATTTTTTCCGCAGTCTGTATGAAACGGTGGAAATAAACAAAAAGACTCATCAACAGGTTTGCCTATAAGTTTAGAAAAAAGATTGCGGATTTTATTTGGGCTTTGATATGAATGATTCAATTTTGAAGTAATTTTTATTGCTTCTTGACTTACTTCATGCATAAATCGGTGTGTTTCAGAACCGCTTTCGATGTATTTCCCATCATTCAATATATTCAAATATTCTTGGAGATCCATTTTTATGCCCCGCGATTGGATTAACTATCTACGAGCACCCGTTATTCAATGATTACAAATACAAAATACATATATTAAATGGTTTGTAATGCTTAAAAAGCATATCTATATCTATCAATTATTAAATTAGTCTCATATGCTGATTCATATAGATCCAGCATCAATATTCACTTTCCAAATAACTACCAGTTTTTTTATCCATGCTGTGATCAGACGTAATCACCCATGATTGGGTTATTGCATTGGTGAATGCACAGATTCATCAAAATTTTCTTAGATCTAAGACACCCGCATAAATAACAAATAATCATAGATTATAGAGTAGAATGCCTAAAAAGCATGATAATTTATTGGTGAGTGCGATGGAACTCAGAATTCTGCGATACTTTCTTGCTGTAGCCAAAGAGGAAACAATATCCGGTGCAGCAGAGCTGATGAATGTTACACAACCAACCCTTTCCAGACAGCTTATGGAATTGGAGGAAGAATTAGGTAAAAGACTTTTCATTCGCGGTAATAGAAAGATAACTCTTACGGAAGAGGGGCATTATCTTCGTAAGCGTGCAGAAGAAATTCTGGATCTTGCAGACAAAACAATATCAGATCTACAAACTTCTGATGAATCCCTATGCGGGGATGTTTTCATAGGCGGTGGAGAAACAGATGCGATGAGGCTTATAGCCAAAACGATAAAAGATATGAATCGGGCATATCCTCAGGTAAGATATCATTTATTTAGCGGTAATGCTGATGATGTGACTGAAAAATTAGACATGGGGCTCATTGATTTTGGTCTATTAATTGAGCCAGTAAATAAAGAGAAATATGCATACCTCAGACTTCCTGCTATGGACACGTGGGGACTTCTGATGAGAAAAGACAGTCCTTATGCAAAATTAGATCACATCACTCCAAAAGATCTTACAAGTCTCCCTCTGATATGCTCACGGCAGACAATGGTGAAGAATGAAATATCTAACTGGTTCGGAAAAGATTTCAATAAACTTAACATCGTTTCTACATACAATCTTCTTTACAATGCCTCGATCATGGTGGAAGAAGGAGTCGGCTATGCTCTTTGTTTGGATAGGTTAGTTAACACAACTGGAAAAAGCAAGTTATGCTTTAGACCGCTGTATCCAAAACTCGAATGCGGGCTCGTAATGGTATGGAAGAAAAATCAGATATTTTCTCGAGCATGCGAACAATTTTTAAATATGCTACAAGATAAATATCTCGTGTGACTTGAAATTTAAGAATGCTACGGGATGATGGTTATTTTCACACTCATTCTGTTTTTTGCAATATCTGATTTTTAATATGCTGCATGCAATGTTATCCAGAATGAAATTCTCTAGATAAAAGATATTAGCCAAAACAGACATTCGTGTTTGTGTATTGTGTCAAACTCCTTATCGGGGAAGCGGAAGGCGGTAACTCCTGTTTTAAGATACTTCCCCCAGAGTTTAGAGATTCGAACAACGGCGTGGAATGCGAGGTCATACAGTGTACTAGTTTAGCAGGAGAAGGAGGGTGTGCTATGGTCCGTGTGTTGGACCCGCACGGCGCCCTTAGAAATATCATAGAGAAACAATATTACTGGAATGAAATGGGAGAATGCATCATTGACAGAATATCCAGCCATCAGCTCATGGTGATGGTTATGAATAATAACTGCCAGCTTTCTAAGATGGTATCTGAATCTGGATGCATGATAACCTCTGCGGTTGCCTCCGAGAGTGATAGTGATATATGCTGGACGATAGTCGGACCGAATTCAGTATATGTTATGAATCTCATAAAAAGGCTGAATGCAGAAGGATTTCGTACGGAACGAAAGTCATCTTTTCAGTCAGACTATGCTGCTTTATTATCCGACAGGCAGGAAGAAGCGTTAAGACTTGCATTAGAGCATGGATATTATGAAATCCCCAGAAGGATAAACCTGGACGAGCTCTGCGGACTTTTAAACTGCTCCAAATCTACATTGGACGTAACTCTTAGAAATGCTGAAAGAAAAGTTATAACGCATTATGTTCTTCAGAACAGGGAAACAATATTCAATAGAAAAAAATAATGAGGCCCGTGAGGGCCCTTGAGTTTAGAAGTTCATAAAGACTTTAGACATTGCTAATACGTTTTCGTATGCAGTGCCGACAGGTATATCACATCCAGAGCCGAGGAGATAGCCCTTTTTGCCGCCGGCTTCGAGAAGTCTCTGTGTATTTACCTTTACATCTTCCGGGGTGCCGCAGTATAATATTCCTGCAGGGTCGAGATTACCAATGATTGCCATGCGGTCGTTCATGCCTGCAACAGCGTTTTTCAAATCTACCTGGTAATCAACTGAGAATGCTGCGCAGCCCGTGTCTGCAACAATATCCAGACGGTCGCTGGTGTCTCCACAAATATGATCTATCTGTGTCTTACCGCCTTTTCTTACAACATCTCCCAGTGCTTTCATAGACGAAGCTGAGAAATTCGCATAATCCTGTGCAGATATCAGATCTCCAGAGGCCGTGGGGTCGCATATAATTATGGCATCAGTATCCCACTTTACCATATCTTCAACGAATACGGTGAGAATTTCTAAAGACTTGCTGATGAGATTATGTACAAACTCCTCTTCCATCAGGCAGTCCATCATCAGCTGCTCCACTCCCCTAAGCTCTCCAGATAATGTAAATGGAGAAAGGATGGAACACATGAGAAAGTGTTCTTTTCCAAGCTTCTCTGCCATCGCCGCTGCAGTGTTTTTAGCGCCGGCGAAGCGGTAGAATTCATTTATATCTGGAATTTCCAGTTTATCCAGTCCGCCTGGTTCATTGACGATGTGTGTTAATGTAGGAATGGTTCCATGTTCTGGAATACTCACCCCGCAGCCCATGGCTTCTGCCGGCAGAAGCCAGTCCCACATTGTTTCTACAGCATCCATACAGCATGGCTCAACTATCTTGAATTGGGCTTCTGCAGCTATTTTAGGATTTTTTATTGAATCCATCACGGAAACGCCGGCCAGATTTAAAGCCCAGTATCCCTGGAAGGGAGGACAGAATGGTATTCTGTCCACTTCTTCTCTTCTAAGTGCGGATTCAACTAACTCTTTTGAACCTTTCAATTTAATTCCTCCATATCATTTATTTAACTCAACAGGCACGTCTGTGATTACATCTTCAGCCGTTGCTGCTACTGCCGCATCTTCTTTTGATAACAGTATGGGCTCTTCTACATACCTGTCTGGGTTCTTCTTTTCGTCTTTTTTCATGAAATATCTCATAATGCCGATGATCACGAAGAATACAATTGCCATTATCGCCATGATCGGGTCGCCGTTAAGTGCAGCGCTTATCACAGTCCAGATCATCATAACAGTCATGAAAAGTGAAGATGCTACTGCGATATATCCCATGATGGCTTTACCTGGTGCAGACCAAGGACGATCAGCATGAGGGTATGACTTCAGAAGCTTCAGATACGACAGCGACACTCCTAGATACGTAAATCCTACACCCATTGCCATTAAACTGAATGTTGCGTTGATCCATGCTTCTCCAGAAAGTGCTATCATCGTGAGGATGAAGACCATAATAAGCACGAAATAGTTGCCTGTGGAAGGCATGCCGTGTTTGTTGGCTTTGCCGAATATTGCCGGAAGGGATCCTGCGCGCCCCATAGCCTGCAAGATACGAGCAGCTCCCATCCAGAATCCTATGAGGCAGCATCCCATGGCAGCAAAATTAGCTGCTACGATGAACCATTTGAGCCATCCCCCCACATAAGCTTCGGCGAATATGGCGCTTACCATCCCATTGGAGCTGTATAAACTGGATATGTATTCATATGTAGTCATGCTGGGATCTAGAGAAGTCATTCCTATTTCCGCTAAGCATATGATAGAATCGAATATGATTACAAAGATAATTCCGCCAGCCATGAGCTTCCAGTACTTGTTCGGCGGATAATCTGCTTCACCGGCAAACTGCGGGATAAGCTCAAATCCGAAGAACATAGTCACCAGTGCGGCTATCGCCAGCAGGAATCCCGCATCCATACCTATTATGTCATTATGACCAGTCATTCCTTCCTGGAAGAACGGCCCTATGTTGCTCAGACTCCATGCATCATTCATAAAGAAACACGCTACAAATAGGAATCCTACTACAACAAGGACGAAAAACAACAACATCTGCACAGTGGTAGCCACTGATAGGTCTCTTGTGTTCAGAAGCGTCATCACGATCATCAGCGCGACAGCTATGCCTATAATAAGCGCCTGAGTGAATCCCCACCCGACGATATATTGTAAAAGCATTGTGACGCATATGATCTGGAAACAAATCAACACAATATATGTGAACATCGTCGTCCACGATATCCAATATCCGGCTTCTCTGTTGTATGCAGTACGGACGTACTCATACGTACCTCCTCTTGTTTTAAACATCCCGGCGAGTTCGCCGTAGCACAATGCTATCGGGATACAGAGCAAACCACATAGGGCAAAGGCCAAAATCACCGATGCTCCAGTATACCCTATCCACTGGGACGTAAGTACCAGCCAAGGTCCGACAATGGAAGAAGTTCCTATGATAAAGAGCTTTTTCCCTCCGACCTTTCCTGTCAAATTTTTATCCTCAGACATGATAGTCCCCCATAGTTATCTATGCTGGAAATTCCAGCTGGATGAGCTATATGATTACTTGAAAATTTTATAATAAAAATTACGAACATGTCCGATTTCAGGAATTATTACTTAAGAGAGCGTCAATGCGGAATTGATCTCGTTAATGACATATTTCTAACTCATACAATTTGGCATTCACAGCATATGAATTAGATAATATTATTAAATGCAGTTATGCAATGAATTCATGAATTATGCTCTTGATCAGTTGTCTCTACTACACACGTGTGGCTGCATTTACTCATATGTTCTTAAAGTAAATAATCCATGAGCCTGTACTCTGGCTGGTAGTTTTTAATCTCAATGAATAACTTATGTAAAAACCTACGATCATTATCTAAACAGTAATTCCATGTGCTGTTGCTGCAATATGAGTAACTGCAGTTCTGATTGTTTCAATTTTATCGTATTATATTATTTATAAAAAAATATTGTACCCATCCATGTGTAAAATTAATTTCAGAATGTGATCAAAATCTGCAATATCTGTATAATTATAACAATGATTGTGGTGCTTATGCCGGCAGGCGGGGAGTATCAGTGCAACACTTGATAATGAATATTGAACATCTTGTCATGAATACTTTTGTATCGCTGGGTAACACACATATGGATTCTGTGATGAAGCTGATATTTGTAAACATATCTCTGTCTGGAAACTACAGCATCTTCAGCACTTCGGCAGCATTAAATATGCAGGTCTGCGATCTCGCTGGATTTTGAGTGGGTAAATTCAGTCTCTAAATGAATATATATCTGCAAGATGTTGTTGAACCTATACATAAAAAGGTCTGATTCATATATGTTGCTTTGATCACACGATCACTGCCGCATGCTTCACACCTTTGATGGGGAGTGTATATAATCAAAGTTGAGGGAGTATATGAATAGCCGATATCTGATTTTAGCGGTCGTTATAGCTGTTTCCGTGGCCTGTATAGCTGGTGCTGTTTATGTTATTTCAGATGACAGCAGAAGTTATTCCGTCACATATGTTTTGAACGGCGGAATAAATTCAGACTCGAATGTAATCAGTTATCATGCAGGAGATGAGTATACATTGTACAGTCCTACATCCGAGGATATGTATTTCTATGCCTGGTATCTGGATGAGAACTTCGAAACTGAATGCACAGGAATCACTTCTGATATGCAGGGAGATTTAACACTCTATGCTAAATGGATAGATAATCTGGAGGGGAAGGGAGTCAATCTTTTTGTGTCCGGATCAGTCAATGCTGGTTTCTTTACAGAATACACAATGTCTGGTATTGAAACATACATGTACCTGCATTATGATAAAAACTCAGATCGTTATTTCATGTCTAATACCTCTAAATGTGTGTATGCAAGCGGATTTTTGAGTGAAACGAGAGAGTATGAACGAACATACTGGAGTAGTGAAAGCGATATAGCGTGGACATACGTGGGAGAAAAAACGATTGATACGCTGAACGGAGAAAAAGTCTGTGAAGTCTGGAGGGGAACAGATTCTCAAGGTATATTCGTGCAGACTCAGTATATCGGAGATGGATGGATACCTTATTTAATGACGTATGAGTCTAAAACTGCACGATCTGCCACATACCTGGAATATAAATATGCTGGAGACTTTACATTTTCAGCGTCCAGCGAATACTCTGTTCAAGCATACTGTGATGTAGGAATCACGGTTTCTGGAAATGGAAAATATGTCCCCGGGGAGACCGCAGTTTTAACAGCTTCAGTTGAAAAAGGTGCAGAATTTGGGGGCTGGTATGATTCTGCTGGCAATCTATTATCTTCTGATCTTTCATATGAAATTGACGTAGTCGCTGCTGATGTTATTGTGTATGCAATAAATAATGTAGACCCTATTTCACATGTAATTCGGGATCTAAAATTGAATTTGATATGGGAATTAATTTAGATTCTGCTGTATGGAAACTAGTAGATATAGGCACTGATGAACTGGTAGCAGAGTTTTCTGGATCATCATTCACATATATATTTGACACAGCTGGAGAGTATGCGCTTTATATTATCGGCGAATATGACGGCGGTGAGTATTACGGCTATTGCACGGCAATGGTCACAGGAAATATTGTGCGAAGTTATGAATGGTCATTTGAAGAAAAAAAATATTCATATGATTTGACAATTGAATATGCTGATCTTGCATATTATCGTAATCTATATTCAGCGGAAGAAAGGCAGCAGGGAACTGCAGGTCATGACCGGTCTTTTGTAACATCTAGTGATCAATATATTCTGCAAATCGCAGCAGATTTTCAAAAAATGACTGCCAGAATGAATGATCTGCAAGTTGCTGGATTCATCCTTACGTTCATCCAATCCCTGAATTATCAATCTGATGACGTATATGTAGGATATGATGAATATTGGAAGTTTCCCTTAGAAACATTGTATGATATGGGCGGAGACTGTGAAGACACGTCCATATTGTATTGCGCCATAGCTGATTCAATGGGATACGATACCGCAATGCTGCTGTTACCGGGACATATGGCTGCTGGCATATCAGTCAAGGGGTGCACAGGATATGGTTTTTATGCCAACTCCAAAGTGTATTATTACTGCGAGACTACTTCTGATAAATATAAAATTGGTGAAAATCCCAACAATATTCTCTACAATAGTTATACTGTCACTTTAGTAGCTGTCTAAAGTTATATTCTCGGGGAGCTCTCTCCCCAATATTTTAAATTATTCTATATTTCCATTAATCTGCGTGATAGTCTCTTAAAAATATATACAGATACATTATTATCTTTAATATTAAACTGATTGTTAATCAAATTATATTTCTCTAGTTAGCCGTCAAATAGTTGCAGCATATATTTTTAAATTTAATATCGATACACTATATATAAATTTAGTAAAGAGCTATATGCTATGTTATTAATGAGCTCTCTAGATTGAAATATTGACATATGCGAATCATGTTAATATCCACGTATGGATGTCTGAAATTCATTTAAATTAATTGGTGATTGATGTAATTCCTTACAAGATCACTACTTATTTAATTAGATACATCCATCCAAGCTAAACTTTACTAAGAACTTCAAACTATCCAATTTGACTGCAGGAGTTCTTGCTTTGATGTTTCTGTAAGTCTTGCAGTTTATGGTTAGAAGGCTTAGGCACTATGGCAATCGTCTTTCTTGGAACCTCTATTTCAAGCTATATCTAATATGCTTAAAAATATATGTGGAAGCTATATCTACGTTATTTTTAATCACTATTACAATAATCTATTGGATACACCTACTTTCAATATTTCTACGTATACAACTTACTTGTTTGTGATGGATTCGTTATCAAACATGCAGCATCCAAATGCCAACAACATCGATTCTTGGAATTGGTTTTTCACTCAATTTTAATAATTGGAATACCACTCACACACTTTGGATCTGAAATAATAGTGATTTTTGCGTATCCATTAAAATTATACACTGTATCTATATCTCAGTTTATTTTATAGCATTATTTGTTTTTACTATTTTTACAATTTATTTTAAGAATCGTAATTTATTATCTATGATTGTTTCTTCTATCTTTACTCGTCTTCTGATAAAATGTAGGTAAACTATCACTAAATACCCCCTAAATCATGCATTTTCCATATTGTATTCAGTTAAGATATTTTTTTATATTATGTATTGCTATATGCTATACTATTCAATATATCTCATATATCATAATATACATTTGGATTGTTATTCTAAGAATGTGTATTAATATTACTTACATTTTTATGCAAATTGTAAACTGTGATAATATTATATCAATTATAGCTGTATACTATCTTATTATATCTTAGTGTATATTTAGACCAATTATTACCATTTTTATCTTTTTAAGAATTTCTTGTTTTGGGCTAATGTGTTAATATTATATATAATATAGCTATATGGTATAATATTATACATTTTTAAAAAATTTCATAGATATGGAACGTTCAGAATGTTGAAAAAAGCATTTGAGCAACACATAATGATTAAAAATGCTTAAATTCTTAGATTTCCGTCCATATTTTAGTTGATATTCGGGACTCCGTCGTTGACTATATTACTTAATTATATACAATATAGGTACTTGAATGGGTAACTATTCTCTACGTTAGAAATACATCTAAACTAGAATGTAAATGGAGTCGCCGGGAACTTGCCCCAGTCAACGATATTGGGTTAGAAATCCATCTAAACTAGAATGTAAATGGAATCAGGAATATCCATTGGTCTGTTATCACCCACGTTAGAAATCCATCTAAACTAGAATGTAAATGACAGTCACAGGATGGAGAGACAGCGCAGGAAACTCAGTTAGAAATCCATCTAAACTAGAATGTAAATTTGACCTTGACGGCTTCATAGCACGATGATTCTGCATGTTAGAAATCCATCTAAACTAGAATGTAAATCGTTCTTTCATCCATCTGGAAAATTCTTGGAGAGCCGGTTAGAAATCCATCTAAACTAGAATGTAAATGTTGTTGTAATCGTCATTCGTTACGTAATAGTCAACTCGTTAGAAATCCATCTAAACTAGAATGTAAATATATGTCACTGAAAAAGGACTAGCAACATTAGCTGCAGTTAGAAATCCATCTAAACTAGAATGTAAATACTTTTTAGACTTTAGAAATTCCAATCAAAATAAGGGTTAGAAATCCATCTAAACTAGAATGTAAATTATGACATCACAGATTTGATGCAACAAAGCATTCGTTGTTAGAAATCCATCTAAACTAGAATGTAAATGAAACTTGGTAGATACATTACAAAAGAACTAAGAAAGTTAGAAATCCATCTAAACTAGAATGTAAATACAAATTCTGCAGATTTCACGATTATCTTTCTCCTGGTTAGAAATCCATCTAAACTAGAATGTAAATTACTGGTCACATCAGGAGATGCTGACGCTGCATACCTCGTTAGAAATCCATCTAAACTAGAATGTAAATGATACTCAACATCTAAAACTCATGACTATGACACATCGTTAGAAATCCATCTAAACTAGAATGTAAATAATCATATAAGAAAGAGTTATGATCTGAACTATCCCGTTAGAAATCCATCTAAACTAGAATGTAAATAATCATATAAGAAAGAGTTATGATCTGAACTATCCCGTTAGAAATCCATCTAAACTAGAATGTAAATAATCATATAAGAAAGAGTTATGATCTGAACTATCCCGTTAGAAATCCATCTAAACTAGAATGTAAATAATCATATAAGAAAGAGTTATGATCTGAACTATCCCGTTAGAAATCCATCTAAACTAGAATGTAAATAATCATATAAGAAAGAGTTATGA
>OIXH01002161.1_pt1 | contig 20143 bp, 16 predicted proteins | sample 1587741 | NCBI WGS metagenome assembly OIXH01 (sample SAMEA3888916, study PRJEB22519) | human gut metagenome | biome: human gut; feature: human-associated habitat; material: faeces | place: Denmark | collected 2011 | reverse complement strand
GAAAATAAAATCAAGAGTGTGTTATAAGACAAATCTGCGCTAAACTATAATTTATGTTCTCTGTACAAAACAACATCATGACCGCAGAAAAGAGAAATAAAGCTATTGACATTTTCTGCTTTTTGATGTAGAATTAAAATAGATATTTATATGCGGAGGCATTAGTTATGGAATATAAATATACCGTTCTTATCGTGGACGATACTGAACATAATATAGAGTATATGTCCGAAATGCTAAAGGACAGCTATAATATAATCACGGCGGAGAGCGGCACTCGCGCACTTGAGATAATGCGCGGAGACCGTCGCCCCGATGTGGTGCTGCTGGATATGCTGATGCCAAAGCCCGATGGCTATGACGTTCTTGAAGCGATGAACAGGGACGATGAGCTTCGTACTATACCGGTAGTGGTAGTAACGGCGGACAGCGACCCCGAGGCGCAGGATCGCTCTTACAGGCTTGGAGCGGTGGACTTTGTGTCGCGCAGCGAGGATATGAATATGATCCGTTATCGCATAAGGAGCGTTCTGCGGCTGTGCGAGCTGGATAAAATGCGCTGCGAGAATGAGAAGCTGCGCCGCGAGATCTCCTCGGAGCGCCGACTTTCCGCGCTGATGGACAACCTCCCCGGCGGCGTTGCGATAATCAAAACGGACGACGATTCGGCAGAATGTACATATTATAACAGCGAGCTGCCAAAGCTGTTCCGAATGGGCGCCGATGAATTTGTAATGCAGTTTGTGATACTTCCGCGCCCCGATTGGATCAACACGTTTATCAAAAAAGCGGGAGAGGGCGACGATTTCTCGTTTGAGTTCGCGATAGGCGACCAACGCGCGCCGAATGTCTGTCAATGGATAAGAGTGATAGCCGGCGGCATAGTCGAAAGCGACGGCTCTCACGGAATATATTGCGTATTTCTTGATATCAACGCCGAAAAGCATCAGGAGCTTCGCGCAAAGGAAAACGGCAGACGGCTGCGCGATAATCAGTTGATGCTTGAAACGATAATGAACAACGCTCCCGGAGGAGTTACGCTGTTCGAACGCATAAACGGTATGTTCCGCGCGGTGTTCGTAAACCCCGGACTGGTCGATATTCTGGGTTACGACGATCTTGATATGTGCTTTGCGGAGATCTCGCAAAACCCCTGCCTCGGCATTTCCGAAAACGACATCAACGTGATACGCCAAAAAATAGCCGACGTACCCGAATACGGCGGACATTTTACCTACGCGTTCGCATACAGCGATCACAACGGCAAATCGCTGTGGCTTTCGATGAGCTGCCAGCTCCAGCGAAGCAAGATTGACGGCAAAGTCAAGATGTACGCGTTCATCACCAACATCACTAAGGAAAAGCGCTATGAAGACGAACTTCGCTCCGCCGCTTTCTTCGACCCGCTGACGGGATTGTTCAACCGCCACGCGTTTATGCGCAACGCCCGCCGCGTCATCGACGAAAACCCTCTCACGGAATTTGCGCTGATGAACCTGAACATCGGATCGTTTAAGGTGGTAAACGACCTTTTGGGGCGCGACGTCGGCGACAAGGTACTTATTTCGATAGCCGATGCTCTCCGCGGACTTTTCACGGGGAAAGGCGTTTTCGCGCGCTTTTTCGCGGATAAATTCATCGTGCTTACTCCCTATTCTGAGCGGGCAGTCCACCCGCAGACCGTTCTGGAGGCTGTTCAGAGGACGCTGAAAGCAAGCGGTCTTATCTCGCACGAGATGCAGTACTATATCGGCGTTTACAAGGTTACAGACCGCAGTATGTCGGTGGAGAATATGGCGGACCGCGCCTCTATCGCCTGCCGCTCGATAAACGGCAGCTTCCGCGAGCATATTGCGTATTATGACGAAAAAATGCGCCAACGTATGCTGGAAGAGCAGGAAATATGCGACGAAAGCCACCAAGCATTGCAAAACGGCGAGTTTATCGTGTACTATCAGCCTATCTACGGAATAAAAGCAAAGCGCTTTACAAGCGCCGAGGCTTTGGTGCGCTGGAATCACCCGACAAAAGGCATGATAAGCCCGGGGAAGTTCGTGCCGGTGTTCGAGAAAAACGGCTTTATCGCGGAGCTTGATCTGTATGTGCTGGAACAGGTGTGCAAGTATATGAAGCGCCGCCGAGAAGCGGGGCTGCCCGATTTCCCCGTTTCGGTGAATATCTCGCGCATGAGCCTTTATAATCCCAACCTGTTTGAAACGATAAGCGATATAACCGACCGATATAACATAGACCCGAAATACTTCAGGATAGAGATCACCGAAAGTGCATACAATGATAACCCCGCGCTTCTGCTGGAAACCATCGACAAGCTGCGCGAAAAGTGCTATCCCGTGCTTATGGACGATTTCGGCAGCGGCTATTCCTCGCTGAACACGCTGAAAGATATCCCGATAGATATCTTGAAGCTTGATATGAAGTTTATGCAGGGCTTTGAAAAGAACGGCAAGGTCGGCACTATCGTAACTTCCGTTGCGCGTATGGCAAAATGGCTGAATATCCCCATGCTTGCGGAGGGCGTAGAGACCAAAGAGCAGTTCGACTTTTTGGCGAGCGTCGGCTGCGCGTATATACAGGGCTTCTACTTCTCGCGCCCCGTGTCCGAGGATGAATTCTCTCGCCTTATTGAGCTTGAAGAGGTAAACGGCGATACCGCCGTTATCGAAAACTACTCGCTGGGCGAAGAGATAAACGAACTTCTGGGCAGCAACGCGCTTGTATCCAAGCTGATAAGCGGCGCGTTCGGCGGTTTCGGAATTTACGAAATGAGCGGCAACAAGCTTGAAGCTATCCGCGTAAACGAGGGCTATATGCAAATAATGGGATATACGCCCGAGGATTTCAACGAAGAATTCATCAACATCTGGGATATGATGCCTCCCGAGGACGCCGAGGCGTCGCGCCGCGCGTGCCTTGAAACGCTGCGAACCGACAAGGCGGTTCACATGGCTGTTCGCCGCTATAATAAAAACGGAAAGCTTTTGTATCTGGACGGTGTTCACAGAAGACTGGGCGGGACCTATGATAACCCGATAATCTGTATAGCGTTCAACGATATGACCGAGCAGGTGTTGAGCGAACGCCGCGTTGACAGCTCTACAACGGAAATAGACGAGATACTGAACGCAACGGGAGCGGCGGTAGTGGATATTGACCATGAAAACGGAACGATATTCCACGCGGGCGATATGTCCGATTACGGCGTTGATCTAAGCGAAATAAGAAAGTATATGGATAACCGGGAACCTCTTAAACGGATAGTACACCCCGACGACCTCGAAAGAGCAGAACGTTTTCATAACGCCGAAAAACCCGGCAAGTACATCGAAGAGCTGCGTCTGCTTAATAAGACAGACGATAAATACTATTGGTGGAAGATCACCATGGTTCGCACCATAGACAGCAACAGGAAGATAAACCGTCTGATAAGCGTCGCGAACTTCATTGACCACGAAAAACGCGCAAAGCTGACGCTTGAAGAAGAGCGCGAACATATGGACGCTGTTATGAGCAAGCTCGACACCGGCATACTTATGGTAGAGGTGTCCGACGACCACAAGGCGCACATCATATTCAGCAACAAATGCTTCTGGAATACTCTTGATCTGGAAGAGATAAGCGACGAAAACTTCTTCGGCGGCATATACGCAGGCTTGTCGGAAAAGGAACTCAGCGATATAAACGACGCAGTCAAGAAAGGCGGCGCGATAAAATCGCGTTACCACATAACCCGCTCCAACGGAGAAAACGCCGTTCTGGAGCTTACGGTGGGTCTGTCGCGCGTGGAAAAGAACCTTCGCGTTTATATGGTGTTGGTTTCCGATATAACAAAGCAGCATAACGACCGCCTCAAAACGGAAGCTATCGTCCGTAACTTCCACGACGGTCTGGCACTGATAAACAAGACGGCGGACGGCATTGCCATAACCTACACCAACGAAAAGTTTTACAGTGTTCTCGGGCTTGAAGCTGAAAACACGGAGCGCGTGAACTCTCTGTTGGAAACGGCGATTAATTCCGGTTTGAAAACAAGCGACGTGCGCATAAAGCGCGGCAAAACGCATAGGATCGTCCGTGTGAGCGTTGACGAAATAGGGAAGCAGAGCGTCAACATAACGAACTATATCGTTTCCGTAAGCGATATGACACTCGCCCGAGCGGAGTCCAAAAACCGCATAGCGGAGCGCAGCGCGAACGCGAACGCGGGGCTGTACGACGAGGTAGTGGAGATAGATTACCGCGCCAAGACCGCCAAGCTTACTTATTTCAGGCGCGATATGAAACGCGCCGAAAATGCCAAAGCGCATCCTCTGAACGTCATAATAGATGATTGGGGCGAGGTGTATGTTCTCCCGGACGATTACGACACATTCAAGCGCTTTATGCTCGCTCCCGCCGACGATCCCGACTTTACGGATTCCTACTGCGAGATCGACGTGAGAGACGGCAACGGCGACAACGAGTATCATAGGCTGGGTTTAACGCTGGTGCGTTCGCACGGCGACATATGCGTTTTGTTTATCAGAGACAGGGAGCGTTATGACAGCTCGCTGACTATAACCCGCGTTGCGGATATGTGCCGCATGTACAAGCAGATAGCGGAACAGGGCAGCGCTGCCGTTATAGAGATAGATCATGTGGAGAAGCACATATCCTGTTCGCCGTCGCTTAAAAATTATTGGGTATCTACTCTTTCTGACGACGAGATCTCAAAATACGAATACGCGAAACAGGGCTTGGCAGTTCACCCGGAGGACAAGGATAAGTTCGCCGAATTTATGAAAGAGCTGTACGGCTCGGACAAGCCGCAGGCAATCACAATGCGCCTGAAAATGGCGGACGGCAGCTATAAGCCGTGCAGAGTTTCCGTGTCGCTTTCCAAGGGAAAAGATGGCAGAGTGCTGGCTTCCTTGTGTACCATAAGCCCTTTAAACGATGAACTTAACGGGACGGTTGTCTGAGATCTGTCGCGATTTATGCAAAACTCCCAAAAAAGCAGGAGAAAATTTATGCAAAACCACGCCCTTGTATAAAGCGGATTTTCGATATATAATAATATCAACAAATTTGCTTTTTCTTACAGGAGGGTCTTATGAAAGAGTTTACCGGCTTTATGCGCGGAATTGATTTGGGCGGCTGGCTTTCGCAGTGCGACAACAACGATTACAGCGAAAAGCACTTCGCGGAGTTCATCACTGAAAAGGACTTCGACGTTATTGCGGGCTGGGGATTAGACCATGTGCGTCTGCCGTTCGACTACAACGTTATCATGACGGACAGCGGCGAGTTTATCGAAAGCGGCTTCAAATGGCTGACGTTCGCCGCGGACGAATGTGAAAAACGCGGTCTGAACATCGTTCTCGATCTGCACAAGACGGCGGGGTTCACGTTCGATAACGCAGAGTGCTGCGGATTTTTTGAAAGCGAGGAGCTTCAGGAACTGTTTGTTAAGCTCTGGAAAGAAATGTCGCGAAGATACGGGAAAAGGAAAAACGTCGTTTTCGAGTTGCTGAACGAGGTCACGGAGCTGAAATTCGCACAGACGTGGAACAGGATCGCCGCGCGAACGATAAAGGCTGTCCGCGGCGAGGGCGCGGATGTTCGCATTATGTACGGCGGCGTGCGAAACAACAGCATATTCGGGCTTACGCTTCTGGATAAGCCCGAGGACGACAATGTGGTATTCGATTTCCACTGCTACAGTCCGCTTGTGTTCACTCATCAAAAGGCGTATTGGGTGCCGGAGCTTCCGAAAGAATTTGCCATGGAATATCCTCAAACGGAGAAATTCATTCTGGAAAAGACGCGCGAATTCTTCGGAGATAAATACGACGACGAATTCGACCCCGAAAATTTCGGACAGATGTCGCCGGAATATTTTGAGCGGCTTTTCGCTCAGGCAAACGAGGTATCGAAAAAATACGACGTGCCGCTCTATTGCGGGGAGTACGGCGTTATCGACCAAGCCGACGCGCAAAGCACTCTTAACTGGTACAAGGATATCCACACGGCGTTTGAAAAGATGGGAATTTCCCGCGCCGCATGGAATTACAAGCAAAAAGACTTTGGAATAACAGACGAGCATTACAAGGATATTCTTGACGAGCTTGTTAAACTTCTTTGATTATTGGAGGATAAATTATGAACTACGGCTACTTTGACGAACAAAATAAGGAATATGTGATCACGCGCCCCGATACCCCTTCGCCTTGGGCGAACTACCTCGGCGACCCGAATTACGGCGCGATGATATCCAACAACGCGGCGGGCTACAGCTTTGAAAAAAGCGGTGCTAACGGACGCATACTGCGCTTTCGCTTCAACAGCAGCTCCAACGACCTGCCGGGACGCTACATCTACATCAAGGACGAGAGCGGCGATTATTGGAGCGGCTCTTGGGCACCCGTCTGCAAACCTATCGCGGACTTCAAAAGCGAGTGCCGCCACGGCACGGCATACACCGTCATCTCCTCGGAATACAAGGGAATAAAAACCGAGACCGCTTACTATGTTCCTCTCGGGAAAACCTACGAGGTCTGGGTATGCAAAGTGACAAATCTTGACAGCAAAGCACGCAAACTTTCGGTTTTCGGAGTGTGCGAATTCGTCAACGACAACAACTACGAGCAGGACGGAGTAAATCTTCAATATACTCAGTTCATCACGCACACTTATTATAAAGACAACGTTGTTACGCAAAGACAAAACGAGCTTCAAGGCGGCAAAACGCGCTTTCTGGGACTTGTAGGCGAAAAGGCTTCGGCGTTCTGCGGAGACCGCGAGAAGTTCCTCGGCGTTTACCGCGGCTACGGCAACCCCGTTGGCGTTGAACAGGGTCTAAAAAATGATATCAACTACTGCGGGAACTCGGTGGGAGCGCTCCAGAGCGACATCGAGCTTCAAGCGGGAGAGACCCGCGAGCTTATCTATATCGTCGGACAAAAGAACGAGGACGATATCCGCAGGATAATGGCGGCTTACGAAAACAAGGGCGCGGCTGAAACAGAGCTTGAAGAGCTAAAAAAATACTGGCACGGCAAGCTCGGCAATTTGCAGGTACACACACCCGACAGCGATTTCAACAATATGGTGAACGTCTGGAACGCGTACAACTGCTTCATCACGTTCACATGGAGCAGAGCCGCTTCGTTTATCTACTGCGGACTTCGCAACGGCTTCGGCTACCGCGACACGGTTCAGGATATTCAAGGCGTTATTCATCTCGCGCCCGAAATGGCTAAGGAGCAGATAGTGTTTATGCTGTCGGCTCAGGTGACGAACGGCGCGGGACTGCCGCTTGTAAAGTACACTCACAACGCGGGTCACGAAAACACTCCCGACGACCCCGAATACGTCAAGGAAACGGGTCACCCCAGCTACCGCGCCGACGACGCTTTGTGGCTCTTCCCCACTATCGAAAAGTACATCGGCGAAAGCGGCAACGTGGCTTTCCTCGATGAGGAGATATTCTACGCGAACAACGGCGAAAAGGGCACGGTCTACGACCACCTCAAGCGCGCTATCGACTTCTCTATGAACAACCTCGGCAATCACGGTATGCCCGCGGGACTTCACGCGGACTGGAACGACTGTCTGCGCCTTGGCAAGAAAGGCGAAAGCACATTTGTGGCGTTCCAGCTTGTTTACGCTATAAAGATACTGAAATCCTACGCAGAGATCAAAAACGACGGGGAATATATCAAATACCTCGACGAAATAGGCGCAAAGCTTGATGCTATTCTTGCGAAGTGCTGGAATGAGGATCGCTTTATCCGCGGCTACAAGGAGGACGGAGAGGTTATCGGTCAGCGCACCGACCCCGAGGCTTCCATGTGGCTCAATCCGCAGTCGTGGGCTGTTATCTCGGGCTACGCTACGAAAGAACAGGCGGAGAAGTCACTCGACAGCGTTTACTCGGAGCTGAACACTCCCTACGGCGCAATGGTAATGTATCCGCCTTATGACAAACACGCGTTCGACGGCGCTCTTATGCACTGCTTCAACCGCTGCATCAAAGAAAACGCGGGAATTTTCTCGCAAACACAGGGCTGGCTTATTCTTGCGGAATCGAAACTCGGACGCGGCGATATGGCGTACAAGTATTGGAAAGAGGCGTCCCCCGCGACCTACAACGACAACGCGGAGCTGCGCGAAATGGAACCCTATGTTTACGGACAGTTCGTTGAGGGCAAGGACAGTCCGTTTGCGGGCAGAGCGCACGTTCACTGGCTGACGGGAACCGCGTCTACCGTTATGGTAGGCACCGTTGAGGGCATTTTGGGTCTTCGCCCGAACGCAAAGGGACTAGTTATCGACCCGTCTATCCCCTCGGAGTGGAAGGAGTTCACCATGGAAAAAACCTTCCGCAGCAAGCGCCTTAACATCACGGTCAAGAACCCGAACGGCTCTCAAAGCGGCGTGAAGAGTATCTCGGTAAACGGCGCGAAACTCGCCGAAAATCTTATCACCGAGGATATTCTGGGTGACGTGAACGAAGTCGTTATAGAACTTTGATCGAATTTTCCGCGCCGCCAACGAGGTTTGGCGGCGTTTTGCGGCGGGAACTCCCGCCTTTGTAAACGGGGGTGTTTATCGTGGAATTCCCTGCCGAGCTTCGCGGCAAAATAAACGAGCTTGCCGAAAAAGAGGAGCTTAAAACGCTGAAAGCGTCCGCGGCGCGGCTCTCCGAGAGCTATCGCAGCGAAAGCACAAACGGCAAACGCGGCGCTGTTTCCAAAATCGACGCGTTGACTTATGCGGCTGTGCGAATGTCAGCGACGTTCGCCGCTGTAAGCAAGGCGCTGGAGCTGTCGCTGAAATGCTTTGACGGAGCAATAAACTCCGTGCTTGACGTTGGCGCGGGCACGGGCGCTGGAACTATCGCGGCGGCGCTCCTCACAGACTGCGAAAACATTGTCTGCATAGAGCGCGAACCAAATATGCTGAAACTCGGACAGGAGCTTTGCGAACACCTCGGCGTTCAAGCGGATTGGCAAAGCCGCGACATCTCGCAAGGTATCGGCGCGAAAGCCGACCTTGTTATCTGCTCGTATTGCTTAAACGAGCTGCCCGAAACTCGCCGTGCTGTCGCCATAACACAGCTTGCAAACGCCGCCGAAAAGCTGCTTGTGATAGTCGAACCGGGTACGCCGTATTCATTCTCCGAGATGAAGCGAACCAGACAGTTGCTGCTTAACAACGGGCTGACGCTTGCCGCCCCCTGTCCGCATGAAAACGAGTGCCCGCTGCCTCAAAGCGATTGGTGTCACTTCACCGCGAGGGCGCAGCGCTCCAAGCTTCACAAACTGCTAAAAAACGCCGATGCGCCGTATGAGGACGAAAAGTTCTGCTTTCTGGCTGCGGCAAAAACAGACAGTTCGCCGTGCATTGGGCGCATACTCCGAAAGCCGCAAACCGCAAGCGGAATGATAACGCTTTCTCTATGCTGCGCGGACGGCATAACAAGCAAAATCGTGACTAAAAACAGCCCGCTTTTCAAGGCAGCGCGGAAATCGGAATGCGGCGGGGAATTTCCGCCGGAAAGGAACATATTATGAGGATAAAACAAATGGTATCTGCTGTATTGACTGCCACAATGCTTATATGTGTAAGCGGCTGCGGCTCTAAAAACGACTCTTCGGGCGGCTCCGAATCGACTGTATCGACCGTGCCAAGCTCCCCCGATCGCCCCGGCGAAATGAACATAACCTCCGCCGCCGATGTTGTAAAGCAAATGAGAATAGGCTGGAATCTCGGCAACACGCTTGACGCTACCGGAGGAGAGGGTCTTACCGCCGAGACCTCGTGGGGCTGCCCCGTAACGACCAAGGAAATGATAGACACGATAAAAGGGGCGGGCTTTAACGTACTCCGCGTTCCCGTTTCGTGGGGCACTCACCTCGACGAGGAGGGCAATATCGACAAGGCATGGCTTGACCGCGTTCAAGAGGTCGTGAATTACGGTATCGACAACGATATGTTCGTAATACTCAACACACACCACGAGGAGTGGTATATGCCTACCAAAAATCACGTTGAAAGCGACCTGAAAACGCTTGAAAAGCTCTGGCAGCAGATATCGGAGCGTTTTAAGAACTACGGCGACAAGCTGATGTTCGAGGGACTGAACGAACCGAGACTTCGCGGACAGGGCGCGGAATGGACAGGCAACAAGTCCGCACGGGAGATCGTCAATCAATACGAGGAAACGTTCGTAAAGACCGTCCGCGCAACGGGCGGCAACAATGAGCAGCGCATTCTGTTCATTTCGCCGTATGCGGCGTCCTCAACACGAGAAAATCTGTTGGCAGTAAAAATACCCGAAAACGCGGGCAACGTCATTGTTTCCGTACACGCGTATCTCCCCTATGATTTTGCTCTGAACACGAAGGGCACATCGTTCTATGAAAACGACGGCTCGATAGACACGCTCATGGACAACATTCAGTCAATTTTTTTAGACAACGGTATCCCTGTAGTTATTACGGAATTCGGCTGTATTAACAAGGGAAATTCCGAGGATCGTTTAAAATGCATTGAAGACTACCTCACGGCGGCGAATAAAAAGGGAGTACCCTGCGTATGGTGGGATAACAACTCCAGAGTCACGACATCCGAGGGCTTCGGCTTGCTGAACAGAGCCAACAACACATGGTACTTCCCCGAGATCATCGACAAGATCAACAAAATAATGGGAGAATAACTATGGATATACTTTTGCTTAGGATCAAAGAAAACCTCTCTTGGAGCGAGATAAGAGGATACGTCGGCTGCCTTGGCGCGTCCGGGCGTGCCGCCGTCAACAAAAAGGCGAACGACACCGACAAGATAAACGCGCTGTTATCGCGTCTGCTTGTCATTTCCGAAATAGAACGGCGCACGGGGTTATCGCGGCGAAAAATTAAATTTACCTGCGGTTCCTTTGGCAAGCCTTATCTCAAAGACAGCGAGCTTCAATTTTCGATATCGCATACGCGCGGCGCGGTCTGCGCGGCTTTCGGAGACGGCGAAGAGCTTGGCGTGGACGTGGAGCGCCGCGACAGGCGCGTAAACGAAGCAATGTACAAGCGCGTTCTGAACGATGAGGAGCGTTTTCACGCGACCTCCGATACGGATTTTATCCGCTTTTGGGTTCAAAAGGAGGCGTTTTTAAAGCGTTTGGGAGTTGGCATAACGCGCGATCTTCGCGGAGTGAACTCGCTTGAACTGCCCGACACCGCCGTTATCGACTGCGGAGAACTGCTTGTGGGAGCTTCGGGCAAGGGAGCGCCGGAAGCGGCTGTTCAAGAAATTACGCTTAACGAGCTTCTCGATAGATTTACCGTCAAACTGTGATAACTAAGGAAATACTGATTTGATCCTGTTTTCCCCGCCGAAGGCGGGGAAAATCGTATCCTTGGCATATCCGCTTTCAGCGGCGAAACACAAAGTCATACACAAAACGGCTTCCCGCGCAAACGCGCAAGAAGCCGTTTTCTCTTATACGTTCAGTTCAGATCAAAGCTGGGGACCTGCGGGAACGAGCGCCTTGCCTGCCTCGTTGCCCTCGTACTTAACGAAGTTCTTGATAAATCTCGCGGCGAGATCCTTTGCCTTTTCTTCCCAATCGGAAGCGTTCGCGTAGGTGTCTCTCGGATCGAGGATAGCGGGGTCAACGCCCGGAAGAGCCGTGGGAACTTCAAAGTTAAAGTACGGTATCTTCTTTGTGGGAGCGTTCGCGATATCGCCGTTAAGGATAGCATCGATAATGCCGCGGGTATCCTTGATGGAAATACGCTTGCCCGTGCCGTTCCAGCCGGTGTTTACAAGATATGCCTTAGCGCCGCTCTGCTTCATTCTCTTAACAAGTTCCTCGGCGTACTTAGTGGGGTGCAGCTCAAGGAACGCCTGACCGAAGCAAGCGGAGAACGTGGGAGTAGGCTCGGTGATGCCGCGCTCCGTACCAGCAAGCTTTGCGGTGAAGCCGCTGAGGAAGTAATACTGTGTCTGCTCGGGAGTAAGAACGGAAACGGGAGGCAGAACGCCGAAAGCGTCAGCCGAAAGGAAGATAACGTTCTTAGCCGCGGGAGCGGAAGAAACGGGCTTTACGATCTTCTCGATGTGGTCAATCGGGTAAGAAACGCGGGTGTTTTCGGTAACGCTCTTATCCTTGAAGTCGATCTTGCCGTTAGCGTCGAGAGTTACGTTCTCAAGCAGCGCGTTTCTTTTGATAGCGTTGTAGATATCGGGCTCGCTGTCCTTATCGAGATCGATGACCTTAGCGTAGCAGCCGCCCTCGAAGTTGAACACGCCGTTGTCGTCCCAGCCGTGCTCGTCGTCGCCGATGAGCAGGCGCTTCGGGTCGGTGGAGAGGGTGGTCTTGCCGGTGCCGGACAGGCCGAAGAAGATGGCGGTGTTCTCGCCGTTCATGTCGGTGTTGGCAGAGCAGTGCATGGAAGCCATGCCCTTCAGCGGCAGGAAGTAGTTCATCATGGAGAACATGCCCTTCTTCATCTCGCCGCCGTACCAGGTGTTGGCGATCACCTGCTCGCGGGTGGTGAGGTTGAAGGCCACGGCGGTCTCGGAGTTGAGCCCCAGCTCCTTATAGTTCTCCACCTTCGCCTTGGAGGCGTTGTAGACGACGAAGTCCGGCTTGAAGTCCTTCAGCTCTTCCTCGGTCGGCTTGATGAACATATTGGTCACGAAGTGAGCCTGCCAGGCGACCTCCATGATGAAGCGGATGGCCATGCGGGTATCCTTGTTCGCGCCGCAGAAGGCGTCCACGACGAACAGGCGCTTGTTGGAAAGCTCCTTCTTGGCGATATCCTTGAGCGCCGCCCACGCTTCCTGAGAGGCGGGATGATTGTCGTTCTTGTATTCGTCGGAGGTCCACCACACGGTGTCCTTGGACACGTCGTCCATGACGATGAACTTGTCTTTCGGGGAGCGGCCGGTGTAGATGCCGGTCATCACGTTGACCGCGCCCAGCTCGCTGACCTGTCCCTTTTCAAAGCCCTCCAGACCCGGCTTGGTCTCCTCCTCGAAGAGCATCTCGTAGGACGGATTGTAGACGATTTCCGTCGTTCCGGTAATCCCATACTGCGTAAGATCAATCTTAGCCATCTTGATACAACTCCCTTTTATAAGCTGTCGGCCATGACAGAAAGCCGCATTGAGAGCCTGCCCATACACAAGCCCTACTACCCACATGATAGCACCTACATCATACCGCAACGCCGAAAGAAAATCAATGGGTTTTCGCCGAAAATATCCCATGCATGACATTTTTTGCGCAAAGGTCAGTCGTCGCCCCACAAACCGTCCGGATTTTTTCGATTTCGATATTTTTTTGTCACACGGCTTCATCCGGTTCGGCTGCGCCACCCCGCCCGGCGAGGAGATAATCCCCCGCGCCCATCGCGAAGAGCGGCAGATACGGCATGTGGTAGCGCGGCGCGCCGACCGTCAGCACCGCAATGCCGCAGGCCAGCGCGAAAATGCCCCAAAACGGCAGCATTCGCACCCATGTGCCGCGCCGAAACGCCGAAACGATATCCAGCGCGAACAGCGCAAGCACCGCCATATAGATCAGCTGGGAAAAGATCACCACCGCGTCGCCGAAGGCAAAGCCGCGCTCGCCCCGCCCCAGCAGCACATCCCTGAGCGACAGCAGATACGGCAGGTTGTCCGTCTCCGTGCCGCCGCCCAGATACGGCGTGCCGCCATACGTATCCGTCGAGAGGAAATAGAACAGCTTGCGCGGAATCAACTGCACAAAGCGCGGAATGTGGCGCACGATCCAGTCAACGGCCTGACGCTTGTAAAACGCATCGCGCACCTGATAGGTCACGCCCCGCTCGTCCTCGCTGATGTAGCCGATCTTGCCCTCGCCGAAAACCGTGTTGTCGTAGCTGCCGTCGGCGTCGTCGTTGTTGCCCATCAGCATGTTCACGCCCATGGTCTGCGCCTGATAGACGAAGTGGCCGGAGAGGCTTTTCGTCGCCTGGCCGATGGTCGCAATCACCGCGGCCGCGCCGAGCAGATAAGCCGCGGTGCAGCGCAGCCGCTTTTTGCGCAGGATAAGCAGCAGCAGCGTCATCGGCAGCAGAATTACCATCAGCGGGCGCACCCAGTTGCACAGCGCCATCAGCACGCCGGAAAGCGCGTGCCAGCCCGTGCCGTCCTCCATGGCGCAGGCCAGCGACGCGAACGCCAGCCCCATGAAGCAAAGCTCCGTCCGTGAGCTGGCCGCCTCGCCCCACAGCGCCGGGAGCAGGCACAGCAGCGTCACCGCCGCGCAGGCCGCCTCGCGCCCCTCGCACAGCCGCCGCATGATGCGATACACCGAGAACACGAGGAGCTGCGTAAACGCCATGTTGACCGCGTAAACCCACGCATAGGTTTCGCGAATCCTCAGCAGCAGCGACAGCAGGTTCACATAGCCGTTGCCGAAGATATACAGCGCGAATTCGTCGCGCGGCGAAGGATAGAACGTGTGATTCTGCGCGCAGTAGAGCGCCAGCTCCCAGTAGGATTGCGCGTCCCCCGTGTGCGGCGCGCGGTACATCGCGCAGGCGACCGCCTGCATGACCACCAGCAGCAGATCGGCCGCTATCGCCGCCGCCAGCCAGCGGGAACGCCGCGCGTCCCGATTCCGTAAATCCGTCATACTCTCCCTTTCCATCTCACATGAGCAGCAGCATCATCGCCACATAGACGCAGGCCAGCACCACCAGCCGCCAGTCATGCAGGATGATCTCCACCGGGTCGCCGTCCGGCCGGGTGTCGATATCGTAATGATAAAACAGCAGAATCAGGATCACCAGCGGCAGGCTCCACACCGCGCGCCCCTGCGCGTAGCGCAGCTCCGTCTGCGCGTCCACGCTCCAGAGCGCGTAAAACACGATCGTCAGCGTCAGGAACATGTTGGTGCTCTGCGTCAGAAACTCCGGCGTATAGAGCGAGAGCACGCGGCGCACGCTGTTCTGCCCCAGCGCGCGCAGCTCGTTGCGGCGCTTGCCGAAGGACATGTAATACGAGGCCACCATGACCGTCAGCAGCAGCCAGCTCGAAACCGGTATGCCCGTCAGAAACGAGCCGAACAGAATCCGCATCACAAAGCCCAGCGCGACGATGGAGACATCCAGAATCGGCACGTGCTTCAGCCCGAAGACCGTGTAGCACACGTTCATCAGCAGATACGCCGCCAGCGTGGCCGCCGCCGCCCCGAACTGCGCGATCATCCCGCGCCCGGCCAGCAGTATCCCCGCCGAGAGCACCGCCAGCGCCAACGCCATCGTCAGCGCCGCCCTTTCGGAAATCCGCCCCGCCGCGACCGGGCGGTTCTTTTTGCGCGGGTGCTGCCTGTCCTGCGGCGCGTCCCGGCAGTCGTTGAGCGCGTAAATCGCGCTCGCGCTCAGCGAAAAGGCCGCAAAGCCAATCGCCGCCGCCGCCATCTTTTCGGACGCTGAAAAAATGCCGCCGTGAAAAAAGAGCGGCAGAAAAATCAACAGATTTTTGCAGGCATGCCATGGACGCATCAGCGTCAGGCCGTCCCTGACGGTCGTTTTCATGCGTTTCACACACTTTCCATTTGAGTTTAGGCCACAATTCTCCGTTTATCAGTATACGAGAAAAGGGCTGAGAAAGCAAGGAAAAAAGGCGACGCGGTCTGCGTCGCCTTGTCTGTTATGTCTTTTCCCCGATGCGGGCGCGCCTTACGGCGTCAGGCGGTTCGGACCGCGGAAGATGAACATCGCGTCCTTGATCGTCAGGCCGAGCAGCAGCATGGTCAGGCGGTCGATGCCCAGACCGAAGCCGCCGTGCGGCGGGCAGCCGTATTTGAAGAACTCGAGGTAGAACTTCACATCCTCGTCGAGCCCCTTCTCGCGCGCCTGCGCCTGCAGCACGTCATAGCGATGCTCGCGCTGCGCGCCGGTGGTGATTTCCACGCCGCGCCAGATCAGGTCGTAGCCCTGCGGCACGCCGTTCTCGTCGCGCATGTGATAGAACGCGCGCTTCTCGGCGGAATAATCCGTGATGAACAGGAACTCGTGGCCATACTTCTTCTTAACCCACTCGTAGGAGAGGTGCTCCGCCTCGGTGGTCAGGTCGCCTTCCTCGCCGTCCGGGCACTTGTAGCCGAATTCCTTTTCCAGCTCGGCGTACAGGTCGGCCAGCTTGATGACCGGGAACGGCGTGGTCGGCACGATCACCGGCACGCCGAACACGCGCTCGATGTCCTCGCCGTAGGCCTCCTTGACCTTGGCGAGCGCATAGGTCAGCAGCTCCTCCTCCATCTTCATCACGTCGCGGAAGGATTCGATGTAGCTGAACTCCAGATCAAAGCCGGAGAATTCGGTCGTGTGCTTGCTGGTGAAGGACTTCTCCGCGCGGAACACCGGCCCCACCTCGAAGATGCGCTCAAAGCCGGAGGCCATCGCCATCTGCTTGTAGAACTGCGGGCTCTGCGCCAGATACGCCTTGCGGTCGAAATACTTGACCTCGAACACGTCCGCGCCGGATTCGCTCGCCGCGCCGCTGAGCTTCGGGGTGTGGATCTCCATGAACCTGCGCGCCAGCAGGAACTCGCGCATGGCGTTAATCATAACGGTCTGCGCCTTGAACATCAGTTGGTTCGCGTCGGTGCGCAGGTCGATCCAGCGATAGTCGATGCGCTGGTCGATGGAAGAGCGCTCGTGCCCCTTGCGCGCCTCGCGGTCGATCGGCAGCGGCGCGGCCAGAGACTCGATGATGATCTGCTTGGGATAGATTTCAACGCCGCCGAGCTTGACGTACTCGCTCTCCACGGCCTTGCCGATGACGGTAATCACGGAATCCAGGGTGATCTGGTTGACGGCGTTATCCAGCGCCTCGTCCTCGCCCTTTTCCACGGTGATCTGCACCTTGCCGGTAATATCCTTGAGCACGATGAAGGCCATCTTGCTCTTGTTGCGGATGTTCTCCACGAAGCCGCAGACCTTGATTTCGTCCGCGCCGCGCACCTGAGCCGCATACGTTCTTTCCATAAACGATATCCTCCGATTTATTGGTTCATACAGATTTTATTATACCGTCATTTTCCGCCAAATCAAGACCCAAATGCGTTCGCGGCGTAATTTTCCCACGACGGTTGACATTTTTTCGCATCAGCGGTATAATATCTTCTGCACATGCACTCGTAGCTCAGTTGGATAGAGCGTCAGACTCCGACTCTGAAGGCCACAGGTTCGACTCCTGCCGGGTGCACCAGTTTTATCCGTTGTTTTTCATCCGGAAGACAGCGGATTTTTCTTATATATTCTTGATTTTTCGTTTTCCATTTTGTTCTATTTCAGCACAACCCCAATCTTTCATTCTGGGCAAATGGAGACCGTTAGGGCGACCATAGGCAGTCTTCGACTTCTTGTTGTAGTCAAAACGGTAGTCAAAAAGAAAAAAGCCGGCTTATTCCCGGCTTCGATCTATGAGATCGTCGATTCGGCATCCAAGCACATCCGCCATCTTGATAAGCACATCGACTCGCGGCGAATGAACGCCACGCTCCCATCTGCTCACATCTTTCTGGCTGCATCCTAACGCGGCTGCCATCTGTCCTTGCGTCATACCCGCCGCCATCCGTGCCCGCGCAAGCGGCGAATCATTCCCGCGCTCTCGCGGAGCTTTATGCCCTTCCATAGTTCTTTTCCTCTTGTCATTTTTTTACCGCCATGATAAAATAAAAGGGAAAGAGGAACGGCGGCGGTGTTTTCCGTTCCCCTCTCGGTCTTGAGCTTACTTCGTGCCGGAAGTAAGCTCTTTTTCTTTACCCTGCATCCTTTCTATAAGGGCTATTGTCTTTTCAATGCTTTGAGTTTCCTGAGCGTATTCCTTGATTGCTTCGAGCACCGCCTGAAATTCTTTGTCTGTCATTCCTTCGCTGATCTCCTTATTCAAGTTTTTCACCGCCTTTCTGTCAGTGGCTTTCCCTCCTGACACATTTATTATATACCATTTTCGGCATTTTGTAAATACATTTTTCAATTATTTTCATATTTTAGAGCAAAAAAACGCCCCGGAGATTTCTCTCCGGGGCGACGCTCACTCAACTGCCTTATCCGTTTCAATCTGCGGAATTTCAACCGCTTCGAGCTTTGGAACTTCGCTCTGCTCCATTTCCTTGATAGCCGCATCAATATAGGCGTTCAAGCGCTCCTTGTCCAGCACAATCCCATGTGCCTTAAGAATTTCGACCGCATAGTTGAGCTTTTCCTGTCCATAGCCGCTGCCATACAGCTTTTCAGCCGCATAAACGGCAATGTGAACCAGCTCTCGCACATGCTCCTGCTGCGCGTTGGTCAGCATCGCCTTGAAGTACGGCACAGCATACCGCGCAATAATCGCGCCAAGCAGCGTAAGCAAAACCTCGATCAAAGGGGTGATGTCAATGGTAGTCGTCATAGATGCTTCCTCCTTCATTATTTGTCAATCAGATGTTCCGTGATATCATCGCGCACCTTTTTCAAGTTTTCGATGCCATTTCCCGTAATTTCGTGATTCAACAGTGCGTTGACTCCTCTCAATGTGAGCCGCGTCATTTCTTCCTGCTCGGCGATGCGCTTATTATCTCGGTCGAGGCACTCCGCATGACGCTTGACTTCCTTTTTCAATTCCTCTTGCGGCTTCGTCATTTCACGCACCGCTTTAATTGCACTACTGATTAAAACGATGGTTGCCAAAATTCCCGCTAAAACTAACACAAAGCCGCCCCATTGATCCGGCGTCACACTTGCCAATTCCTTCATCTTCTCCTCCCATTAACCGGCGGCTCCCTTCCCATCGTCGCCTATTGTGTTTGTTTTCGTTTTCCGCGCCTCGGTCGTGTCTCCAACCGCCGACTTAAAAGCCAGCGCGACAAGTTCACCGATGATGCAGGTATACAGATACTTCGTCAGTTCACCCGGCGGCTCAAGCCCAAGCAGATAGTAACCGACGAGTGTTGCTGCCGCGTACACAATAGCCAGACCGATGCAGACGGCAACGATAATCTTGCTGTACCGCATCAGTCATCACCTGCCAACGCCGCCTGCACGATGGTCATATCACCGTCGCACACCGCCAGCCATTGTTGGCGTGTCGCGCGAATCACAATCTGCTCATTTTCCCCGTCCTCTGTCTGTGCGCCCACCTTATCGCAGTAGGCCAACGAACACCAACCCTGATGCCCATTGTACGTAGCTTTGCCCCAATCTCCATCAATCTCGGTGACGGTCAGTTTCGCACCGCAAGGCATCGTAAGCATATACGCTCCCGTCAAACCGGGGCGTTTACGTAACCGCAGACCTTTTTCATAAGATACCGCATATTCCCCGATAGAGTATTTCGCATCAATTTGAACATCTTCGTCATTCATGTACCCGTTCACCTCAATCATCCGATGCACGCCCAGCCCGTTCCAGCCGTCCTTGGCGGTCAGCTCGGTTTCCACCACGCCGCCCCGGCTCTTGCTTGAGTGGATGACCGTGCCCTGCTCCGTCACCAGCCCGGTGTGGCTCACGTCGCCCGTGCCCACGCCCATGAACGCCAGCATGCCCGCCTTCGCGCCGGAAATGCCCGACTGCCGCCAGATCAAATGGCGATACTTCGGCGCACTGTCAAAGCTGTTCCAAAGCTCGTTCGTCCCCGCCGTCGTGTAGCGCTTGTCGCCGCCCGCGCAGGTGCGGATGACCTTCTTGATGAGGTTGATGCAGTCTAACGTTTCGTAGCTCGTCCCGATCAGCCCCCGCGCCGCGCGGATGGCTTCTTCCGCCTGAATCATCGGGTTCGCCCCCTTGCGTCACTCCGTCACGAGGTCTTCGCAACCGCTGTCGATCAGGACTTCCTTGACCTTATCTTTCAGCAGGCGCGGAACCTGCGCGTAGGTCTTCTTGCCAAGCATAATCTGCTGTGCCCATAACATAGCCATCATATCTTCTTCCTTTCCGCTCATTACGAGCAATCCAAAAATGTTAAGCATATACAATCTCGCTCATCTCGAGGATGCATTGCAGCAGGGTTTCGTTCTGGTCTTCGAGCGCTTTGATGCGCTCCTCTTGCGTCGGTTGCGGTTCTCCTGGCACTGGCGTGTCCGGCACTTCCGGCTCGACGTACACACTGCCGTCGTCGGAGA
>OIXH01002154.1_pt1 | contig 20206 bp, 18 predicted proteins | sample 1587741 | NCBI WGS metagenome assembly OIXH01 (sample SAMEA3888916, study PRJEB22519) | human gut metagenome | biome: human gut; feature: human-associated habitat; material: faeces | place: Denmark | collected 2011 | reverse complement strand
ACGGGCGGCCCGTAGGGCCGTGCCTGTAGCCCAAAGGGCGTACAGGCATCGAGAGAAACGCGGCGTGGGTTCAGGCAAAAACCGCGTTTTTTTGCCAGAATAGCCCCTTTGAAACATATGTTTCAAAGGTAATCCGCTCTAAGTTCGATTCCCCTGCCGGAGGAGCTACGGACTGACGGTTTTGAGCACGATGACCCCGCCCACGATCATCAGCACGCCCAGAACCCGGCCCCAGTTCAGGGCGTCGCCGAACACGGCCACGCCGATCAGAAAGGTGCCCGCCGCGCCGATGCCCGTCCAGACCGCATAGGCCGTGCCGATGGGGATATGCTTCTGGGCCAGGAACAGCAGCCAGCCGCTGGCGGCCATGCTCAGGACCGAGAGGGCGATGGCGGCCGCGCGCCAGGCGGGCGCGGTCTGGGCCAGCTTGAAGCCCAGGGGCCAGCCGATTTCAAACAGCCCGGCGGCGATCAGCACAATCCAGGGGTTCATGCCTCGTCTCCGTCCGGCATCGCGTCCGCGCCGGGGGCGGTCAGGCCCAGGCGGGCCAGGCGGGCGGCTTCCTGTTTGCGCTCGCGCGTGCCCATGGGCCGCCGGGATTCAAAGTCCACGCTGCATTCCTGCTGGCGGCAGAAGACCAGAAAGCCGGTGTGCGCGGTCATTCTGTCCTCGGGCCGCAGCCGGTCGGCCACGGGCTTCCAGCGGCGGATCAGGATTTCGCAGACCTCGGTTTCCGCGAAGGGACCCTGCTCCAGGCCCAGCAGAAGCTTGCCGACCTGGTCCACTGTGGGCAGCAGAAAGCCAAGGCTCGCGCCGGGTTTCACGGCTTCGACGGCCTGTTTCAGATATTCCCAGGGGGTGCGCACGTCCAGAAAGAGCGCGTCTGCCCCGCTGACTGCAAAGCCTTCGGCCACATCCCGGTGGTGCAGCTCCACATTGCCGCCCACCCCGGCCCAGTCCAGATTGCGGCGGGCCAGGCGGGTGAATTCCTCGCGCGCGTCGTGGCTGACTACTTTGCCGGTGGGCCCGCAGAACCAGGAAAAGCCCACGGTCAGGCCGCCGGAACCGCAGCCCGCCTCAATGATGGTGCGGCCCGGCCCAGCCCCCAGGCGCAGGCAGATATAGGCGATGTCCTTGGCGTAGATGATCTGGGTCTGGCGCTTGATGCCCTGGAGGCGGTCAAAGAGCGTGGCCTCCAGCACGCGGATGGGAACGCCCAGCGTGGTGCTGGTTTCCGAACCGAAATCCAGGGCCGCCACCTGGGCGGCGGGCAGGGTGCCGTCGTTGCTGTGCCAGTCCCGGCCTTCTTCCAGCCGTTTGATGTAGCGTCTGCCCTTGGGGGTCACAAAGACCACTAACGAGCCGTAGGGAATCATGCTTTTCCTTTCTGTCGCAAAGCCGTGCGTCAATGCCCGGCCGTTACGTTCCGTTACAGCGCCGTTTCGCCTGGAAGCGAAGATGCGGCGGGGTTGTAGAAACAGACTTGGTTGCGGCCGGAGGTTTTGGCCCGATACAGGGCTTTGTCCGCGTATTCCGTCAACTCCTGATTGCTCATGGGGCTGCCCGTCTCGCGCAGAGCCACGCCGATGCTGGCCGTCAGATGCGGGGCCACGGACGAGCTTTGATGCGGGATCCGGAGGTTCTGGATGCGCTTGCGCAAGCGTTCCCCCACGGCCAGCGCCTCGGCGGCGGAAACGCCGGGCAACAGCGCGCAGAATTCTTCGCCGCCGTAGCGGAAGGCCTGGTCCACGGAACCCCGCAGCTCTTCGAGCATGGTCCGGGCAACGGCTATGAGCGCGCTGTCGCCCGCCAGATGCCCGTAAGCGTCGTTATAGAGTTTGAACATGTCCACATCAAGCATGAGCAGGGCCAGCGGGCGGTCCCGGCCGCTTCTGGCCAGGCAGGCGTCGAAATGGCGGCGGTTGCCCGCGCCGGTCAGGCCGTCCACCAGGCTGAGATTTCTGAACCTGTCCTTTTCCTGCTCCAGCAGGCCGGAACGGGCGGAAAGGTCCGTAACATGCCTGCTCACCACGGGCAAGATATTGAGCATGTCCTGCAGTTCGCGTACGCGTACGGGCGGCAGATTTTCCACGCGGCCGCCGTCGCGGATGCGCCGCAGAGAGCGCGAGGCCAGGGTCAGGGGCGAGAGGATGTAACGGTGCAGGACCAGGATGAAGACGCAGAAAATCAGGACAATGAGCACGCCCGAAAGGTAAAAGACGAAATGCGTGCGCCGGGCCGATTTGCTGATGTATTCCATGGCCCAGTGGGTTGCTTCCGCCTCCTTCGACGAGGCGAGGTCGCTCAGTTTCCGTAAAAGCTGGTCAAACTGTTTCCATAGTTCACGGGCCTCCGTGTCGGCATCGGAATGGCGTTGCCGGGCCTTTTCCATAGCCTGGCGGCTTTCGCGCAGGGTGACGCACTGGGCGAGCGCCTGCGGAAGGGGTCCGGGCGCGGCGCGGAGTTTTCCGCAATAGGCAAGCACGCGTTCCGACACGCGCGCATCATCCTCCGCAGGCATGGCCTCATGCCTGTCCTCTCCGGCGTAAACGCCGAGGCGCGCCTCAGTCTGGACAAAAAGGCGCGCGGCTCGCGCCAGTTCCTCTTGCGCGCGGTCGCTGCGTTTTTTCACAGCATCCAGCGCGTACAGCAGGGACTTGGCCGAGGTTGCGTATTCCACAAAGCGGGAATTGGCCTCAAATACCGACTCCGTGGCCAGCGCCAGCGCGTTGACCAGGGCATCCCGGCGTATCTCGGCGTCGGAGGCGTTGTAGACCGTTTCCACGTAGCGGCGCAGGCTCTCGATATTGATCAGGGTGCGCTGATTCTTGAGAATGCCCGGCAGATGAACCTGATTGGTGCTTTCGGCGGCGGTTTTGATTTCCTGGAGATTGTCGTCGACATACCAGTAGACGAGGGCCAGGAGGCAGACCGTGGGCAGAAGCGCCAAGGCGATGAAACGGTAAATGCCGATCCGGTGGAACCTCTCGGCCCGTCCGTCGGGAGACCGTGGCGGGGGCGCCGCTGTTTCTCGGGTATCCATGCGCTGCGCGACAGTGCTCAATAAATGTTGAAGGGGAAATATTTTCTGGTGATGTGGTTGTATTCGCCGTTGACGCGCATGGTCATGAGGGCCTTGTTCAGAGACGCAGTCAGCTCACGGTCGCCATTGCGCACGCCGATGCGGGCCAGGCTCAGCACGTCGTTGATCTGCAGAGGGTCTCCCACCATGCCGAAATCCTTTCCCGCCCGGCTTTTCAGGAAATCGTAACAGGCCAGGGCGTCGGCCAGCACCACGTCCACCTCGCCCCTGGCCAGCATGCCGAAAAGGTCCGCAAACGGCGCTTCGACCACTGTGGCCACATCCGACCATTCTTTCTTCAGAATATCCAGTTGCATGGAACCGGTCTGCGCGCCGAGCCGTTTGCCGCGCAAACCCTCCTTGGTGACCGGCAGGCCGGGCCGCCCGATGTAGATGGTGCTGGACCTGTAATACGGTTCCGTAAACTCCATGTATTGTCTGCGCTCCGGCAGGGCGGCCAGCCCGGCGATCATCACATCCAGCCCGCCACTGATCATCTTTTGCAGCAGGTCGTCGAACGGTTCGATGACGAACTCGCAACGGGCGTTGATCTGACGGCAGAGGGCTTCGGCCATGTCGCGGTCAAAGCCGGTGTGCTTCCCCTGCGCATCCGTGAAGGCCATGGGCGGATAATGGTCTTCCAGGCCCACGCGCAACACGGCAGGCGCGACTTTTTCCGCCCCGGCGGGCAGGATGCGCTCCCGAAGGAAAAAAGCGGCCAGCGCGCAGGCGCAAAGCAGAAGCGGGATGCAAACCCGGCGGCAGGAAAAAAGAGGCATGCGCGTTCTCCAGGAAAAATGCGTTGAGAGCGGCGTATCAGAACATCTGACGCATCAGGTCTTCGCCGCCTTCGGAGGTGTCCACCACCGTGCCGTCCTGGGCGCCGGCGTCCGTGGCCGAAGCTCCCTGCAGGGGCATGTCCGCCCGGTAGGCGAACCCGCCGGACATGACGATGCCCTCGGGCATGGTGAAGTCCTTGGGTTCGTACAACTCCTCCACCACACTGCGGTAATAGCGGAAGATGGGCGCGGCCGTGCGGCCGCCCTGTTCCAGGCGGCCCAGGGACTGCAACTGGTCGTAGCCCACATAGACGCCGGTGACCAGGTAGGGCGTGAAGCCCACGAACCATGCGTCGTGCTCGTCATTGGTGGTGCCGGTTTTGCCCGCGATGAAGCGGCCTTCGATCCTGGCGCGCGAGCCGGTGCCGGCATTGACCACGTTTTTGAGCAGCGTCGCCATGATATAGGCGTTCTGGGGGCTGACGGCCTGCCAGTGTTCCTCGTCCTGGCGGTAAAGTTCGCGGCCCTGGGCGTCCGTGATGGAGGTGATGATCCGGGGGCGCACGCCCAGGCCCTGGTTGGCAAAGGCCGCGTAGGCCTGGGTCAGGTTGAGCGGGGACACGGCCACCGCGCCCAGGCTCACGGAAAGCTCCTGCGGAAAGCTGGGCTCCAGGCCCAGAGCCTTGGCCCGCTGAATCACATTGGCGATGCCCACTTGCTGGGCCACGCGCACGGTGCTGGTATTGCGCGACAGGGCCAGGGCCTGATGCAGGGGCAGCTCGCCCTTGTAGTTGTGCTCGTAGTTGGAGGGTCGCCAGACCTCGTTGGTGTAGGGGTTCACGTAGACGAAAGGCGCGTCCAGCACGATGGAAGACGGCGTGAATCCGAAATCCATGGCTGTGGAATAAACCACGGGCTTGAAGCTGGAACCGGGCTGTCGGCGGGCCTGGGTGGCGCGGTTGAAATGGCTGTCGCCGAACTGGAAGCCGCCGATCAGGGCCACCACGTCGCCGCTCTGCGGCTCCAGGGAGGCCAGAGCCCCCTGTACGGCCGGTTCCTGCTGTAACAGCAGGGGAACGGGCGCGTTCTTTTTGACCTCGGCGGCGTCAAAGGGCACGGTCTGTTGTTCCTTGCGGCCCTTGGCGTTGGTTACGGTGGTTTTGCGCGGCGCGGCGGAAACCCAGATCAGGTCGCCGGGGCTGAGCACCAGCTTGGCGTCCTTGATTGCCGGGGCGTAGATGCCCGCCACTTTGGGATTGGGCTTGCGCGCCCAGGACATGTTGGCCACCGGGATGACGCCGGTATAGCCCTTGCCCAGGTTCACGCGGGCTTCCTTGGCGTCCACGGCGGTGACCACGGCCTTGACCCAGGACTCGCCCGCCAGATCCAGGGGCGTAAAGGAGCTGGCTTCCAGAAAGGCGTGCTGCTTTTCGGCATCCAGCTGTTCCAGGGGGCCGCGCCAGCCCTGGCGCTTGTCCAGTTCCTCCAGGCCGCGCCGCAGGGCCTGGCCCGCGGCAACCTGCTGGGCGGGCACCATGGCCGTGCGCACGGTAAGGCCCGCTTCATAGACATAGTCCTCGCCGTACTTGCGGGTGTCCACTCCCAGGGCCTTGAGGTTATGCTCGGTGAAAAATTCGATGAGCAGGCGGCGGGCCTCCTCCAGATACCAGAGGGCGGCCCCGCCCTGGCCTTCGGGCATGCTCCAGTAGACCAGGGGCTCGGCCGCGGCCTGTTCGTATTCTTGGGGGGTGATCCATTTCAGGTCGCGCAGGCGGCCCAGCACGTACATCTGGCGGCCCTTGGCGGCCTCGGGATGGCGAAAGGGATTGTAACTGCTGGGGGCCTTGGGCAGACCGGCGATGACCGCGCTTTCGGCCAGGGTGATGTCCGAAGCGTGCTTGCCGAAATAGGTGCGCGCGGCGGCTTCCACGCCGTAGGCGTGCTCGCCCAGGTAGATCTGATTCAGGTAGATGGTCAGGATCTCGTCCTTGGAGAGATCCTTTTCCAGGCGGTAGGCCAGGATGGCTTCCTTCATCTTGCGCGTGTAGCTGCGCTCGGAGGTCAGCAGCAGTTGCTTGATGAGCTGCTGGGTGATGGTGCTGCCGCCCTCGCCCGCGCGGCCTTTGCGGAAGTTATTGATGGCCGCGCGCGCGATGGCCACCGGGTCCACGCCCATGTGGCGGTAGAAGGAGTCGTCCTCGGCGGCCAGGAAGGCCATGGGCAGAAAGCGTGACATGTCCTTGAGGCCGATGACGAAGCGTTTTTCATGGTAGAGGGTGCCCAGCACCGAACCGTCGCGGGCCAGCACCGTGGTGGCCTGCGGCGGGTTGTAGTCGGCGATGCGGGTGATGTTGGGCAGATCGCGGGAAGCCCAGTACAGGAGCAGGGCCGCGCTGCCGCCGCCCGCCAGACCGCAGACTAAAAAGATGCCCACCAGCCAGAGGGTGAGCTTTTTCCAGGAGAATCTGATCTTCATGGCAGGGCAGTACCGTTTTTTTGCCTTGGCGTAAAGGGCGGGTGGGGAAATCCGAGGCTGGAACGGGACGGCTGCGGGGGGGGAATGTTGCCGTAAGGATAAATTACAAAATACGGACCGGAATTGCCGGTCTTATTCCGGCCTTTCGGCTGTCGGCCATCCTTCGATTGGGGAGGCCGAATGCGTCATGGGCTCGGTTGCGGCTCGAGCGTATTCGGGGGACGTAATCCAGCCCAGACGGCGCAGAGCATCCAGTACCGCCATTTGGCGAGTTTTGGCCCGGCCCGGATGGCGTAAAGGGCTGCAGGAGGCGGGGCAGCGTGCCAGACCAGCCAGCAGGGCGCACTGCCCCGTGCTGAGCGCGGCGGTGTTTATGCCGAAATAGAACCGGGCCGCAGAATTTACGCCGACAGAATGGCCGCCCAGATAGATATGATTCAGATAGAGGGTAAGGATATCGTCCCGAGATAGATTATACTCCAGTTTCCAGGCCAGCAGACTTCGCTTCAGAAGGTAGTCGGCATCTTTTTCTCCGGAGCGCAGCAGCCATCTGGCGAGATGGCGGACGATAGGGCTGTTTTCTCCATTCTCGCGCCGGAGGAAGGCCGTATCTTCCAATGCCAGAAAGGCCAGAGACAGCGTGCGCGGCATCGCTTCGCGTCTGACTGCGGCCTGTTCCAAGAGCGCGTTCACATCGGGCAGATCACACCAGAGTTCATAGAGCCGGAAGGCTGCCGTCCCGGCCGCCGACAGCAGGATGCACAGCGCTACAGCCGTCAGCCGGAGGGCTGTTTTTTTCCGAAGGCCTGGGCATCCCATGCGTTGCGGGCTCCTTCATTCCTTGGGCTTGCGCAGCAACTGCACGGCCATGAAGGCCATGCAGGCGGCTCCGAGCAACAGCACGCCCCAGAGCAGCAGGCGCTGGCCGCCGGAGGTTTCGGCATAAGCCGTGGGCGGCGTCTGCGCATGCAGCTTGTCCATTTCCAGCCTTGCGGGCGCGGCCTGCACGGGCAGTTCGCGCAGGGCGGCGTCCCGCGTATCGGCGGCTTCCTCCGCCTTGAGACTGCCCACGGCCAGGATGTAGGGCCCGGGCCCTCCGGCCATGAAATAGAGTTGCTGGCGCGCCCAGCGCACCAGCAAGGCCGGGGCTTCCGCCCTGTCGCCCCGCAGGCGCAACAGCAGGGTGAACGGCGCGTCACGCAGCAGGGGGGCGTTGTTCTCCGGTCCCAGCCAGTTCCGGTCGAACGGAACCGGGTCGCTGTGCCGGAGGTCCCGGCCGTTGCCGCCCAGCCGGTAGTAAAAAAGAGGCGCGCGTTCTTCCCAGACCAGTTCCGTTTCATTCTGCCGCCGGGCGACCTGATGCCGCGCGTTGCGTCTCTCAAGCAGAGCCGGGGTCAGAATGCGGCCGCGCAGCAGAACATTGTCCGAGTCCAGCTCAGGCTCCAGGCTGAGCACGGGCAGGCCGCGCGGAACCGTGTAGCCGAAGCCCCCGGCCTTGTCGTCCTTGCGGCCGTGCAGGCGGACGCTCTGGACCGGCGTCGCATTTTTGGCTTTCTCGCGCGCGAGGAGTTCCCGCACCGGAAAAAGTTCGCTCCCGGCGGCGGGCACAAGCAGCATGTAACGTTGATCAAGCTCCCCGACGGGCAGCTCCAGCATTTCCAGGCTCTGCCCATCCACGCGCAGGCGGCCCAGGGAGGGACGCGCCGCCAGAGACCAGTGTTGCAGATCCCGGCTGACATAGAGTCGGGTGCTGAGCATGGAGCCGCGCTGGCCGTCCGGTCCCGCCGCACTGTTGGAAAGCGTTTCCCCCGGCACCAGCCGCACGCGATCGAAGCGCGGGCGCTTCTGGTCGAAATCCACCAGCAGGCCACGGGTTTCGTATTCTTCGTTTTTGTCGCGTCCCGGCCCGGATGCGGGCGCGTCCCGGCCGTCGCGCAGCAGGGCGACGCCATCCGGGCTGACGCGCACCCTTAGGCTGAAGCAGGGGAATGCGTGTTCCCGCGCCGGTTCCGGCAGGGATTCGACGGCGTTGATGCAGATGGCTTCGGCCTGCCCCAACCTGTTGAAAACACGCACATCGCGCAGGGGCGACAGGCGGGAACGCTCATAGACCAAAAAGGGCAGATCAAGCCGGTAGACCGGGGCGTTGCCCCTGGTTTCAATGGGAATCAGGGTGCTGAAATCCCGTGGCGTCAATTCCTGCTCCCTCGTGGCTGCATGGGCGGGCAGGGCCGCCAGCAGCGCGGCCAGGGCCAGAGCCGGGAGCGGAAGCCATGTGGACAAGTGGAAGAAGGAAGGTCGGCGGCTGGAGGACATGGCGGCTCCTTTACGGCGCTGGGCTGGAGTTCTGTTCGGAGGCTTCTTCCCGCCGCTTGGGAGGCAGAGGGCAGAAATAGCCCATGCCCAGCATCAGCAGCCCCAGGAAAAGGAAGGAAATAATCCGGTAAACGGTCTGGTGGTCGGCCAGATCAAAGAGCAGCAGTTTGCAGAGGGTCAGGCCCAGCAGGGCCGCCCCGGCGAACCAGAGTTTCCGTTGCCGGAAGACGCGCGAGGCCGTGAGCACCAGACCCAGGGCGATGCTGCCCCAGAGCACGGACAGCACGGCCTGGAACACGGGCGAACGGACCAGGGCCGCCGCCGTGTAGGGGCAGTATGCGTACCAGGAAACGGCCCTGGCCGCGACGACCGTGCAGAGCGCGAAAGCGCCCGCGCCGAAACCCGCGAGCAGCCCGCAGTACAGGCGTTCGGGCGGGAAGCCCGTATGCCGCATGCCGCGCAGCCAGTACAGGCAGGCCAGCAGGCAGAGACTCTGGGCCATGTCCAGGGGGCCCAGCAGGGGAATGTACGGAAGCGGCGCTGCCGCGCCGGGCAGGGCGCAGAAGAGGCAAAACCAGCAGACCAGGACAAGGCTCAGGACAAGGCCGCTCCAGCGGACCGGATCGGCCGGGCCGGACAGAACCGGCAGGCGGGAGCCCCGGCGGAGCAGGAAAAGAAAGGCGGCCGCCAGAATGGTCAGAAGCAGGAGGCTCCAGGCCGGGCCGAGCAGCGGCAGGCGGCCCAGGTCGTGGTTCGCGGCCGGAAGCAGCAGGCCCGGCATGGAAAGCAGGACGGCGTTTGCCACGATTTTCCGGTAACGGTCGCCACTACTGGGCCAGGGCATGGAGCGGAGGCAGAAGACAAAGGAGGCCCAGGCCAGAGGGGAGACCGCGGGCGGGGGGCGCAGGGGCAGAAACGGCAGGAGCGCAAGGTCCGGCAGAAAACGCCATTGCGAGAGCAGCAGGGCCGGAAGCAGCAGATGCCCGGCGGCGGCAAATGCCCGCCAACTCAGGCGCGTCCCGATGCGGACCCAGAGCACGCAGCTCAGGACCGTGAAGACCAGAGCGGCATTGGCGAAAAGCTGTTCCTGAACGTCGAGGAAACCGGAGAGTATGTTCAGGCCGGTGCCCAGCCACCAGATCATGGCCCAGATCTGCCAGGGCAGCAGCATTTCGCGTTCCTGCCGACCCAGGACGTTCCGGTGCCGCGAGCAGAAATGTACCAGCAGCAGGGCCGCCAAGGTCATGACCAAGCCGCAGGCCATGCGGTTGTCCAGCAGGCCGCCGGGCAGGGAGATCAGTTCACGCAGGGAAAAGAGATCCATGAAGGTTGTCGCCGCCAGCAATTGCAGCGCATAACCCAGAAAACGCAGCAGGGGGCGCTTCTGCCGCAGGCCCAGCCAGATCAGGCCCAGGCCCTGCAAGGCCCAGGTGCAGGTGGTCCAGCTCAGATCCAGAGCCAGGGGCACGGCCAGAGCGGAGAAGCCCAGACCCAGCACCAGCAGCGCTTCGCGGGTCAGGCGCCGGGCCGCTCCGTCGCGGCGGCGCAGCCGCCAGCCCAGGCCTATGTGCCAGGCGGCCATGCCCAGCGCGCTGAAGGCCGCCATGTAGGGATAGGGCCGCACCAGATAATACTGGTAGCTGAACGTCAGCAAGGGCAGGCCGAACAGCAGGGAGGCGTGCAGATAGCGCCGGGCCGCGCCCGCGCGCCCGGCCGTGCGGGCATCCATGGCGTCGGCGTGCGCGGCCAGTTGCAGCTGCATGAAGCTGAACAGGACGAAGAAGAACAGCAGAAAGAGTTCAACAGGAAAGAACATCCGGGCTTCATAGGAGCGTCCGCCCCAAAGCCCGCCGATGCCGTAGACAGCGGCAAAGGAGATCAGCGCCGGGATGTCCCAGGCCCTGAAGCGGAGCAGGAAGGCATTGCCCAGACACAGTACCGCGTAATAACCGAACAGGCCGAGATAATCGGCGCTGCCCGTGGAGAGCAGCACCGGGGCCAGAAAGCCGCCCACGGCGGAAAGCGCGGCCAGCACCTCGGCGTCGGCGGCCAGAGCCAGCACGGCAACGCCCAGAACCAGAGCGACCATCATCCCGAGGGCGGCCGGGGGGGGAGAGCAGTTCCAGGCGGGCGGCCGTGAACAGCACGAAGTAGAGCACCACCGCGCCGCCGCCCATGAGACCCAGGCCGTAAAGGGCGTTGCGGCGGCGCAGCCGCCAGCCCAGAACCTGCATGCCCAGACCGGCCAGACCTACCAGAGCCAGGCGGACTTCCAGACTGACGTAGCCGTGCCGGACCAGATAGCCCAGGGCAAAAGCGATGCCGGTCAGAAACACGCAGAGTCCGGCGTAGAGCATGGGATTGGCCCGCAGCCAGCCCCAGACCACGGTTAACGCTCCGGCCAGGGCGGGCGGGCTTGCCGGGGGAGGACGGCGTGGGCCGCGTGGTGTCGCGGTTCTCGTGGGCGGCCCGGATTGCGCGGCCGGAGCCTCTTCTTCCAGCGCCGGGCCAGGGGGGGATTCCGGGGGCGGGCTTACATGTCCAGCACCGGCATCGCCCGCATCGACAAAGCTGAACTCCAGTTTTTCAGCCGTGGCCGGAAGAGCTTGCGGCGGCATCCGCGCTGCCGGGTCAGGCAAGGGATTCCCTTCGTCGTCGTCGCTTTGGGGTTCGACGTCCCCGGCGGGCGGCATTTCCTGGGCCCGCACGTCGTCCCGGCCGGATGCGGAAAAAGATGTCGCGTCTGCGCGCAGGTTCCGGACTTCCCGGCGGAGTGCGTCAACCTCGTCGCGCAGGGCCGCCAATTGCCGACGTTGGCCTGCGCCGCGCGCAAAAAGGACGATCAGACAGATCAGGATCGCCAGCGGCACCAGTATGGTCAGAGCGACTATTTCCTCCACGCGGCCTCCCGGATGCTGTGGCCCGGACGGACAGTCCGATTTTGGGTCAACATAGCGTGGACGGACACGGCGGGCAAGGCGAGGAGGCGGAACGCGGACAATAAAAAAAGCGGAAGGGATATCCCTTCCGCTTTTTCCGAAAATTGAAGCTCGGACTACACGCAACCGGTGGGCTTGGGCAGGCCGGCCATTTTGCAGGCGCCTTTGCCGGGGCCGGAGGGGAAGAGTTCGTACACTTCCTTCAGCTTGTAGCCGGTGTTTTTGGAAAGAATGCGCACCATGGGAGCGATGCCGTTCTTTTTGTAGTAGTCCTGCAGGAAGTCGAGGATCTTCTGATGATCAGGGGTGATCTCGGAGATGCCTTCGGATTCCTTCACATATTCCATCCATTCGGGGCACCAGTCGTCAAAACGCAGCAGGAAACCATCTTCGTCAACTTCAAAGCTTTTACCTTTATAGGTGATCTCAGCCATGCGTGTCCTCCTTGGACAGATATTGCTCAACTCGCCGGGACGATATGCCCTGGCGCTACGCCAGCCGGAATGTCCGACCCCGGCCGAATTCCGCTTGGAAGCGCGATTGAGAACCCAATCGCAATACACGAGCCCTTATGTCATAAAACGGTGTCGATGGCAAGCCCCGCGCACTTTTTTTCACGTCTCCCAGCACATTTGTCGGAAAAATTTGCTATATATTCCAAATAGCTATTCCAGATGGCGACGCGGCCCGGATCAAGCTCAGCCCTTATTTACCGCCGTTGTTTCGCGGCGCGCCGCGCATGGTGAAGGCGCGAGAGCATTTCAACGTGAAACAGCCCCTAAACCAGATGCACTTCGTTGCGCGCCCAGTACAACAGATGGGCATGTTCCTTGACGTCGGCGATGACCGCTTCCTCGGCTTCGCGGTTTTCCATTTCGCGCAGACGCAGAAAGACCTTGCGGTTGCCTTCCTGATTGTTGGCCGAGAGCACGGAGAGTATCCGGGCCCCGTGCGCGCGCAGCAGGTCGAAGACGGGCTTCATGGCTCCGGGCTGGTTGGCGATTTCAATGCCCAGCTGGATGCCGCCCTCGCGTACGCCGGTAATGCTCACCAGGGCCTTGAATACGTCCTGGTCCGAAATGATGCCCACCAGGCGTCCGCTTTCCTCCACCACGGGCAGGCCGCCGAACTTGTTGTCCAGCATCAGCATGGCCGCTTTTTCCACGGTATCCGTGGGTTTGACTGTGAAGGGCCGGGGCGTCATAATATCTTTGGCCTTGAGTTCGGCCAGCAGGTAATGCATCTCATACATGTCGAGGGTAGTGGCCTTGGAAGGCGAGGCGTCCCGGACATCGCGGTCTGAAATGATGCCCACCACATGGCCCTTGTCGTCCAGCACGGGCAGACGGCGCACGCTGTTGTCGCGCATCAGCTTGCCGATTTTGAGCAGGGACGTTTCGGGCGTCACGGTAATCACTTCGGTGGTCATCCAGTTCTGTACGAGCATGCTTCCTCCCCTGGGCGGTTGAAATCGTTGGCGCGGGCGTGGCGGGCGGCCGGCCGGTCCGTGCGCCGGGAACCGTGTTCCCGGCTTTATCCATACACCAAGGGCGGGCTGCCGCACAAGCCCGCCATGGCGCGACGCCCGCGGGCCGTATGCCTTTTTTCGGCGGAGGGAGTGGAGACATGGATTTATATCTGGATTGCGGCAACGGCATCAGCGGCGACATGACCCTGGCCGCCCTGGTCCATCTGGGGCTGGATATTGCCCCTCTGGCGTCGGCCCTGGCCCGCGCCGGTGTGAATTGCCGCATTGAGACCTGGCCCGAGACGCGCGTCGGCGGCCCCGGCAGGCGGGTGGACGTGAGCTGGGACGAGGTCCAGCCCCTGCGCCATCCGGCGGACATCGCGGCCGTCTTCGCCGTCCTGGATATGGGCGGCGCGGCGCGGCAACGGGCCTTGGCCGTGCTGGAGGCCCTGACCCTGGCCGAGGCCGAGGCGCATCAGATTCCGCCGGAAGAGGTGCACTTTCATGAGGTGGGGGCCATCGACACCCTGGTGGACATCGCCGGGGCCTGCTGGGGCCTGGAGCAACTGGGCGTGCGCCGGGTTACGGCCTCGCCCCTGCCCTGGTTTTCCGGCACGGTGCAATGCGCCCACGGGCTGATTCCGCTGCCCGCACCCGCCGCTGCCTGGCTGATGCGCGGCAAGCCCGTGCGGCCCACGGACGCGCGCGAGGAATTGGTCACGCCCACGGGCGCGGCTCTGGTCCATGTGCTGGTGGATGAATTTACGGACGGCCCGCAGGGCGTGCTGCGCGCCCTGGGCACGGGCTACGGCTCGCGTCCGGCCCCGGGGGGGCTGCGGGCCTGGCTGGCGGAGCCCGCGCCCGAAGCCGTGTCGCACGCGCGGGGCGGCCGGGAACAGGTGCTGCAACTGGAGACCCATCTGGACCACCTCAGCGGCGAGGAGCTGGGCATGGCCCTCACGGCCTTGGCCGCGTCGCCCGAAGTGCTGGATGTGCTCTGGCTGCCCGGCATCGGCAAGAAAAACCGTCCCGCAGGCCTGCTGCGCGTGCTCTGCCGCCCGGAGGACGAGGAGGGCGTAAGCCTGGGCGTGCTGCGCCATACCCACAGCCTGGGCCTGCGGCGGCAATGCCTGGAACGGCTGGTGCTGCCGCGCGAGGCGGCGGAGCTGATCGACGCGGGTGAACGCCTGGAAGCCAAGGCCTATATCCTGGAGGGACGGCGCTACGTGCGCGCCGAGGCCGAGGCCGTCAAATCGGCGGCGGCCCGCCTGGGGGTGGGCGCGCCCGCCCTGCGGTTCAAAGCCTGAAGCGCGGGCCGGGCTTGCTTCCGCCCCGGCTTCAGCGTATGAGCGGGGTAAGGCATTCATGCCTTTTATTAGGAGGTAAGCAATGAAAATGTACGCTGTATGGCGGCCCTTGAGCCTGTGCGCCGTGGCCGCCGTCGTGTGGATGGCCGGAGGCCTGAGCGCCAATGCCGCGCCCGTCGCCGACACGGAAAATACCCCGGTCGTGGCCGGTCATGCTCTGCCCGGCAAAACCGTGGCGGACAGGGACGATGGCCGCAAGCGTGAAGATTTTGAACGTCGCCAAGACCGTAAACGCGAGGATTTCGAACGCCGCCAGGACCGCAAGCAGGATCAGTTCGACCGGCGCGGAGACCGCAAGGCGGACAAGCAGGACCGCAAATACGACCGCCGTGACGACCGCCGGGACGGTAAATATGATCGTCGGGACGACCGCCGCTATGACGGACGTCATGACCGCGACCGTTACGACCATCGCCGGGACGATCGCGACCACCGCCGCGACGGGCGCTATGACAAGCGTCGCGACGACCGGCGGGATTATGACCGCCGCGACCATCGCGGCCCCGGCCCCCGCCATGACGACCGCCGTCCGGACCACATGCGCACGCTGTAAAAAAACGAACTCGGATTCTTGAATCTGAATGTGAAAAGCGCGCCCCGTTTGCACGGAGCGCGCTTTTTCGTCATTAATTTCTCCGCACCGGGTTCAAGGTCGCCGGTTGCTTGCTTTATCCGTACGGCTCACACGTCCGCCCAAGGCTCGCCTTTCTTGGCAGAGAACGAAAATCCTAATTTAGAAACAGCCCCTAGCCTTCCTGGCACTTCTTCTTGAGAGTCTCAGCCACGGTTTTGCCCAGCTCATGGCAGGCGCGGAATACGTCCTTGTCCGGAGCCCAGTTGCACTTCACGGGATCGGCGGGCATGTCCATATTCATGGCGGCCAGCTGTTCCTGGAGATATTTGGGCGCTTCGCCCGACCAGCCGTAGGAGCCGAAGGCGCCGCCCACGCGGTTGAGCGGCCGCAGCCCCTTCATATAGGTGAGCTGCGCGGCCACCAAAGGCAGCACCGTGTTGTTGTGAGTCGGCGAACCGGCCAGCACGGCTCCGCAGTCGGCCAGTTCGGTCATCACCGCGCTGTGGTGGTTGTGCTTCACGGACATGATCCGCGTGGGCACGCCGTTTTCCTCCAGGCCGCTGCATGCGGCATAGGCCATGCGCTCCGTGGACTGCCACATGGTGTCGTAGAAAATCAGGGCGCGCTGCTGCGGCTTCTGCTCGGCCAGGTTGCGGTACATGTCGATGATGAAGCGCACGGCCTTCTCGCCCCGGTGGATCAGGCCGTGGTCCGGAGCGATCATGTCGATGTCCAGTTTTTCCACCACGGGCAGGGTTTTGAGCACCATGGGGGAATAGGGCAGTATGATGTTGTAGAAATATTCCTTGATCCGCTTCACGAATTCGCCGTCGTCCCCGAAATCGTCCGCGAAACGGGCACTGCTGGCGATGTTCTGGCCGAAGATGTCGTTGCTGATCAGCAGTTTTTCCTCGGGAATGTAAGAAACCATGCTGTCCGGCCAGTGCAGCATGCGGGTTTCCTGAAAGACGATGTTGCGGCTGCCGATGTTCAGGATGTCGCCGCTTTTCACGGCCTGCACGGGCCAGTTCTTGCCCGCGAAATACCCGGCCATGGACTTGAGCCCGGCCTGGGAGACGAAGATTTTTTCCGGCTTGACCCGCTCCACCACTTCTGCCAGGGAGCCCGAATGGTCCAGTTCGATGTGGTTGCAGACGATGTAATCCACTTTTTCGGGTGCCAGGGTCTTGGCCAGACGGCAGAGCAGCGTGCCCGCGCAGCCGGGAGCCACAGTGTCTATGAGCACGTTTTTCTGGTCTTTGATCAGATAGGCGTTGTAGGTGGAGCCGTCCGGCGAGCGGGAATAGCCGTGAAAGTCGCGGTGATCGTAATCAACGCAGCCCACCCAGAAAATGTCTTTTTTGATTTCAACAGGTTGCATGTCAATTCTCCAGAAAGTGCAAAGTGGAAAGGAAATTCTCCGTCATTAAAAGCCCCGCCCCGCCGGCGGACCGGCAAGGCGGGGAAAGACGGAAATACAAACCGCAATCAAAACTTAGGCGGGATTGAACTGGTCCTTGCTCACGCCGCACACCGGGCAGACCCAGTCGTCGGGAAGCTGATCGAAAGGCACGTTGTCATGTTCCGCCGGGTCATATTCATAGCCGCAAACGCTACAGACGTATTTCTGCATGGGTATTCTCCTTTTTTCGATCCGCGCGCACGGGCCGCGCGGTTATGCTTGCCGAAATTAGAGTAATTTTATTTTGAAATGCTCTAGTTCTCAGCCTTCCACAGCCCGTGCAGATTGCAGTATTCACGGGCGGTCACCTTGGCGGCGTCGATTTCGAAGAAGGCTTCGGGCGCGTCGCCGGGCTTGAGGAATTTGGTGTAGCTTCTGCCGTCGGCCAGCAGCTCGATCCACTCAATGTAATGCTTTTCTTCCATGGGATGGGCCATGCTGCCCACCTTGACCTTGTAGCCGCCGTCCACTTTTTCGATCACCGGCACGTGTTTCTCCAGCGCGCCGTCGGTGGAGCCTTCCTTCATGAGCTTCATGGGCTCGCCACAGCAGACGAGTTCAGCGCCGCCGCCGTGCAGAACTTCAACAATATTGCCGCAATGGGTGCATTTATAAATTTCCAACTGGTTGGGCATAATAATCCTCACTATGTCATAAAAAAACTATGAAGGCATCGGCCTCTAGGGCTCGGATGCCCGGCCCGCAAACGGGGCGGATTTGCAAACACACCGGCGGGCCGGACCCGCTGGAAGGCCTTTCGGCGTTGTGGCCGGGCCGGATGTGCCGACCTGCCGTTCACCGAAATTCCGATACAGATTTTGGGCTAAAAACGGTTTTTTGTAAAGGCCTTTTACGGGTAATAAGAATATTTCTTATTTGTGGGCGTCTTCAGGCGACGGAACCGTGTTGGTCGACGCCGGATCAACATGCGCCGGGGAGGGAGAGCTTTCATCCGGTCCCGCGGCCGCTTCCGCAGGAGGTTGGCCGGGAATCCGGGCAGTGGGGGAGTCGGCGGTTTGAGCGGGCTTTGTGCCGGGCGTCGGGGCGGTTGTGGTGGGCGTTGCTTTGCGGCTCGCGCCCAGCACGTTGGGCAGAGTGGCCTTGAGATTGCCGGTCACCAGAAAAGAGACGGCGTGGCGTCCGGCCAGCTCACGCCGGAGCGAGGCGGAACGCACCAGCAGGCCGGCCTGGGCCCCGCCTTCCACATACATGACGGTGCGCACGTCCAGCGGCAGGTGCAGGAGCTGCTGGGCAAAGGCGTAGGCCTCCACGGGTTCGCGGCAGTGCAGGAAGAGAATTTGGCCGTCGCCGTCCTGGGCCACGGCGGAAATGGAGTAGAGAGGGCCGCCCGGAGCCCAGAGAATGCGCCGTTCGGCATTAATCATCCGGTAATTCTGGACCACCAGGCCGTAGTGGTCGATGCGCTGCCGCCAGTCGGGGCTGTCACGATCCAGGATGGCCGCCGGGGGCAGATTGGGGCTGTCGGGCCGGGCTACGAAAAAGGCCCCGAAGCGCTGGACCAGACGCTTGTTGTTGACGTGTCCGCCCTGGCGCATGTAGCCGGTGCTGGTGCTGCCGTCGGGCAGATACATGCTGGCGTTGATGGCCGCCGTAAGATCGTATTGCTCGCCCCAGTCGCTCAGGGCGCGGGCCGGGCGGCCGTCCTGCGAGCTGGCGCAGAGTATGAAGTCGAACCGGGCGGGGTCAATGCGCAGGGCCGTGAGCCGCGCTTCGCTGTCGTTGAGCTGAAATTCGCCGAAGGCCAGGCCGGGTTCCAATTGCGTCCAGGCCGGGCGGCCGTCCCGGTCCACGCCCTGTTGGCCGGGGACCGGCGCGGGCGGAGGCATGTTGCCGTTTGCACTGTTGCCTGCTTCGGCTTTGCCGCTGCCGGGCGCATTGTCGGCAACTTCCGGAAGCGCGGCCTGATCGGCCGTGAAATCGGGTGACCCATTGTCCGCAAGGTCAGCCGCCGGAACGGACGAGGACAGGAACAGCAGCCAGCAGAGCAGGGTCAGGCCGCGCACGGGCGCAAACCAGAGCCGGGCACAGGGGCGGGCGTGCTGTGGCGAGCGGCACGGCACCAGGGGGAAATAATCCGAAACGCTGTCATCACAGCGGGTTATCTTTGACCGTAAAGGCACGTACATGGTTTTCCCTTACGACCAAGTCCGGTCTTTGGCAAGACGGAGCACGTCGGAGGGAAGACGGGAAACAGAGGGCGGCATTGACATATCAGCTTATCTTGATATACACATAATTAAGTTGCTCAACGACACGCAAGCGGCCCGCGGGCCCGATGTCTACTTTGAAAAATAAGACACACAAACCCGTAAGGGGTTGCGCGCCGCCGCGGGCGGCGTGGCATCCCGCCAGGCCCCGGCCAAGGAGCGGAACATGCAGATAGGCACGCTGATTCAAGCCGCCAAAGCGCCTTTTTTCTCCCTGGAATTTTTTCCTCCTTCGGACGAGGCCCAGCTGCCGGGCTTTTACGCCACAGTGGAACAGCTGCGCGCCCTTGATCCGCTCTTTGTGTCCGTGACCTACGGCGCCGGGGGCGCGCGGCAGCACAGCACCCTGGCCGTCACGGCCGAGCTGGCTAGGCGCGGTTTCACCACCATGGCCCATCTGACCTGCGTGGGGGCCGAACCCGGGAACATCGCGGCTTTCCTCAAGGAGTTGCGCGCCGCCGGTGTGGGCAATGTGCTGGCTCTGCGCGGCGACCTGCCCAAAACAGGCAACTGGGACTGGAAACAGGGTTATTTTCAGCATGCCGCCGACCTGGTGGCCTTCACGCGCGAGCATGAACCGGACATGGGCATCGGTGTGGCCGCCTATCCCGCGCCGCACCCCGAATCCCGCTCCTTTGCCCTGGACCGCCGGTACACGGAGGAAAAACTGCGCGCCGGGGCGGACTTTGCCGTGAGCCAGCTCTTTTTTGACGTGCGCGAGTATGAGGCCCTGGTGGAAGATCTGCGCGCCAAAGGGCTGAATGTGCCGGTGGTGCCGGGAATTCTGCCCATTCAGAGTTTCGATTCCCTGCGCCGGGTGCTCTCGCTGTGCGGGGCCAATATCCCGGGCAAGCTCTATCTCAGCCTGGAGGAAGCCCACCGCAAGGGCGGGGCCGAGGCCGTGCGCGACGCGGGCCTGGATTTCGCCGTGCGCCAGATCTGTCAGTTGCTGGAGTGCGGCGCGCCGGGCATCCACCTGTACACGCTGAACAAGGCGTCCATGTGCCTCCGCATCGCGGAAGAAGTGGGCGCACTGTAATGGCCGTCGATCTCGCCACCTTTTCGCCTCAGCGCATCCTTGTCTGCCAGCTCAGGCAGATTGGGGATGTGGTGCTCGCCACGCCGTCCATCGAGCTGCTCAAACGGCGCTACCCGGACGCCGAGATCCACCTGCTGACCGAAAAAAAGTGCGCCCCGCTCCTTGAGCACAACCCGCATCTCGGCAAGGTATGGGAGCTGGACAAAAAACTTCTGTCCTCCCTGCCCCAAGAGATCGCATGGTATTGGCATGTCGCCCGCACAGGCTACGATCTCGTCGTGGATTTTCAGCAGCTTCCACGCTGCCGCTGGGTGGTGGCCTTTTCCGGCGCCCCAGTCCGCCTCTCCTATACGCCGCCGTGGTACACGCGCCTGCTGTACACGCATTCCGCCGACATGCTCGACGGCTATTCAGCCATGAGCAAGGCCAGCGTACTGCGCCCTCTCGGCATCGAATGGAACGGCGAGCGCCCGCGC
>OIXH01002144.1_pt1 | contig 20270 bp, 20 predicted proteins | sample 1587741 | NCBI WGS metagenome assembly OIXH01 (sample SAMEA3888916, study PRJEB22519) | human gut metagenome | biome: human gut; feature: human-associated habitat; material: faeces | place: Denmark | collected 2011 | reverse complement strand
ACAAGCCTGTCATCCGCCAATCGCTCGAGGACGACGCACGGAACTGGCGCAAGCAGCCCTTCAATAAGTTGCGGTGAAATAGCGTCTGTTTTTGCTGCTAAATAGCATATTCAGTCCCTAATTCACCGCAACTTGTTGGTGGTGGCTTACTGGTAGCGTAGGCATTCCACCGGGTCGAGCTTTGCTGCACGGCGAGCGGGGTAGAAGCCAAAGATTACGCCGATGCCGACCGATACGGCAAACGCGATCAACACTGTTGTAATGGAGAAGCTTGGCGTGATCGTCCCGGTAGCTCCAAACTCGCTCATGATGCCCGAGCTTGCGGCAAAGAACGTGAGTCCCCATGCCAGCAGATAGCCAATCAGGACACCCAACAGTCCGCCGGTGACGCACAGCGCCGAGGACTCGGCCAAAAACTGCGCGGTGATATCGCGACGACTTGCGCCCAGGGCACGGCGAATGCCGATCTCACGGATGCGCTCAGTCACGTTGGTGAGCATCATATTCATAATGCCGATACCGCCGACAAGCAGCGAGATGCTGGCGACAGCGCCCATGATGAGCGAGAACGCGCCCATAAAGGAGTTGAGTGCATCGATGGCGCTTTTCATGGAGGTCGCCGATACACTGTCGTACTCATCATCTTCCGCGATGCCCTTCATTGCGCGCACCTTGGACTCGATGGTCTTACAAAGCTCGTCCATGTCTGTGCCCTCGGCGGCAAGAGCCGTCACGCTGGGGAATGAAGGATTTTCGTCGCCAAACAGGCCTGAGATGGTTTCGCGCGGCATATACAGCGTGAGCGAGCCCATGGAGTCGTTGCCGCCATTGTAGAAGAAGTAGCGCACGTCGTACTTCTGGAAGATCTCCAGGATGCGCTTATAATCGGTGTCGTCCGCGTCGGGATCGGCGATCTTGTAGCGGCAGGAGCCCAGCTCAGAGGAGGGGGTGTGCAGTAGCAGCTCCAGCTCCTTGGCGTCCTCCTTGGACATATCATAGAGCTTGTCGTCCAGCACGCCCTTGATGCCGTGGGCCGCGCCGTAGACGGCGGTGATGGCGGGGTTATCCAGGGCGGTGCGGATCACGCCGTAAGCGCTGGCGTTGATGACGGAAGTGGGGCCGCCGGACTGGCCGATGATGCAGGCGCCGCGAAGTTGTTCCATAGTTTGTTCCTCCTGTAAATTCATAATAAAGCAAGAGAGGGCAGCGCCCTCTCCCACTTTCTGTGACAAGCGTTAGGCCTTGCCGGCGCAGCCCAGCACGTCCACCAGCTTGTGGCGCACGGTCTCCTTGATGTTGGCCCGGGCGGGCTTGAGGTACTCCCGGGGGTCAAACTTGTCGGGATGCTCATCGAAGAACTGGCGAATGGTGCCGGTCATGGTAAGGCGCAGGTCGGAGTCAATGTTGATCTTGCACACCGACAGGCCCGCGGCCTTGCGAAGCTGCTCTTCGGGAATGCCCACAGCGTCGGGCATCTTGCCGCCGTGTTCGTTGACCATCTTCACATAGTCCTGGGGCACGCTGGAGGAGCCGTGGAGGACGATGGGGAAGCCGGGCAGACGCTTGGAGACCTCCTCAAGCACGTCAAAGCGCAGGGGAGGGGGCACTAGGATGCCCTTTTCGTTGCGGGTGCACTGGTCGGCGGTAAACTTATAAGCGCCGTGGCTGGTGCCGATAGCGATGGCCAGGGAGTCGCAGCCGGTCTTGGATACGAACTCCTCCACCTCTTCGGGACGGGTGTAAGAGGCGGCGTGGGCGTCTACCTTCACGTCGTCCTCGATGCCGGCCAGGGTGCCCAGCTCGGCCTCTACCACCACGCCGTGGTCGTGGGCGTACTCGACCACCTTCTTGGTGATCTCCACGTTCTCGTCAAAGGGCTTGGAGGAGGCGTCGATCATCACGGAGGTGAAACCGCCGTCGATGCAGGCCTTGCAGGTCTCAAAGTCAGGGCCGTGGTCCAGGTGGAGCACGATGGGGATCTCAGGGCACTCGATAACAGCGGCCTCCACCAGTTTCACAAGATACGTGTGGTTGGCATAGGCACGGGCGCCCTTGGACACCTGGAGAATAACAGGGGCCTTCTCCTCGCGGCAGGCCTCGGTGATACCCTGGACGATCTCCATATTGTTGACGTTGAAAGCGCCAACGGCGTATCCTCCGGCATAGGCCTTTTTGAACATTTCGGTAGACGTGACGAGAGCCATGGGAAACAACTCCTTTTCTAAGAAATCGCAATTATTGTACCATTTGTGCCCAAAGAATGCAAGGGGTAGCGGGCACATTTTTGGTAGATTTGGCATAGGCTGGACAGAAAGGGGAGACCTGCCATGCCGACCAGTTCCACACCGCCCATCCCATATGACCGGGCCAAGGCGGTAGCTTACGCCCACAAGTGGGCCTTTCGCCGCAATCCGGCCTATTATGACTACGAAAACCTGGGCGGAGACTGCACCAACTTCGCCTCCCAGTGTCTGTACGCCGGCACCGGCGTGATGAACTATACGCCGACCTTTGGCTGGTATTACATCAATGCCAATCAAAAAGCTCCGGCCTGGACCGGTGTACCGTATTTCTATAACTTTTTGACCCGTTTGCCACCGCCTGGGCCTGGCCCAGTAGGCGTGGAGGTAGACGACCTGACCCAAATGGAGCCGGGCGACTTTGTTCAGCTCATGTTCCGGGAAGGGGTCTGGAGCCATACGCCCATCATCGTCTCCATGGGTCGCCGTCCCACATTGCAAAACACACTGATCGCGGCCCATTCCTATGACGCCGACAATCGGCCGCTTAGCAGCTATACCGTGTTGCGGTATCGGTTCATCCATATCCTGGGCGCATATCCCCAAAAGCCGCTGGAGTGGTACTGAGCAAATTTTACTTTAAAATGTATCTCAAAACACCGCCGGGGTTTGACAAAGACCTCGGCGGTGTATTACAATCTTAGATAGATTTGATCACAGAAACCAACAGCAAGTACTGTGCCAGGCATTGTAGGCCAAGAGAAAGGAGGAAAGGGCCCTCCATTGCTTTAGACTTACAACTCAACAAAATAAAAATTTTGTTGAGTTGGGAGGACCCTAAAAGCCCATGGATACAAGACAAGCGGATATGAGCCCTGTTTTGCGGGATTTCCTGACCTACCATGAGACCATTCTGGGACACTCTAAGAAAACCGTTGACGAATACTATCTGGATCTGCGTCGGTTCTTCCGATACTTAAAACGCGCCCGCCGGTTGGTTCCGGCGGACGCGTCCTTTGATGATATCTCTATTGCTGACGTCGATGTGTCCTTGCTGGGCTCTGTGACCGTCACGGACGTCTACGAGTTTGTAAACTTCCTCAGCCGGGACTGCGGCGTGGGCGCCGCGGGTCGTGCTCGGAAAATTGCTACGTTGCGGTCGTTTTATAAGTATCTCACAGCCAAGACCCATCTGCTTGAGGAAAATCCCATTCAAAACCTGGATTCCCCCAGACTGAAGAAATCTCTGCCTCGTTATCTGAGTTTGGAGGAATCCATCCAGCTTTTGGACGCCGTGGACGAGCCCAACCAGGCCCGGGACTATTGCATTTTGACCATTTTCCTCAACTGCGGCTTGCGTATTTCCGAGTTAGCCGGCCTGAACAAAACAGATGTTCGAGGCGACCAGCTCCGGGTGGTGGGTAAAGGCAACAAAGAGCGCATGGTCTACCTGAACGACGCCTGCCTGGCCGCACTAGCCGACTGGCTGGCGGTGCGGGACAATTCCGCTGGGGCCGATCCATACGCGCTGTTTCTGACCCGTGGCCGCAAGCGCATGACGAAGGATGCCATCCATTATATGGTAAAAAGGCGCTTTTTAAAGGCCGGGTTGGACAGCACGCTATACTCTAGCCACAAGCTCCGCCACACGGCAGCTACGCTCATGCTGGAAAACGGCGTAGACGTGCGAACGCTTCAGGAGGTCTTGGGTCATGAGCACTTGAACACCACCCAGATTTATACCCATGTGAACAACGACAGTCTGCGCTCAGCGGCCAAGGCAAATCCTCTAGCTAAGGTGAAGAAGAAAAAGTCTTAACGCTTGATGTCGTCGGCCAGGTCGGTTTGGCCAGACGCCAGAACCGTTTGGACAAACTGGGCCAGTGCCAGAAGAAAGTCCGTGTTGGTGGCGTGGGACTGGCGAAGTTCTGTGTCGCCGAAGAATTTAGCCAGGTAGACCGGGTTGCTGTGCTTGAATACATGATCCACCAAGGTGCGCATGGCCCGTTCGATGGGTTGCGCGTTCTTGAAGCCATATTTGACGGCGATGACACAGTAGAGATCGCTGACCACACAGCGGCGGCGGACCAGGTCCGGGTCCCGGATCAGTAGACGCACGCTGTCCTTGACATAGAGATATCCCTTCAAACGGGCGGGCACATTCAACTCCCGCAACGCCCGGACAGTAGCGACGTCGATCTCCCGATCGGTGAAAAATATCGGCAGCGACTGGACCAGCATACGGGCGCTGTCGATCAATGCCTTGTCGCTGTACGGCGCGATGAGGCAGTAGTCCGCACCCGAGCACTGGGCGTAGTCCTGAACGTAATTGCCGTAGGATGTGAGCATCAGGCAGCGGGGCGCGGGTCCGGGAAGCTCCCGCAGCCGGCGCAGGACCTCCAAGCCGCTGACACGGTCCAGCACGGCATCTAAAATCAAAAGCGCAGGCTGGTTGAGCGACACCTGGCGTAAGCATTCCAGACCATCATGGGTGGTAAAGCTCACGTGGAACCGTCCGTCTTTCTCCAAGATGGACACGATGCGAGCCTGCTCGGCGGGGATCGGATGGGCCACAATGGCCTGCACAATGGTTTTTCTTTCGTTCATCGTTCTACCCTTCTTGTCATGTTGGATTTGGAGCGTTAAAGATGGGGACCTCCTCCCTGTCGGTGCACATATTACCATAATCATTTGCAGGAATCAAGATATTGTCGAAAAATCAGAGGAAAATCTTTCATATTCGACAATAATCGACGGTTTTAAAGGGAAAGTCTTCTCTTTTTGTTCCAGAAAATGGAATTGCCCCTTCGCCGGCGGACCGACGAAGGGGCAATTCGGAGAGAGAAAAAAGAGAAAGAGAGAAGAGAGATGTTAGGGATGTTATCCCTTACAGCGTACATGATACCATGGGACGGAAAAAAGTGATGGACAAAATTTCAACGGCTTGTGAACAATTTGTAAATGCTTGCTATGTCTGGTGTTCCCGGGTCCACTGGGCCTTGAGTTCCGGGTCCAGTTCCGTGCCGTCGATCACGCAGTTGGCGTAAAAGGGACCATCCTCATGGACCAGATTCATGGTGTGGTCCCGCAGCGCGGCTAAGGTCCCTATGTCCTTGCCGGTGCGGCGGATCTCCTTTTGCGCGGTAAACGGCAGATGGGAAAAGAGCGCTGCCGCCTCCTTGTCCGTCTTGAGCAATTCCTCTAAGTCCATATCCTTCACCTCCTCCCTATCCTGCCCGCTCCCTGGGGCGCTTATGCCCCAGTGCGGATAGAATACTCGCTGGCCAGCACCAGCCAGTTTTGCGGAAAAGGCCGCATCAGGTTCCAATAGCCCGCGCCATAGAGGCCATACTCCGGGATCAGGGCCAGCTTGGCCTGGATGCTACGGGCGTCTTCAAACCACACCTCATGTTCCCTGCCCTGTCGGTCGGTATAGCGAAACCACGGACTTTGGGCGGTCTGGTCGTATTGGATCGCTGCGCCATAGCGCAAGGCCAGCTCAACGGCGTATTGATTGGAGATGGATGTGGCCTTGGTCTCGCCCTGCACAAAGGGCAGCGGCCAGTCGTAGCCGTAGTTGGGCACGCCCAGCCAGAGCTTGTTTGCCGGGATCTCCGTCAGGGCGTACTCCACCACGCGGCGGACGTTAGGCAGGGGCGCCACGGCCATAGGCGGGCCGTAGGTATAGCCCCACTCGTAGGTCATCAACAAAAGTTGGTCGGCGGCCTGCCCCAGGGCGGCGTAGTCGTGGCCCTCGTAGAGCAAGCCTTTTTGCTCGGCGCTTGTCTTGGGGGCCAGCGCGACGATGACGGGATAGCCCAGCGGCGAGAGGGTCTGCCGCAGGCGGCGGATAAAGGCGGCGTAGGCCCTGGCGTCCTGCGGAAAAACAAATTCAAAATCCACATCAAGGCCGGTATAGCCCCGTTGGCGGAGCTTGGCGACAATGGCTGTCACAAGGCGGTCCTGCACGGTCATGTCGTTTAAAACCAGGCTGGCCAGCTCGTTGGAGAAGCCGCCCTCCTCGGTAAGGGTGGACAGGTGCATCAGCGGCGCCACGCCCATGCTCTTGGCCGCGGCGATGATAGCCTGATCGTCCAGATCCACCAGGCCGCCGCTTGGTGTGATGCCATAGGTAAAGGGCGTGATGTTGGTAAGATAGGGCAGCGTCCGCTGCAAAAGACCCTTGTCGATAAAGGGATAGGCGTAGCCGTTGACGCTGAGGGTGCCCCGCTTTTGTCCTTTGTAGCTGAGGACAAGAGTTTGACCGGGATAAATCGTACTCTCACCCCGGAGATTGGGGTTATTTTGCAGTAGAATACGCGTCGGAATACCCGTCTCCTGGGATACGGAGCTCAGCGTGTCGCCGGGCTGGACAGTGTATACTGCTTCGGGATAGCGGACTACGATAGTCTGCCCCACCGCCAAACGGCTGGGGTCGGGCAGCTGATTATCCGCCATAAGACGGGCTAGGGAGACGCCGTAGTCCTGGGCAATAGAATAGAGGCTCTCCCCTGCTTTTACCACATGAATATCCATGCTGTAGCCCTCAAACAAAGGTGATAAAGTTGCCGCTGGCGTAGCCCACAACGCCGTCGAAGCGTACCAGATACCAGCCTTGCCACTGGTTGATGACCGTCAGCCGCGCGCCGTCGTAGGCCTTGGCGATCACGGGTGCGGAGGTATCGGGCCGGGAGCGGATATTGAGATACCCCCAGGATACGTCCACCACGGCGTTTCTGGGCGGTACAGGGGTCAGGAAGGGAATGCCGAAGTACTCCGTCAGCGACAATACGATGTTCCGGGCGATGGCGTCCAGGTTGTTTTTGATCCAAGTAGCGTCATCGGCGTTGTCGTGGTAGCCTAGCTCAATAAAGACGCTGGGGGCCTTGACCCTGCGGACCTCGCCGATGGCGGTGGTCCCCTCCGCGCGGACCTGGTTGGGTAGCGGATAGATCGTTTTCAGGTTGTCGGCCACGATCTGGGCGGCCCGTCTGCCCCGCTCCGAGCCGGGGTAGTAGTAGACAATGATGCCCCGTACCTGGCCGTAGCGGCTTTCGGGCGCGGCATTGGAGTGGAGGGCCAGGTGGAGGTCATAACGCCCCTGGTTGGAGGCGGCAATGGAACTGGCTGCGGTCATCTGGGGCGTGTTGCGGGTGTACTGGATGCCAGAGGCGACTAAGTAAGGCACCATGGCGTCGGCCAGGCGGTTCATCCACTCTTCCTCGGTGCCGCCGTTGACGTAGAGGTTGTTTTCCTGGGTAGAGGGCGAGAGATAAATTGTGGGCATAGGAATACCTCCTTTTTCCCATGCTATGCCGCCTCTTCCCGCTTCGTTATCGCATGGGGGAAAGAAAGGCACTTGTCTCCTCCCCTGCCCTATGATATACTTCTTTTGCGCGCCAGCATAGCGCGGCATGTAGAAACGGAGGAAAAGCGAAGATGAAGCGGATCTTGAAGCACAGCGCCGGCTCTTATGCCGGTATTTTTGGCGTTGGCCTTTTGATCGGTCTTTTGTGCCGGCTGCTGGACCTATGCCCGGCGGATACATTGTGGAGCTTCTCCTCGCCCCAAACGCTGTTTGGGTTCTGGATCATCACGAACACCGTGATCGTGATGGTAAGTACCTCCCATGTTTGCGCGGGGCTTAGCTCGTTTTTGTATATGTTCGGCATGGCTCTGAGTTTTTACGGTACACAGCCGCTTCTAGGGGCTTTTTTCCCGGTGTTTGACAACGGCTTCAAGACCTCCTTGTTTTTGCTGTATGCCATCCTGGCCGTTCCCTGCGGGGTGGCCGCCTTCATCCTCTATGATTGGAACCGGGATCACATCTTCAACAGCGTACTCTATGCCCTGCCTATTGGCGCGCTGGCCTCGGAAGCCGTCGCGGTGGCTATCTACTTTTGGGCGCGCCACACCTTTTTGTTCCAGCTCTCCATGGACCTTGTGGGGGCCCTGGCCTTCTTTCTCCTTTTTCTTCCCCGGGCAAAGAGCAAGTGGCTCTATGTGGCCGCCTGCCTTGTAAGCACGCTGGTATTCTATTGGGTCTTCCCCTGGTAGACCGAAAGGGAAAGGGCTGTCCCCTTATCTTCCATGGAGAGTGATAGTATGGTAAATAGAAAAAGAAAAGTATTACTGCTTACATGGTTCATTTACGTTTTATGCTTTGCCTGTCGTGGGTTTGAGTATTTTGTATTACGGACAGACCAGACATTTTGGGGCGAGGCTTTCCTCCACAAGCTGATCGGCATTATGATCCTTTATCTTGCCGCAAAACTGTATGGCATGGGTCTGACCGATATAGGCTTTGAAAGAAATCGCGCGTTTCACGATCTGCTGAAAGGACTTGGCTTTGGTTCGGCTGTCTTTGTAGCGGCGTATCTGGTTGAAATACTGATCCTTGTTGTTCAGAATAAATTTGCAACGGTTCAGATCTATGTGAGCGCTTATACGGTCGATGGAAACATTGGCGATCAAACAGCTTTGATCTTCTTTGTCCTTTGCGTCATCGGTAATATCATCAATGTGATCATGGAAGAGGGCCTATTTCGAGGGCTGTTTCAAAAAATACTGGAACACAGATATTCATTTATTGTAAGCGCAATACTCTCTTCCGTTCTATTTGGTATATGGCATATTATGGCTCCCATCAGAAGCTATTGTGATGGAACGCTTGGGGTCAACGGCCTTGTTGCGAATATCATGATGTTGACGATCACTTCAAGCATTGTGGGGTTCAAATTCTGTCTCCTCGCGAAAATGACCGGCAGCTTATACATGGGTATGGGCGACCATTTTGTAAATAACATGATCGTGAATATCCTCCATATACGATCTGATACCGGGGCGGATGAATTACAGGTCGTGAGGATCGCAGTTGCCCAAAGTCTGTCGTTTATTATCGTACTCATATGGTATATACGAGACAACAAAAAAAGGGCGTGACCTGCTTGGTCACGCCCTCTGTTTGCCCTATTCCCTGCCCCGGCGGGTCTTTACCGCCTGTGTCAAAAGATATTCGATCTCCGCGTTGATGGAGCGGAAGTCCTCCTCCGCCAAGGACGCCACCTGGTCCCACAGGCTGGGGGCCAGCCGCAAAAGGACCTGTTTTTTCGCCTTTTCCTTGTCCTTGAGGGCCTTTTCCCGGCGCAGGACCTCCGCCTCCATCTGGGCGATGCGCTCCAGCCGCTGTTGGAGCTGGAGTTCCTTCTCCTGGGGTTCCATATCAGTAAATAGAGCCGCTGTTGAGCACGGGCTGGGCGTCCTTGTTGCCGCAGAGGACCACCAGGAGGTTGGAGACCATGGCGGCCTTGCGCTCTTCGTCCAGGACGACCACCTGGTCCTCACCCAGCTTGTCGATGGCCATCTTCACCATGCCCACCGCGCCGTCCACGATCTTCTGCCGCGCGGCGATGATGGCCACGGCCTGCTGACGCTGGAGCATGGCGGCGGCGATCTCCTCGGCGTAGGCCAGGTGGGTGATGCGGACCTCCTCTACCTCCAGCCCGGCCTCGGCCACCCGCTTTTGCAGCTCCTCCTTCATACTCTCGGCGATCTCCATGGCACTGCCCCGCAGGGTCTTTTCCGGAATGCCGTCTCCGTCCAGGTCGTCCTCGTCAAAGAGATCATATGGATAGAGCCGGGCAATGTTTCGGACGGTGGAGTCGGCCTGGATGGACAAAAACTCCGCATAGTTCTCCACGGCGAAAACAGCCCGGGTGGGGTCGGCTACATGCCAGATGACCACAGCGCCGATAATGACCGGATTACCCAGCACGTCGTTGACCTTCTGGCGCTGGTTGTCCAGGGTCTGGGTCTTGAGGGAGATATTCTTGCTCATGTTGACTGGGATGATCGCCATGCGGCCCTGCTTCTCCGCCTCCTTGGCCTGGGCAGCGGCGGCGGTCTTCGCACTATTGTAGGCAGGGCTGAAGCTGGTGCAGAAGGGGTTGACGTAGAAGAAGCCGGACTTCTTGATGGTGCCATGGTACTTGCCAAACAGCGTCAGCACCCGAGCCTCGTTGGGATGGACTACCTTCAGCCCGGCGGGCAGGACGGAAAAGACGATCCAGCCCAAAATACCCGCCACAAACAGCAGGATGCCGGGGAGATGATCGGAGCCTTGACCGACCATATTGATGATGCCGAAGACAAAGGCGGCGGTGGAGGCGGCGTAGCCCAGAATAAAGAGAAGCAGGGCCAACAGCCCGCTGGCGGGACGCAATTCTTTCTCTTGGATGTTTGTCTGTTTCATATGGATTCCTCCCAGCTAAAGTGTGATATTATTTTAATATCATGTTGCTATGATACTCCCTGGGAGAGAGCTTGTCAATCCCCTTTTTGCAAAAAAGTTTCAAATGTGGTATCCTTGAGCAAAGGCGGTGAGCGGAGAATGTCAGACAGCAGGCTGTTTCGGCTTTTATATCTTCTGTTGGAGAACCGGCAGATGACGGCGGGCCAGCTGGCCCGGCGGCTGGAGGTGTCCACGCGTACCATCTACCGAGACGTGGACGCCCTGTCCCAGGCGGGCGTTCCCATCTACGCCACCCAGGGCAAGGGGGGCGGCGTAGCGCTGATGGACCACTATACCCTGGACCGGGCCGCCTTTACCGAGGAGGAGCAGGCCCAGCTTTTGACCGCTCTGCGCTCCATGCCCGACAGCTTGGGCGGAGCGGAGATGGTGACCAAGCTGGCCGCCCTGTTTCGTCCCACCCAGCCCGATTGGCTCCAGGTGGAGCTGACACCCTGGCAGAGCCAGTGGCCCCAGGGTGATTTTACCTTTTATAAAAATGCTATTCTGGCCCGCCGGGTCCTATCTTTTACCTATATCAGCGCGTACAGCGCCGCCCAGCGGCGGCGGGCGCTGCCGGTGCGGCTGGTATTTAAGAGCCGGGCGTGGTATTTACAGACCTGGTGCCTGGAAAAGTCGGCCTGGCGCACCTTTCGCCTGAGCCGGATACTGGGGGTCCAAGAGACCGGCGAGACCATGGAGCCGCCTGGCCCACCGCCGGAGATCGAGTCTGGCTATGGAGACCAGGTCGTAGCTCCGGTGGTTTTGCGCTTCTCCCCCGCTATGGCCCACCGGGTCTATGACGAGTTTGACGCAAAGGACATCCAGCGGGAGGAGGACGGCGCGCTGTTGGTCAGCGTCCCCTTCCCTGTTGACGGCTGGCTTTATGGGTATTTGCTCTCCTTTGGCGTGGGCGTGGAGGTGCTGGAGCCGGACTATCTCAAACAGCACCTGGCCCTTTTGGGCAGAGAAATTTATCGGGCCAATGCTGAACCTGACAGACTGTGTCATATTTTCCCTGATATACTGGACCCATCAACTTGAAAGGAGCGCATTATTATGGATCTTTCCCAGATGAAGTTCTGCCAGTCCTGCGGCATGCCCCTTACCCAGCCGGAGGACCACGGCACCGAGGCCGACGGCAAGGTCAGTGAGGACTACTGCCAGTACTGCTACCAACATGGGGCCTTTACCTCCTCTATGACTATGGAGGAGATGATCGACTTCTGTGTGCCCCACATGGTGGCAGGCCACCCGGAGATGACCGCCGAGCAAGCCAAGGCCCAGATGGAGCAGTTCTTCCCCATGCTGCTTCGCTGGAAAAAGCAGTAAACAGCAAGCAAAAGAGGGCCGCGGCGTCAGCCGCGGCCCTCTTGCCTTCACTTAGGAGACCCGTTCTACGGGGAAAAGGATGCCGGTCTCCAGCTCCTCGGGCGGAGTGGTGTCCGGGTCGTTCAAATAGCGGTCGATGGCGGGGCCACAGATGCGGTACTCCGGGTGCTGAGCCATCCAAGCCGCCAGCGCCTCATAGGCGTCAGGGATGCCGTCGTAGGGCCCTTTGTGGACCACGGCGGCGCAGGAGGCATAGGCGGGCTTCACCGTGGTATCAGGACCCGGCTCCACAACGGCCTGGACCTCCACATCGGCGGCCTCATAGTTGAAATCCTCACTGTGGTAGAGCATCTGGATGGCGCCTGCCTGTTTCAGGCCACGTCGGGCAAGCTCCTGGCGCAGCTCCTGGAACAGATCGTGGAACTTGACCACAGGGGTGACGCGGCGGATGCCGAACACGGTCTGCTCGGGATCGGGCATCAGGATCACATGGTATTTACTTTCTGGCATTGGTATTCCCTCCATGCGGAGGATGTCTGCTTCCAGCTCCCGCAGGTGCTCCTGCATCCGGCAGACCTCATAGTGGGCGTCCAGCCGACGGCGGTGGAGCCGGGGCAAAAGCGCTTCATCGTCTAGGGTAAGAAGCTCTCCCATCTCCGACAGGCGAAAGCCGTATTTTTGGAGCTTTTGGATCTTGAGAAGGCGGGATAGCTGCTCCTGGTGATAGTAGCGGTAGCCGTTCTCCCCTACCACCTCCGGGCACAGTAGCCCCAAGGCGTCGTAGTGGCGGAGCATCCGGGGCGATACCCGGCACAGGCGGGAAAATTCACCGATGGTGAGCATGACATTCCTCCAAAATTTTGTTGGGAACCGGTTCCAAGGAACAGCATAGACCCTGACATAGTGGGAAAGTCAAGCCCTTTTTCAGAATTTTTTTGTTACCCGCGCCGGACCCCTGCCATAGCGACGCCGGTTTTTTTAAAGCTCATGGTAGTAAGGGCAAATATCCTCGTAGCGACCATCCTTCATGCGAAAGCCCCTGGGAATGACGCCCAACTGCACAAAGCCAAGCCGCTCGTAGAGGTGCCGGGCGTGCAGGTTGGCGGCTACTACGGCATTAAACTGCAGTACCCCAAAGCCATGCTTTTTGCCTTCCTTCAGGCAGTCCAGCACCAGCTTTTCGCCAATGTGCAGCCCACGGGCCTCTTTGCTTACCGCGTAGCTCGCGTTGCAAATGTGCCCGCAGCGCCCCACATTGTTAGGGTGCAGGATGTAAAGCCCCAGTACCTTTCCGGCTTCGTCCTCCGCCACACCGCACCAGCTCTGCCCGGCAAAAAACTCTCTGCCGCTTTCCTCGGTCAGCAGCTCCTCCTGCGGGAAGGCAATCCCGTCCTCCACTACCTCATTCCAGATGGCTACCATCAGCGGCAGGTCCCGGCTTTCATATCCTCGTATCGTGATCTGCATGGGCCCAGCCTCCTTTTCGCTTCCTCGCCGATTCCTGCCCGCCGCAGGATACGGCCCCGCAGGGCGGCGCTTCGCGCCGTGACGGCCTGCCGGCCGTCCCCGCGGCTTCGCCGCGGCCCCTGCGGGGCCGCTTTGCGCTCCGCCGGCTTTTCAGCCTCGCCTTACTGCTCCATCAGCCCGGTGATCAGCCGGCACAGCTCGGCCGGCTCCTCTATCGGCACGCCGCCGATGAGACATCCCTCGGCATACAGCAGCTTTGCGTAGTCCGCCAGCTTTTCCTTGTCGGTCACGGCGTATTCCTTCAGCTTGGCCGTTACCGGATGGTCGGGGTTCAATTCCAGCACCACATCCGCCTTAAAGCGATTCTCCCGCCCCGGCATGGCGTTCAGCGTCTGCTCCATCTCCATCGAAAGCCCGCCCTCGGTGGAAAGACATACCGGGTGGGATTTCAGCTTGTCGGTAAAGCGCACGGCATGTACCTTTTCGCCCAGCGCCTCCTTCATCGCCGCAAAGAGATCAGCAGCCGCCTCATTTTCCTCGGCCAGCGCCTTCTTCTGCTCATCGGTGGAAAGATCAATCTCATCGGTGCGGATATTAAGGAACTTCTTGCCGTCATACTCCCGCAGCGTCTTGATGGCGAATTCATCCACCTGCCCGGTCATATACAGCATCTCGTAGCCGGCTTCTTTTATCTGGTCGGCCTGCGGCAGAGCGTCTATTGCCTCTACCGTGCGGCCGCAGCCGTAGTAGATGGCCTCCTGGCCCTCTTTCATACGGCCCACATATTCCTTCAGGGTCGTCAGCTTCTTTTCGGTGGAGGAATAGAACAGCTGCAGATCCTGCAGGGTGTCCTTGTGCATGCCGTAGTCCATGCACAGGCCGTAGGTCAGCTGCGTGCCAAATTCCTTCCACAGCGCCTCATATTTCTCACGATCGTTTTCCAGTAGCTTCTCCAGCTCGCCTTTAATGCGCCGCTCCAGCGCCCGTTCTATGAGCTGCAGCTGCCGGTCATGCTGCAGCATCTCCCGGCTGATGTTCAGGGAAAGATCCTCGCTGTCTACCAGGCCCCGCACAAAGCTGAAATAGTCTGGCAGCAGGTCGGCACACTTTTCCATAATAAGCACGCCGCTGGAATAAAGCTGCAAGCCCTTCTCATAGCTGGTGGAGTAGTAGTTCATCGGGGCATGGCTGGGGATAAACAGCAGGGCGTTAAAGGTGGCGTTGCCCTCCGTCCGGGTATGGATCACCACCGCCGGGTCTTCATAGTCGTAGAATTTGTTCTTATAGAAGTCATTGTACTCTTCCGGCTTTACTTCGCTCTTTTGCTTGCGCCACAGCGGGATCATGCTGTTTAGAGTGGTTTCTTCCCACACCGTTTCATACTCCGGCTTTTCGGGGGCTTCCTCGCCCTCCGGCACCGCCTTGGGACGGTACTGCGGCATCAGCAGGGTGATGGGGTAGCGGATATAGTCGGAATATTTCTTCACCAGCTCGGAAAGGCGGTATTCCTCCAGGAATTCGCTGTATTTCTCGTCCTCGGTGTCGTCCTTCAGGTGCAGGGTGACGCGGGTGCCCCTCCAGTCCATTTCGCAGGGCTCTATGGTGTAGCCCTCGGCGCCGCTGGATTCCCACCGGCTGCCGGTTTCCTCGCCCCAGGCGCGGCTTTCCACCGTTACATGGTCCGCTACCATAAAGGCGGAGTAAAACCCCACGCCGAACTGCCCGATGACTTCCACATCCTCGCCGGTCTCGTTTTCCCGCTTAAAGTCCAGACTGCCGCTCTTGGCAATGGTGCCCAGGTTCTTTTCCAGCTCCTCGGCGGTCATGCCGCAGCCGTTATCGGTGATGGAAAGCAGCCGGTTTTCCTTATCCACCGCCAGGGCGATCTTGTAGTCACCGCGGGAAAGGGGAATGCTGTCATCGGTCAGCGAGCGGAAATACAGCTTATCAATGGCATCGCTGGCATTGCTGATAAGCTCCCGCAGGAAGATCTCCTTGTGGGTGTAAATGGAATTGATCATCATATCCAGCAGCTTTTTGCTTTCGGCTTTGAACTGCTTCGTTCTCATGGTCACAGGCTCCTTTGCTTCTTGTTTTATCTTTTCGAGTCCGCCCCGGCAACCGGATAGATCGGTTCCGGCGGTGTCGCTGGCGTCGCAAGGCATCAGCCCGTCTTCGCCGGGCAAAAGCCTTCCTTCCGCCGCTCCTTGCCGTACCTCGATCTCTCCGGCCGCCAGGGGCGGCCGCTATCCATTTTTGTTACATCGCCACCAGCTTTTCGCCGTCGTAGTCCACCGTAATGGCAGTCTCGGGGGCGGGGTCCTCAGCAATGATCCACCGGGCCAGCAGTGTCTCCACCTCGGTCTGGATGAGCCGCTTGAGCGGCCGCGCACCGTAAATGGGGTCGTACCCCTTGGCAATCAGATAATCCTTGGCGGCATCGGTCAGGGTGACGGTCAGCTGCCGCTGGGCCATCCGCTTCTGCAGGTCGGCCACCAGCAGATCCACAATGCCGCGGATGTTTTCCTTGGTGAGGGGCTTATAGAAGACGATCTCATCCAGCCGGTTCAGGAACTCCGGACGGAAGCTGCGGCGCAGCAGCTGGGTCACGCCGTCGCGGGCCTCCTCGCTGATCTCGCCGTTTTCGCCGATGCCCTCCAGAATGAGGTCGGAGCCCAGGTTGGAGGTCAGGATGATGATGGTGTTCTTAAAGTCCACGGTGCGGCCCTGACTGTCGGTGATCCGGCCGTCATCCAGTACCTGCAGCAGCACATTAAAGACATCGGGGTGAGCCTTTTCCACCTCATCAAACAGTACAACGGAGTAGGGACGGCGGCGAACCGCTTCGGTCAGCTGACCGCCCTCCTCGTAGCCAACATATCCGGGAGGCGCGCCGATCAGGCGGCTGACCGAGTACTTCTCCATGTACTCACTCATATCGATCCGGACAATGTTGTGCTCATCGTCAAAGAGCGCCTCGGCCAGGGCCTTGGCCAGCTCGGTCTTGCCCACGCCGGTGGGCCCCACGAAGATGAAGGACGCCGGGCGGCGCTTCTTGTTCAGGTGGACCTTGGAGCGCCGGATGGCGGCGGACACGGCGTGAATGGCCTCGTCCTGCCCGATGATCCGGGCCTTCAGGTGCTCCTCCAGCCGGGCAAGCCGGGCAAAATCGCTTTCGCTGACCTTCTCCGCCGGGATGCCGGTCCAGAGCTCCACCACCTTGGCCACATCGTCGATGGTGACTTTCACGTCGGCGATTCTGGGCTCCAGCTCCTTGAGCTTCTCCCGGGTGACGATGGCGTCGGCCTTGACCCGGGCAATGGCCTCGTAATCGATGGCGTCGGCGGCCTGCTCCAGCTCCTGCTGGCGGTCGGTGAGGGTTTTCAGCTCCTTGTTGAGCTTCTCATAATCGGTGAGGACCGTGCTTTTAATGGAAGCGCAGGCCGCAGATTCATCCAGCAGGTCGATGGCCTTGTCGGGCAGAAACCGGTCGGTGATGTAGCGCTCGGAAAGATGGGCGCAGGCTTCCAGAATCTCGTCGGGAATGCGGACCTTGTGGTGCTCCTCGTAGCTGCCCCGGATGCCCTTCAAAATTTCGATGGTCTGGGCGATGGTAGGCTCCTCCACCGTCACCGGCTGGAACCGGCGCTCCAGGGCGGAGTCCTTCTCGATGTACTTCCGGTACTCGCCGAAGGTGGTGGCCCCGATGACCTGAATCTCCCCCCGGGAAAGGGCGGGCTTCATGATGTTGGCGGCGCTCATGGAACCCTCGGCGTCGCCGGTGCCCACCAGCGTGTGGACCTCGTCGATGAAAAGAATGACGTTCCCCCGCTGCTTCACCTCGTCAATGAGCCCTTTCACCCGGCTCTCAAACTGGCCCCGGAACTGGGTCCCGGCCACCAGGGAGGTCAGGTCCAGGAGGTAGACCTCCTTGTCCAGAAGCCGGAAGGGCACCTGTCCCGCCGCAATCTTCTGGGCGATGCCCTCGGCAATGGCGGTTTTGCCCACGCCGGGCTCGCCGATGAGACAGGGGTTGTTCTTCTGCCGGCGGCTGAGAATCTGGGTCACGCGGTAAATTTCCGATTCCCGGCCCACGATCCTGTCCATGGCCCCGTTCCGGGCCTTTTCCGTCAGGTTGACGCAGAAATTGTCCAGAAAGCTCCGCTTCTTGTCCTTTTCCTTCCGACCCTTCCGGGGAGCGGAAGGCTCCGGACCGGCCTCGCCGGGAGCCAGCTCCCCGTCGCCGGGGCCGCTTTCCGGGCCGCCATCCGCCCCCATCAGCTTCTGGAGCAGAGGCGTCAGGGTCTCCGCCCCGCCGGGCTCGAACATGCCGTTTTCAAAATTGCTCATCTGCTCGTCCAGATGGTCCAGGTCCTCCTGGGTGATCCCCATGCTGTCCATCATGGACTTCACCTGGGGCAGGCCCAGCTCGGCGGCGCACTTCAGGCAGTAACCCTCGTTGGTCATCTCCTTGCCGTCGAACTTGGCCACGAAAACCATGGCCGGACGCTTCTTGCATTTGCAGCACATCATATCCATTGTATAAGGAATCCTTTCATGGCGGACATTCTCCGCCGGAGGTAGAGAAATCTTCCGGATCGCAAAAATCCATACTTCTCATTATACGGAATTTTTATGCTTTTTAATCTCTTTTAGGTAAAAAATAAATGACAAAACGATGAAGAACACCGGCGGCAGGATGAGAACGTACAGAATCTTCTCCGGGATACCGGGGAACAGGATCACCACAAACATCAGGGTGTAGAGCAGCGCCGTGGTGGCCTTGCCGTACCACTTGGCGGTAATGGAGTTCCGCCAGGATTTCAGCTGGACCAGCCCCACCAGGGCCAACGTCATCTCCTTTACGAAATAGATCCCGAAAAGCCACCGCAGCGGCACATGGGTAATGGCCAGGCAGATGGTCACGGAGGCCATGGTCAGCTTGTCCGCCACCGGGTCCAGGAACCGCCCCAAAGGTGTAATCTGGTGGAACCGCCGGGCAATATACCCGTCGGCCACGTCGGTAAGGCCGGATACGGCCAGCACCACCGCCGGAAGGTAAAAATACGCCTCCGGGGCCAGGAAATACGCGGCGATAAAGACCGGGATCAGGAGAATTCGAAAAACCGTCAGTGTGTTGGGAACGTTCATATCCGTTACCTCCGAATCAAGTTTCAGCCTTGGGGAAACGCCGGGAGCATCCGCAGGTCAAAGTTATAGAAATACCGGAACAGGTAGGTCTGCCCTACGATGTTCTCGTTAAGCCAGGAAAATCCGCCGGTGACGTCCAGCAGCAGCCGGACCGCCACAGCGGCGACGAAAAGCACCACCAGCGCCTCCGCAGCCCCCATGACCGCCCCCAGCAGGGAGTTCACCGTGCCGATGACCGGCAGCCGCTCCGCCCCTTTGAGGACCTTCGTCAGGCAGTGGACCAGCACCATGCAGGCCGCAAACAGCACCAGAAACAGCAGCCCCTGGAGCAGCATGTACAAAATGGGGTACAGCACCCCGTCGGTGATGGAAACGCTCAGCGCCCTGGCGGACTCCGCCACCTGGCCGGACACCTGATCCGACAAGGTCTCGGCGTTGATCCCCGCCGCGGCCAGAGCCGTCTGGAGGAGCTTTGGCAGCGCGTCCACCGCCGCGTCCAGCTTTTCGCCCAGACCCACGTCGGCGGCCTTGTCCTCCACGGCCTTTTCAATGGCAGAAATGAGCCGGTCCCGGAAAAACAGCTTGTAGCAGGCCTCCGCCAGGGCGCGGCTGGCCACAAAGGCCACCACGCAGGAGGCCAGATGCCCCACCCCCTGGACCAGGGTCCGCAAAAACCCCTTCCGGTAGGCCGTTATCACCAGAACCAGGACGCAGACCGCCACCAGTCCGTCTAAAATCAAAGCAGGCGTGCTCAATTGGATCCCTCCGATTCCGCCGGGCTCTCCGTCTCCTTATCCCCCAGCACATCCAGATAGGACTTGCTCAGGGAGAAGACCCGGTCCCCGGCCATTTCGATGCGGAACACTCCGCTGGAGACCCGATAGGTCCCCGCCAGTTCAAACTTCTGCGTATACCGCCGCACCTCTGACGCCATCAGAACGCTGACGCCGTCTCCGGAAGCGGCAATGTCCTCCACCGCCGCCGGAACCGTCACGCTCCGGCTCTCCCCTTCCCCAGGCGTCAGCGTAATCGTGCTGGCCGCCTCATGGGAGTCCGAGGACACCAGCAGCGTCTCCTCCTCCGTAAAGGCATAGGCTTGCAGCTGCCGGAGATACGGCTCCGTCCGGGTGGTTTTCAGATCCTTTTCCGCGATGGCCAGAGCGCTGTCGCAGACCAGGTGGATCTGTCCCCCCTTCTTATAATCCACCGCCACCGGCAGGACCCCGGAAAACTCCGGCGCCGCCACCTCCGTCTCCTTCCGGATGTCGATGACGTGAACGGAAGCCACCAGCTCCCCGCTCTTGTCAAAGGAGACGCAGGCCGCCGCCAGACGGCTGTCGTCAGACGAAAAATCCACGTCCACGATCTGGTCCGAGGAGTACCACTTGACCAGCTCCTCCCCGGCCTTGTTGTAGACGGTGACGCTTCCGGCGTAATGGGGCTCCGTCGTCACCAGAGCAAACACCGCGCCGTGGCCCGCCGCCCCGGTCAGAATGGTGTTGGAGCTGCGGCCGGTGTAGAGATTCCCCTGACGGCTGTCCAGCCGGAAGCCGTACCCCCCCCGGTCGTAGGTCAGCACCCGCTCGTCCCCGGCCTTGAGCACCGGATTGGTAAAACCGTGGACGAACTGGAAGGAGGTCTTCCCGTCAACGTCCAGCAAAGCTGCCTCGTCGGAGGTCAGCAGCGCCACGGAGCTCCCCAGCGCCTGAATCTCCAGGGGCTCCACCGAATCCAGCGTCACCGGAAAGCTGGTGGTTTTCACCGCAGCCGCCGGGGGATTGTTCCCCGCGTTT
>OIXH01002133.1_pt1 | contig 20361 bp, 17 predicted proteins | sample 1587741 | NCBI WGS metagenome assembly OIXH01 (sample SAMEA3888916, study PRJEB22519) | human gut metagenome | biome: human gut; feature: human-associated habitat; material: faeces | place: Denmark | collected 2011 | reverse complement strand
ATTTAAACAAATTATTAATCAGAATTCTGTTGCATTTGCAAGTTGAATTCAGCTTGTATGCTCCCGACAAGTTAGCCTCAATAGCATCTTTAATTGACTTGTCTTGACCATCAACATCGGTACATACAGATGTAAGGAAAGCTCTAACATTCTCAAATATAAAGAACTTAGGCTTAATCTGTTGTGTCATCTTTATAGACTCAACAACCAACGAGTTGCGTTTTAACTCATCTTTCTTCTTGTGGTTAGCAACAGACATGCCCTGACAAGGAGGCGTTGCAATCAACACATCCAGATCTGTTAGATTAAAACCTCTTTCCCACATTGCTAACTCCGCAAAAACTTTATCTTTCGTTTCTTGCGTAGTCATATCGCCACAAATATATCCGCTGTTATAAACGCATTTCTGATTGAATTTCTGAATTTTCAATCTGCGTTCCAACAACTCTACTGTAGCGACACAATAAAAGCCCTCTTCCTTGAAGCCATAGCAACCAACTCCTGCACTACTGAATAGGCTGACATAAGTCCTCAATCCATATGCAGAACGCCGATCTGCTAATAGCATTTCGGGGACTTCTAACTCTGGGTATAATTTCACTTTAGCCATATTAACCTATTCTTCTTAAATTTTCAGCGGCCATTGACAGAGCTTCCGATGCAACAATATGTTCATCAGATACCACATCAGTTACCTTGTCGGCAAGCCACAATGTAAGGAGGTCTGTCATTTCTACATGAAACATCTCCGACAATATTGCGACTTGTTCTTTCTTGGCTCTGCGTTCACCTTTTTCTATCTTACAATATGTTGCAGTGTCTATATCAAGAGCAGCCGCAATCTGCCTTTGTGGCATCTGATTTTGAATGCGTAGCTCTTTTATTTTCTCCGTAAACAGCATATTACTTATTTTTGTCTTGACATTATTTGGCAAAGATAGCGAATTAAATCCATATTCACACCTTATATTATATAAAAAATTAAGGTGATGTAAGATTGCACTTTCTGTATCGTTGTTTTAGAATCTATAATTTCGCCAGCCGACGGCTGACGATAACAAGGTTTAGTTTACTTCATTGGCTATATACCCAAAGCGGACTAAACTTATTTTCGCGTTGGCAGCACTCAAAAAAGATGCTGACGAAAAGAAAAAGAGGCATATTCTTCTTTTTTCGCCAGCATAAATACACACATTTATTAATTATAAACTGATAGAACTTAATATTGTATTGAACTTCTATAACTTTTACACATTCAAATAAGAGAGGTATTCATCAAGACTTATAATGTGTTTCCCAAAAGGCCCTGAGATTGTAGATACAGAAGCTGGATAAGCTTTATCTACTGCTGAAATCATTCCTTTGTCTGATGTAACAAGAATGATAGGCTCACCGCATATTTGACGATTAACTAAATGGAGAATTTGCTCGTCCCATATTTGATTTAATCGTTCCTTTTTGGACGGATTAAAATTGGACATATCAAGTTTTGATATAAGATTTGATCTCATCTCTATCGGAGCAGGATATCTTTTCAAATATTCTTCCGCTTTTTCAATGATGATGCTTGGAACAGTTGTTTTATTACCATCTACTCTAATATCTTTGCTTGGAATTATATCTAAATCAATAGCTAATGCACAGATATATGCAGTGGCTGTTTCCTTTTTAAAATTTTCTGAAGCCGCATATACACTAAAAGTCATATCATTGGGTAATTTAATATTTTTTAATTTAGTAAGCATCCCTTCTAATTCGCATTCTGCTTCATTGTTATGACTTTTGATTCTTTCTATATTTGATAAATAAGGCTCCAAATTCTCTATAGTGGGATTTATGAAGACGTTAAAAACTATTTCAGTGACCGCCTTTTGCTGTTCTTCGGCTTTCGTATTATGTGTGCCAAATAACTCCATTGATAATTGAGTTTCAGGAAGCGGAACTAGATTATATGTTTTAACATCCCCACAGTGTCCATACATTGCACGAATAGCTTTAGTACAATCTCCAGTTTCATCAAATACGCCATTGTCGAATAGGTGGCAAATCAACTCTCTAGCAACGGTTGTTGACATTAAAGAAATTATACCCAATTCTTCCTGTCTTCTAACGATTTTATGGATTGTTTCATCAATCTCTTCATTTGTTTTTCCAAAAATAAAATTACGATAAGCGTTTGTGTCGAGAACTATGTACATGTGCGCTTGGTATAAAGATTATCTTAAAAATTCAAAAAAATACACCCAACCTTGGTTTTTGGGTGTAAAAAAGGGTGTAAATCTCGTAACTACTTGATTTACACCCTTTGCTGCGGAGAGAGAGGGATTCGAACCCCCGGTACAGTTGCCCGTACACCGCATTTCGAGTGCGGCCCGATCGACCACTCCGGCATCTCTCCAATCTCCCGGACGAAAAACCTTTCGGTTGGGACTGCAAATATAGACATATTTTTTATTTCTCGGCATTTTCGTGCGAAAAAAATTTCAGTCCGCAGGAAAAAATGCGGCTATGGCGGTTCGTTTTGATGCTTTTGCCAAATAATTTCTATCTTTGTATCAGGCGGACAAGTGCAGTATTGCTGCGCTCCGGCCGTTTATATGGTGAAAACGATACTAAAAGCGGTATGGTTTTCGTTTATTGGAAAAGAACTAACGCAAACACCATGTGCGCTATGAAAAAGTTGAATATTTTAATTGGAACCCTTATCCTGTCCGCAGGATTGGCCGGCTGTTCGTCGAGCTACTATGCGTCGTCGGGGTATGCCAACGACGATTTGTACGCTCTGCACGATAAAACGGCCATCGCTCGCAAGCAGCAGGCCGCTGCCGAAGCCCGCAAGGCCGAGGCCGAGGCGCGCCGCGCCGAGTGGGAGGCGAAGATCGCCGAAGCGCAGGCTTTGGCTGCGGAGAACGGTTATTACGACGAGTCGGGTTCGAACCCTTACAACGATATTCTGGCCGATACGTACGAGAGTGCCTATGCGCGCCGTCTGAGGGGATTCGAGTCGCCGACCTACCGGATGCCGTCGAGTTACTACAACTTCCGCTACGGCAGTTCGTTCACCTATGCCACGGCGTACGATCCGGCTTTCTACAACATCATCATTTCCGGCGACGAGGTCTGGGTCGAGCCCAAATACATAACCTCGATGTTCGGAACATGGGGCGGCACGCCTTACGGCGGCTGGTATTTCGGCTGGAACTACTCGCCCTCGTGGGGGGGCTATCCCAGCTACGCATGGGGCGGCTGGAACTGGGGCTTCGGTTTCACTTGGTACGATCCGTGGTGGGGTCCCGGATGGCATCCCTACTGGGGACCCGGTTGGGGACCCGGATGGGGCGGCGGCTGGCATGGACATCACCATGCGGGATACAGGCCCCGCGACTATTACGGCAATCCCGGCGGACGCGGCAGGAGTTACACTCCCGGCCGGAGCACTTCGGGGGCGCGGTACGGCAACGGAGGTTATGCCGGCGGTTCGCGCGGCGGCGGCCGCAACGGCTCCTACAGCACCAGCTACGGCAGCCGCAACGGCGACAGTCCGTTCAGCAGCGGCTCGCGCGGCAGCAGTTACAACAACCGGGGCAGCAGTTACAACAACCGCGGCAACAGCTATAACAGCGGTTCGCGGGGCGATTTCAACAGCGGCTCGCGGAATGACTTCAACAGCGGTTCGCGCGGCAGCAGCTACAACGACCGCGGCAGTTCGAGCAGCGGCAGCAGCTTCAACAGCGGCGGTTCGCGGGGCGGCAGCTCCGGGGGCGGTTACAGCGGCGGCGGCTCGCGCGGCGGCAGTTCGGGCGGCGGAGGACGCGGTTATGGCAGTCGGTAGCAACTAAAACGGAGAGAATTATGAAAAGCATGAAAATAGTGGCATTGTGCGCGGCCTTCGTTGCTGCGGCGCCTTTGCAGGCGCAAAATACGGGTCTCGAATTCGGCGGTTCGGTGCTGAACCACGACATGTTGTGGGCTACCGATCTGGCGCAGCTTTCGCAGACGCACGTTTTCGGCACGGCCCGCGTGATGGGTATGGGCGGGGCTTTCACCTCGCTGGGCGCCGACTTGTCGTCGATGTCGCTCAACCCGGCGGGACTGGGCATGTACCGCCGCAACGAGATTTCGCTCACGCCGCTCGTGCCCATGGCGAAGGCATCGACCGCGGGAACGGCCTCGTGGAAGGGAAACAGCAAATCGCAGTTCGCATTCGCTAACGTGGGCGTCGCCCTGAACGTCTTCGAGAGTTCGAGAAGCTCCCTGACCAGCCTGACGCTCGGTATCGGCATGAACCGCATCGCGGATTTCAACAGCCGCTACTCGTTTTCGTCGGAATCGCGCTACGATCCCGACCGGCCCGACCGGCTGATGCCGACGATCGCCGATATCTTTTCGCAGCAGATGAATAATTTCGGTGTAAGGCCCGACCGCGAGGCCGAGGGCGGAGGCCCGAACGGACCGGTTCCCGTCGATGCGTGGAATCCCAATGTCTGGCCGGCCATATTGGCCTACGACGCCTATATGCTGGGGAACTACGGAACGGTGAAGGACCCGATCTGGGCGGTGGAGCGTATCGGCCGCAACGCCTCGGTGCTGCATTCGATGGATGTGGTGAATTCGGGTTCGATCAACGAGTTCACGATTTCGATGGGCGGCAATATCAACAATATCCTCTACTTCGGCGCGTCGATCGGCATTCAGAGCGTACATAAGAAACTGGGCGTGACCTATCAGGAGGAATACGGCTATTTCAATACGGACGGCATCGGACACGACGGCAGCGGCAATGCGCTCGCCGAGCAGCTCGACGTGATGAATCTCTATCAGGAGATGGAGATGAACGGCAGCGGCGTGAATTTCAAGCTGGGCTTCACCGCACGGCCCCTGACCGGCCTGCGTGTCGGCGTGGCTTTCCATACGCCGACCTACTATTCGCTCGACTATTCCTATCGGGCCGATATCTTTTCGGATATCAGGAATAATGCCGACAACAAGGTGGCTACGGTGGGAAACGCCACGCCACGGGCCAACAACAGCGGCGGCAACAGCTGGGATTTCACCTCGCCGGCGCGCCTGATGTTCGGCGCTTCGTATACGTTCGGCACTTTCGCCATCGTGTCGATTGATTACGAGCGCGACTGGTACAACGGGATTCGCGTGAAGAACGTTCCGCAGTATAACTACTTCTCCGAAGAGGACTACAAGGCGGAGTTCAAGCATAATTTCCAAGGCACGAACTCGATCCGTGCGGGCGTCGAGGTCAAGCCGCTGCCGATTCTGGCCCTGCGCGTGGGCGGCGGTTATACCGATTCGATGCTCAAGGAGCGGGATTTCTATGTGAACGACGCCTATACCAGCATGCCGACGACCTATGAGAGTTACTATTTCTCGGCCGGCGCCGGCGTGAACCTCGGACGCAACACGACGCTGGATCTGGCCTATCAGTATGTCACCAACAAGCAGACACAGTACCAGCTCTTCTTCAGCAGGCCCGAAAACGGCGGCGACATGGAGACGTGGAGCGGTCTGTACGACACCTCTCTGAAACGTCACTATCTGGCCGCGACGCTCAGCTTCCGTTTCTGATGCGGCCGTTTCGTCAATATAAAGGTCCGTCCCGGTGACGGACCTTTATTTTTTTATTATATTTGCAGGCTGAAACAAAATCAAAAATAAAGATATATGGCAAAGGAACTCAAGGACCTCACCAAGTCGGACGAGAACTACTCGCAGTGGTACAACGATCTGGTCGTGAAGGCGGGGCTGGCCGAGAATTCGGCCGTACGCGGTTGTATGGTCATCAAACCCTATGGCTATGCCATCTGGGAGAAGATGCACGACGCGCTGGACAAGATGTTTAAGGATACGGGGCATCAGAACGCCTATTTCCCGCTGTTCATCCCCAAGTCGTTCTTCTCGAAGGAGGCCCACCACGTCGAGGGCTTTGCCAAGGAGTGCGCCGTGGTGACGCACTACCGTCTGAAGAACGATCCCGAAGGCAAGGGCGTCGTCGTCGATCCCGACGCCAAGCTCGAAGAGGAGCTGATCGTGCGTCCGACCTCGGAGACGATCATCTGGAATACCTATAAGAACTGGATTCAGTCGTACCGCGACCTGCCGATCTTGTGCAACCAGTGGGCCAACGTCGTGCGCTGGGAGATGCGTACGCGCCTGTTCCTGCGCACCGCCGAATTCCTGTGGCAGGAGGGCCACACGGCGCACGCCACGCGCGAGGAGGCTGTCGAGGAGGCCGAAAAGATGATTCATGTCTACCAACGGTTCGCCGAAGAGTGGATGTCGCTGCCGGTGGTGGTGGGCCACAAGTCGCCCAACGAGCGTTTCGCCGGAGCCGAAGATACGCTTACGATCGAGGCGCTGATGCAGGACGGCAAAGCGCTGCAGAGCGGCACGTCGCACTTCCTCGGCCAGAATTTCGCCAAGGCGTTCGACGTGCAGTACGTCAACAAGGAGGGCAAGCTCGAATACGTGTGGGCGACCTCGTGGGGCGTCTCGACCCGTCTGATGGGTGCGCTGATCATGGCCCATTCGGACAACAACGGTCTGGTCCTGCCTCCGAAACTCGCCCCGATCCAGGTGGTGATGGTGCCGATCTACAAGACCCCCGAGCAGCTCGCCGAGATCTGCGCACGCTTCGGGGCGATTGCCGCAGAGCTGCGCGACAAAGGCATCAGCGTGAAGATCGACGACCGGGACAACGTGCGTCCGGGATTCAAGTTCGCCGAGTACGAACTCAAGGGCGTGCCCGTGCGGCTGGCCATGGGCGGACGCGATCTGGAGAACGGCACGATCGAGCTGGTGCGCCGCGACACGCTTGAGAAGCAGACCGTTTCGCAGGAGGGGCTTGTGGAACGTATCGAGGGGCTGATGGCCGAGATTCAGGAAAACATCTATAAAAAGGCGCTCGCCTACCGCGAGTCGATGATTACGAAGGTCGACACGTGGGAGGAGTTCAAGCGGGTGCTCGACGAGAAGGGGGGCTTCCTTTCGGCGCACTGGGACGGCACGGTGGAGACCGAGGTGGCGATCAAGGAGGCCACGAAGGCCACGATCCGCTGCATTCCGGTCGATGCAGTCGACGAAGAGGGCGTCTGCGTCTTCTCCGGCAGGCCGTCGCATTGTCGGGTGCTGTTCGCCCGCAGCTATTGATTTTCGATTTTATAGGGCATTTTTGCACTTGCTCTCGTGTGGCGCAAATGGGACGTACCGAAGTACTACCCATCTGCGCCGCACTTCGGTTAAGCGCAAACCTGCTCCTCTGAAATCAAAAATAGCTTGGAGCCGCATTTCGGTTAAATTCAGTTTCGTGATAATCGAAAAAAAAGCGTATTTTTGAATTTCAATCTTTTGAGCCTATGTCCAGCGAAGCGGAAATCCGGAAACGTAAAATCTACCGCGTGACCTTTGTGGGGTTCGTGGTCAACCTGGTGCTGTCTGTGCTGAAACTTGCCGCCGGAATCGTCGGGCGGAGCGGAGCGATGGTGGCCGATGCCGTCCATTCGTTCTCCGACCTGGCGACGGATGTGGTGGTGATCGCCTTCGCGCGGATTTCCGCCAAGCCCCGGGACGACGGCCACGATTACGGCCACGGGAAGTACGAAACCCTCGCCACGATCATCATAAGCCTCGCGCTGGGGATCGTGGGGGCCGGGATTCTCGCCGGCAGCATCCGCGACATCCGCATCGTGGTCGACGGCGGGCTGTTGCCCCGGCCGGGGCTGGTGGCCCTCGTGGCGGCCGGGGTGTCGATCGTCGTCAAGGAGATTCTCTACCGCTACACCGTCCGTGAAGGCCGTGCGGTCGACAGCCCGAGCGTCGTGGCCAATGCCTGGCACCACCGCAGCGACGCCCTGTCGTCGCTGGGGACGCTCGTCGGCATCGCCTGCGCCTATTTTCTGGGCCAGAAGTGGCGTATCGCCGACCCCATCGCGGCGCTCGTCGTGGCGGTGTTCATCTTCAAGGTGGCCTTCGATCTGGTCCGCACGGGGCTGAACGAGCTGCTGGAGCGTTCGCTTCCGGCCGACGTGGAGGAGGAGATTCTGCGCATCGTGACGGCCGATCCCGAGGTGTGTCAGCCGCACAACCTGCGGACCCGCCGCATCGGGGCCGCGATTGCCGTCGAAGTGCACGTCCGCATGGACGGGGCGATGACCGTGGCGCGCTCCCACGCCCTGACGGTCGACATCGAACGCCGCCTGCGCGCCCGCTTCGGCGAGGGCACGATGATCGCCATTCATGTGGAGCCGCTGAAATAGCGGGGCGCGGCCGGGCGGAATCTCATCGGCCGCTTTTGCCGGTTCGCCGGAGGCGCGGGCCTTCATTTTGTCCGCATACGGGATGTTTCTGGCACGGATTTTGTTTGTTTTGGGCGGAAAAAATGTGCCGGAATATTGCCGGCGGAGTAGAAAAATTTGGTATTTTCGGAAAAAGTGCTTATCTTGTCAACGTAAAGCCTCCGAAAATTCCGATGTTTTCAAGGCCCGAACAAGGAATTGTAACGACATCAGACAACTAAAAAAGGATCGCCTATCGGGAAAGAAATCTACTCTTAGTAACTAATTAGGAGACAAGAGTATGAACGTGCAAGTATTAAGTGACCAGGTATTGCTTAATCACTACCTCTCAGGTGACCAAAGTGCCATATCCAAGCTCATCGAACGCCATAGCCGCCGTGTGCGCGACTACATCAATATGATGGTGAAGGACCGCGATGTTGCAGAAGATATCTTCCAAGAGACATTTATCAAAGCCGTGCGTGTAATCGACGACGGCCGCTATACGGACAACGGGAAGTTTCTCTCGTGGGTTTTGCGCATCGCGCACAATCAGGTGATCGACTATTTCCGCGCCCAGCGGCAGAACAAGGCCGTCACCGAAGCCGAAGCCGGATACGATGTATTGGGATCGCTGCGTTTCGCCGAGCGGAACGTGGAGGACGCCATGGTCAGCGAACAGATCGAGCGCGACGTGCGCGCATTGGTCGAGCTGCTCCCTGCCGAGCAGCGCGAGGTGGTGATGATGCGTTATTTCGCCGGTCTCAGTTTCAAGGATATCGCCGAGCAGACCGACGTGAGTATAAACACCGCGTTGGGCCGGATGCGCTATGCGCTTATCAACCTGCGGCGGATGATCAAGGAAAAAAATATGATTTTGTGCTGACCGGCACACAATATTTCCAAAGGCGCGGCGTTTAGTTAGTACAAAGCAAAATTACAAGATGCCTATGGAGGATATTGACAAAAACGAAGTTTCGGACGACGGCATCTCCGATGAAGAAGAACTTCTGCATCGGGAGGTGATTCAGGGTGATGCGGATCTTTACTACCTTCACCACTACCTCTCGGAAGTTTTTCGGAATGGGGATAATTTTTAAGGGTTAATTTTTGATGGGGAAGGGCGCCGGGAGGCGCCCTTCATTTTAGGGGATACGGCCCGTTCGCGCATCTCTTTTTTAATTGGACGATTATGAAATTCAGCAATGTGAGATTATTGGTCAGGGACTATGAAAAGTGCTTCCGGTTTTATACGGAAAAACTCGGTTTGGAGGCGGCGTTCGATATCGAAGGCTGTTACGGCAGTTTCAAGGTGGCCGAAGGCATCGAGGGGTTGGCGATATTTACGTCCGACCTCATGGCGCCTGTCGCCGGCAATGCAGACAAGGAGCTGCCGGCCGGCTGCAGGGATAAGATGATGGTGTCGTTTGAAGTCGACAATGTGGACGAAGCCTTCGAAACGCTCTCTGCGAGGGGCGTCGTGTTTGTCAACCGGCCGACCGACATGCCCGGCTGGGGAATGCGGGTCGTGCATCTGAGGGACCCCGAAGAAAATCTGATCGAACTTTTTACGCCTTTGGCAGCGAACTTATGACACGCATACGAATCAAACGCGTTTACGAACCCGCCGCTCCGGACGACGGCTGCCGCGTGCTGGTCGATAAACTGTGGCCGCGCGGCGTGCGCAAGGATGCCCTGCATTACGACGTGTGGGCCAAGGAGATCACGCCCAGCCCCGAACTGCGCACATGGTATCACGCCGATTCGCAGACCCGCTGGCCGGAGTTCCGGCGCCGGTATCTCGAAGAGTTGCGCGGCTCGCAGGCCGTGCGGGAGTTTGTCCGCCGCATCGCCGGAAATGAGACCGTTACGCTGCTGTACGCATCGAAAAATGCGGCCGAGAATCATGCGCTCGTCCTGCAGGAATTTCTCGAACACGCCGTGACGGAGATCGCGCACGCCTGACCGGTGTGATGGGCGGTTCGCTCCGGCCGTCCGGTTTCGTGTTTTCGGGGCTTGTGCCGTTTCCGGTTTTATCGGTTTCGCCGCCGGGAGGGGGCGTGGTGTGTGCGGGAAAGGGCAAGCCCCTCCTCAGAGGGGCTTGCCGTGTGAAACTTTTTTTGTGTGGCAGTCGCTGTTTGGGGACGGCAGAGTTCCCGGTGCGGCGGCGGAGAACAAAAAAAGCCCCTCGCTGCGAGGGGCTTGTACGGTGAGGCAGACTTGACGGCGTGCGGAAATATCAGCGGTTGCCGAGACAGCGGTGCGCCTGCCGCAGCTGGATCGAAAGCGAACAGGCGGCGATGCCGGCGAAGAGCAGCGAAATGCCGACCCAGATCACGACGGCCGTGGTGCCGAATACCAGCGGTTGGAACAGAATCCACAACGAGCAGAGCACCAGTAGGATGCCGCTGAAAACGGTCCAGCCCGATCCGGGAATCTCCATGGCGTTCATGTCGCCGCCCAGACCGATGGCGCTGAATCCGCGCAGCATGAGCCAGAAGCCGAGGAAAATCGGGAGTGTGGCGGCCGAAAGCGCGACGTTGAAGATCAGGATGATGCCGAGGATGATTTCGATGATGCCCCCGGCCAGCATCCAGCCGCGGCCCGTGATGAAGTGTTTGTTGGCCGACGAAAGCACGACTTCGAGAATGCCCGAAAATAGCATCAGCCAGCCGAAGACGAGCGACATGCCCAGATAGCTCTGGGTGGGGTAGACGAATATCAGGATGCCCACGACGAACAGGGCGATGCCGATGATCAGGAGCAGCCACCAGTAACGTACGGCCCGCTTCGAATTTTCGATCAGTGAGGAAAAATTGTTCATAGCATATGGATTTTCCTCCCTCCGGAGCAAATTGCATACCAGAGCCGGAACGCTCAAGTCCTGAGTATGCGTGGTAAAGGCCGTTTTTCCGCAGGTGTCGGATTCGGGTTTCCGTGGCCGTAGGTCGGCGCCTCACTGCCGCCGCAGATGTTTCGGCAGAGATCGCTTCGGCGAAGATGTTTCGGCGCGGGTCGCGTCGCTTCGCCGTAGGTCGCTTCAGTGCGGGATGTTTCGGTGCGGATCGCGGGCTTCCGGCGGAATGAGCCGGCCGGAACCGGGATAGCCGCGTTGAAGCCCGACCCTGTCCGATGCGCTATAATCCCGTCGGATCGTCGGCCTGCGCACGCTCCGGTTGCGGAGTTTCCAGCGGAACCACCTCGCCGATTTCGGGCCGCAGGAGGTGCAGCGCGGAGTCCGCGGCCAATGCCGCCTCGGTCGCCAGCGGCTCGTCCCAGCGGTGTTTGGCGAGGGCGTATTTCGAATGGTGGACGGTCATGATCCGCCTTGCACCCAGCTCTTTTGCAGCTTTGGCCAGTTGGTCGGGCATCGTGTGGATGTATTTCCACGCTTCGTCGTATTGGCCGTTTTCGAGGACGGCGAGGTCTATGTCCGGAAACTCTTCTCCGATCTCGGCGAAATGGCGTCCGTATCCGCCGTCGCCGCCCATGTAGATTTTCCGCGCTGGCGTTTGCAGCAGGAACGATCCCCACAACGTCTGATTGGACGACAGCCCGCGGCCGGAGAAGTGGCGCGAGGGGAGACAGCGGACGGTGAATCCGTCGCCGAGCGTCTGTTGTTCGTGCCAGTCCAGCTCGACGATCTTCGCCGGGTCGAAGCCCCAGTACTCGAAGTGCTCGCCCACGCCCAGCGGACAGATGACCCGGCCGATGCGCTCTTTCAGCTCGCGGACCGTGCGGTAGTCGAGATGATCCCAGTGGTCGTGCGTGACGATGAGGTAGTCGATGTCGGGCATCTCTTCGGGGCGGTAGATGTCGGTGCCTTTGAACGGACGGTTGAGCAGCGAGAGCGGCGCCGCGCTGCGGAAAACCGGATCGACGAGCGTCCGGCGCCCTTCAGCCTGAATCAGGTAGGACGAGTGCCCGAACCAGACCAGCAGGTTGCTTTTGGGATCGAGCGCCCGCAGGTCGGTGCGGATCGCCGGCACCGCATCGTCGGGTCGCAGTCCCTCCTGTTTGCGGAAGAGAAATTCCAGTATGCCGCGCAAACGGCTCTTGTCGCCCGTCATCATCGGACCGGCTTCCGTATTGCGGAACCGGCCGTCGCGGTAGTTCGGCGACTGCCGGATGCGTTCGAGCCGTTCGCCTTGGGGCAGACGCCCGAAACTCGGCAGACGGACGATGACGAATGCGGCGGCCAGCGCCGCGAGCAGGATGCTTGACAGTATTATCATTTTGCCTCTTTTTTGCTTGCCCGACATGATTTTTCAGGTTTGTATGGTGCAAATATACCGTTTCTTCCGAGACGGTGCGTATACGGATTGCGGTTCGGGCTACCATTATTCCGGAAATGTCTCCGGCAACGGCCTCCGATACGATAAAACGGATTGATTTAACGTATATTGCGTGCTGTTCCGGGCTGTTTTGACCGACGATTCGGCTGATTTGTTCTATTTATTATGATTTAATGCCAAAGTTTTATATTTTTGTGACGGATTGTTTCTGCAATGTGATGCCTTATACGTCTTACTCTGAAAAATTACCGGGACCCGGTTGCCGGATTTTATTCCGCACTCTGGTCTTGACGTTCTGTTTGTGCCTGCTCTCCGGATTCGAAGTCCGGGCGCAGTCCGCGCAACGGAAGTTTGTGGTCCGCGGCCGCGTTACCGATGAGGCGGGAACGCCCCTTGTCGGGGTTACCGTCGTGGAACACGGGACTTCGAACGGTGTGGCGACCCTCTCCGGAGGCGAATTCTCCATCGGCGTCGCTCCCGGCGCCGTGCTCGACGTCTCGTGCGTGGGCTATGTGCCCCGCAGTGTCCCGACCGAAAACCGCACCGGGTTGGACATCACGCTGGAGGAGGACGTGAAAGCTATCGCCGACGTGATCGTGACGGCTCTGGGACTGGAACGCAACTATGCCGACCTGACCTATTCGGCCGACAAGATCAAGGGAACGCAGCTCACGAACGTCAAGTCTTCGAACATGATTCTCTCGCTCGCGGGCAAGTCGGCCGGCGTGCAGGTGAACGAAAGCTCTTCGGGTGCGGGCGCCTCCTCCAAGGTCAGCATCCGCGGCGTCCGCTCGGTGGCCAGCGACAATCAGCCGCTGTACGTGGTCGACGGCATGCCGATTCTCAACTCTTCGCCTGAGCAGGCCTATACGGCCATCGGGGGTGTCGCCGATGCGGGCAATCGCGACGGCGGCGACGGCATCTCGAACCTCAATGCCGAGGACATTGAGAGCGTCTCGATCCTCAAGGGCGCCCCGGCGGCCGCGCTGTACGGCAGTCAGGCCGCCAACGGCGTGATCCTGATCACGACCAAGAAGGGCAGCGCCGCGAAACGGCAGCCCGTGACCTTCACTTCGAACCTTACGTTCCAGAGCCCTTTCCGCCTGCCGGATTTCCAGAACCGTTACGGGGTGAGCGGCGGCGTCGAAAGCTGGGGTGCGCGCGCCGCGATGAAGGCTTACGACAACGCCGGGGATTTTTTCCGGACGGGCGTTACGGCGATGAACTCGCTGTCGGTCTCTTCGGGCACCGAGCAGATGCAGACCTACTTCTCCTACGCCAATACCGCCGAGCGCGGAATCACGGGCTCGAACCGCCTGATGCGGCATAACTTCAACCTGCGGGCGACGACCGGGCTGTTCCGGGACCGGATCAAGCTCGACGGCAACATCAGTTTCATGCGTCAGGTCGTGAAGGACAAACCGGTGCCGGGCGGATTCTACATGAACCCGCTGGTGGGACTTTACCGTTTTCCGCGCGGCGTCGATATGACTCCCTACCGCGAGCATTTCGAGGTCTATGACCCGGACCGCAAACTCAGCGTGCAGAAATGGATCGCTCCGAGCGACGATTTCGAACAGAATCCCTATTGGATCACCAACCGCATCCGCAGCAAGAGCCTGCGCAACCGGGTCATGGCCTCCCTCTCCGCCGACTGGAAGGTGAACGGCTGGCTGCGCATCCGCGCCCGCGGCAACGTCGACTATATCGACGACAAGGTCCGCCAGAGGTTCTACGCCTCGACGGCTCCGGCGCTGGCCGGGAACAACGGCCGTTACATCGAAAGCGGTTATTCGGAGACCCTTTTCAACGGCGAGGTGCTGGCCCTCTTTGACAGGCGGTTCACGCCCGACTGGACGTTCAGCGCTACGGTCGGCGCCTCCCTGAACGACCGCACGGTGAATTCGCTGCGCATCGATTCGAAGACCGCGTCGCTCTATTACCCCAATGTGTTCAACGTGGCCAATATCGTCATGAACAGCTCGGCCTACGTCGACGAGCAGATCGACGCCCGTCGCCAGATACAGTCGCTCTTCGCCACGGCTTCGGTCAAATACGCCGAGAGCCTCAACCTTGAGGTCACGGGGCGCAACGACTGGGCTTCGACGCTGGCTTACACCTCGCACGAGGGGAGCGGATTCTTCTACTATTCGCTGGGCGCGTCGTGGGTCGTCGGCAAGATGTTCAAACTGCCCGAATGGATGTCGTTTGCCAAGGTGCGCCTGACGTGGAGCCGCGTGGGCAACGACATTCCGATGTTCATCACCAACCCGAAGGCCCACATTACGGCCGGCGGGGGCATCAACGCCGCCGATGCTGCTCCGGGCACCGACCTCAAGCCCGAAATGACCAATGCGCTCGAAGCGGGTTTCGAATGGCGTTTCTTCGGCGACCGGCTGGGAGTCAACGCCACTTACTACAAGACCAACACCCACAACCAGTTCTTCAAGCTGCCGGCCCTGTCGGGCGAAGCCTATGCTTTCCGGTACGAAAATGCCGGCAACATCGAGAACGAGGGCGTCGAGGTGTCGCTGAGCGCCTATCCGGTTTACGGCAGCGGTCTGACGTGGCAGTCGGTCGTGAACTTCGCGCATAACAGGAACCGGGTGATAAAACTGCACGACGAACTGCGCGAATATGCCTACGGTCCGTCGAGCTTCTCGTCGTCCTACGCCATGAAACTGGTCGAGGGCGGGGCGATCGGCGACATCTACGGCCGGGCGTTCGAGCGCGACGCCGACGGGAATATCGTTTACGAAACCGAAGGCGATTACGCCGGCCTGCCCCGCACCGCGGGCGACGGCAATACCGTCAAGGTGGGCAATGCGAATCCCGTATTCGCGCTGTCGTGGAGCAACACTTTCTCTTACAGGGGCGCGTCGCTGTCGCTGATGCTGGACTGCCGTTACGGGGGCCGGCTGCTGTCGCAGACCATGGCCGATATGGACTCCTACGGTGTCTCGGCCGCAACGGCCGACGCCCGCGACCGCGGTTACGTGACGCTCGAAGGGCGGCGTATCGACGACGTGAAGGGATTCTACAAACTGGTCGGAGGACGCGCCGGCGTGACGGAATACTACATGTACGACGCCACGAATATCCGGCTGCGCGAATTGGCCGTCTCCTATGCGCTGCCGCAGAAGCTGGTCCGCCGCACGCGGGTGCTGAGCGGCGTCACCCTGTCGCTGGTCGCGCGCAACCTCTTCTTCATTTACAACGCCGCGCCGTTCGATCCCGATCTCATCCTTTCGACGGGCAACGACAATCAGGGAATCGAAGTGTACGGCATGCCCACCGTGCGCAGCGTGGGATTTAACATCAAACTGGAATTTTAAGCATGAAATGCCGGCATACATATCTTTTCGCGGGACTTTGTGCGCTGCTTCTCGGCGCGTGCACGGGTAATTTCCGCGACATAAACGACGACCTCTCCGGCATTACGGACGGCGAGCTGGAAGCCGACAACAACGGCTTGGGATACCGTCTGGGCATTATCCAGCAGGGGGTCTATTTCAATTACGATTTCGGCAAGGGCAAGAACTGGCCTTTCCAGCTCACGCAGAATCTCAATGCGGACATGTTTTCGGGCTACATGCACGACCCGAAACCCCTGCAGGGCGGGAGCCACAACTCCGATTATAACCTGCAGGACGGCTGGAACAGCGCCATGTGGCAGTTCACCTACTCCTATGTGATGCCCGAAATCTACCGGCTGGAGCAGACCGCCGCTGAGCTGATGCCGCCCTTCTATGCCATTGCGAAGATACTCAAGGTGCTGGCCATGCAGCGGGTGACCGACTATTACGGTCCGGTGATTTATACCCGTTTCGGCGCGCAGGGCGCCGAGTACGTGCCCGACGGCCAACGGGAGGTCTACATGCGCTTCTTCGACGATCTGGATCAAGCTTCGGAAATCTTGTCGGATTATGTCGCGGAGCGTCCGACGGCCGGCGAATTTGCGAAATTCGACCTGCTGCTCGACGGCAGCTATGCCGCATGGCTCCGCTTCGCCAACTCCCTGCGCATGCGTCTGGCCGTGCGTCTTGCGTCAGTCGCGCCGGAGAAGGCCCGCGCGGAGTTCCGGAAGGCGGCCGCCGACCCGTACGGGGTGATCGAGGTCAATACGAACAATGCGGCGGTCGAGACTTCGGGAATCTACTCGAATCCGCTCGGCGCGATCAACCGGAGCTGGAACGAAGCCGTCATGAACGCCTCGATGGAGTCCGTGCTGACGGGTTTCGGCGACCCGCGTATCGCGAAGTTTTTCGAACCCTGCGCCGACGATCTCGTTATTACGGACGACGGCGGGGAATCCGTTTCCGTTCCGTTGAAAGGGCAATATCACGGCATCCGTCAGGGAACCGCCTTTTCGCATAACTATTACGCCGCCTTTTCGCGGCTCACCGTCGAGCCGACGACCGAAGTCGTGCTGATGTCTGCGGCCGAAGTGTGGTTTCTGCGCGCCGAAGCCGCCTTGCGGGGATGGACCGATGAAGACGCCGGAACGTGCTACCGCGCCGGTGTCTCCATATCGTTTGCCCAATGGCAGGTGTCGGGTGCGGAGCAGTATCTGGAAAACGACGCTTCCGCGGCCGATTACCGTGACCCGATCGCCCCGGAGAACGATATTGCGGCCCGGTGCCGCGTGTCGCCCCGCTGGGACGAGTCGGCGGCCGCCGAGATCAAACTCGAACGGATTATCACCCAGAAGTGGATCGCCATGTATCCCGAAGGCTGCGAAGCTTGGGCCGAGCTGCGGCGGACGGGTTATCCGCGTCTGTTTCCGGTGCGCTTCAACCATAGCAAGGGCCAGAGCATCGACACCGAGACGATGATCCGCCGCCTGCCCTATCCCGCGACGCTCGAAACCTCGGACCCCGAACAATACGAAATGCTTCTGAAAGAGCTTGGAGGTCCCGATCACGGCGGCACCCGCCTGTGGTGGGACACGGGGCGCAATTTCTGAGACTTGTCCGTCGGCCGGAAACTGAAACACACCGCTTTTGCGGTGTGTTTTTTTTGTTGTGTCCGGCGACGTCCGGCCGATTGTTCGTGTGCGGTGATGCCCTGCGGCGTTGCCCGGCTTCTGGGCTTAGCCCCGGCTCTCCATGCTGTCTACCGAGGGGTTGACCGCCACGACGTCCTGTTCGATCTGCTGCCGGGAGGGAGTTCCGTTTGCGGATGCGGGGGCGATGGGGCCGTCGTCGGAAATGTCGTCCGGCGTGATCTGGGTGCGCGTGGTTTCCTGAGTCTGCTGCGGATCGGCGGAAGGCTGTCCCACTTGCATTCCGCCCTTGTTTTCCCGCAGAGCTTCCTTGTCGTATGCAGGTCGTTTCATAATTCGAATTCTTTTTTTTGTTCCGCGTGCAAAGGTCATACCATAGGGCGGCCCGCTGCGGGATATCGTCTCCGACGGGAATTTGCACGGAATTTGGGGCGGGTGCAAAGGTATTCACCGTAAACCGGACGATTATGAAAACAAGGAATTTGTTGCTGGGTATGGCCGCTGTCTGCGGCGGTTCCTTTCAGGCGGTCGCCTGCACGGGCATCGCGCTCACGGCTGCTGACGGCAGTTATGTGCAGTCGCGCACCATCGAGTGGGCCCGCGGCGTTTTGCAGAGCGAATACGTCGTCATCCCGCGCGGTCAGCGGCTCCGCTCCTTCACACCCTTGGGAGCCGACGGCATGACCTTCACGGCCAAATACGGCGTCGTGGGGCTGTCCGTGGTGCAGAAGGAGTTCATCGCCGAGGGGATCAACGAAGCGGGGCTGTCGGCCGGACTCTTCTTCTTTCCGCAATACGGAGGGTATGAACCCTACGAACCGGCGCAGAACGACCGCACGCTCGCCGATCTGCAATTCGTGGCATGGGTGCTGACGCAATTTTCGACCGTCGATGAGGTCAAAGCCGCCGTCGGAGGCGTGCGCATCGTCGCGTTGGAAAAGACGTCGGTCGTACACTGGCGCATCGGAGAACCGTCCGGACGGCAGGTCGTGCTGGAAATCGTCGGCGGAGTGCCGCATTTTTACGAAAATGAGGTCGGTGTGCTCACCAACGCCCCCGGTTTCGAGTGGCAGCTCACCAACCTGAACAATTATGTGAACCTTTATCCGGGCGACGCCCCCGTCCGCCGGCTGGACGGCGTAACGCTGCGGCCTACGGGCGGCAATTCGGGGTTCCTCGGCCTTCCGGGCGACGCCACGCCGCCGTCGCGCTTCGTGAGGGCCGCCTTCTACCGCGCCACGGCTCCGCAGCGCGCCACCGGGTTCGAGACCGTACAGCAATGCTTCCACCTGCTCAACAATTTCGACATTCCCATCGGCATCGAACATCCCGAAGGCGAGTGTCCGGACATTCCGAGCGCCACGCAGTGGACCTCGGCCATCGACCTGACCAACCGCCGGGTCTATTACAAGACCGCCTACAACAATACGATCCGCTGTATCGACCTCGCGGGGATCGACTTCGGGAAAACGGCCTATCAGTCCCATCCGCTGGACCCGAAACGGGAACAGCCCGTGGAACGGATCGCTGTTCCGGAGTAAGACGGCGGTTGCGGTCCGTTTTCGGCCGCTTCTTCGTCGGCGTCGCCGGGACTGAACTCCTCGTCGGCGAAAAAGCCGGCTTGTCCCGTGAGCTGTTTCTGGCGCAGCAGTGCGTCGCGCTCCGTGCCGATATGGCGCATGGTCCACCGGTCGGACCGCCGCGTCCGGATAGGTTTCCTTTTTGCAATAGGCCGGCGGGGATTCCCTGACGACCGGTTGGCCGCTGGGTGTGGTTCCCGGCCGGCGGCTATCGTATCCGCCGGACCCATATATCTTCTCCCTTTGCATTCGAAGACAAAAGGCTGCCCGCGGCAAAACCGGACTGCTTTTTCATGCCCGTCCCGAATATTGGTGTGGAAGCGTTCCATATCGGCTTGGAAAGCTTCCCCGGATTCCGGACCTTTGCCGCGCAAACGAAAAAAACGGCTTTCCGACCATGTCTGTACGACCTTGCGAAATACTGAACTGCGGGGATGTCTATCTTTTTCCTGAGACGAATTCCCGGTGTCAGGGCCGCTCCTCGCTATGGAGCGTGATCGTCTTGCGGAAGAGGAATGTCGTGCTCGAATCGGATACGGGGGATTATCGGCATTTTGCGATGTGGCGGCCCCTTGCCGTCGGTTGCCGTTATTGCCGACTGGCGAAACGCTCCGAATTTCGGGATTATAGGGTGAATCTCACGTATGCCGAAATGCGTAAAATAGGATAAGGATAATGTCGTCCTGCTTAAAACTTTAGCGGTTATGAAAAAGGATAACGAGAGTCCCTATCGTTACTATCGTGTCGTAAGCGTCAAAAAGATCGATCGGTGGTTTTTCGACCGATACGATCATCGCAGAACCCACGCGAAAATCTATGAGACGGTCATCCGGCCCAAATTCGGGATGTGCGAGAACACGTTTCTCGACTACCGTCATGAACCGGACGAGCTGCTGGAACTGTTTCCGCAGTCGGCCAGCGTCGAGTTTTCGCTGTGGCTTCCGACAGTACAGACCAAGTACATGGTTCCCGCCGAGGCGAATCGATTCAGCCTGATGCTCTGGGATTCGATCGACAAGGCTTTTCGCTGTATCCGGCGACGGGAGCCGGGCTGCTGCATAGACGCCGACAAGTTACTGACGTATATGACGCTTTATCTGGAAGAAAGATCATCCGTCGGGATGAAGTGACGCAACTTATGAACTTGAGTTCAACTTATAAATGCAACTTTTTGGGTGCGGATAATAAGCAATAAA
>OIXH01002126.1_pt1 | contig 20423 bp, 19 predicted proteins | sample 1587741 | NCBI WGS metagenome assembly OIXH01 (sample SAMEA3888916, study PRJEB22519) | human gut metagenome | biome: human gut; feature: human-associated habitat; material: faeces | place: Denmark | collected 2011 | reverse complement strand
ACAAATTTCGATTTCAGGCTCAAAGTAGGTTTTCATAATAGCTAACCTCCAATCGTACTTCGACAGTACGGAAAACTACATTAATATATTAAACCTCATTGCAATATTTGTCAAGTGCATTTATAAATTTTGGTGAAAATGCATAAATATTTTTTCTGCAGTTGGGCGATTAATTTTGTCTACGAGCAAAATATCGTCGATTTCCGCGTTTTTCAGGTTCTCTATAGTGCCGAAATGCTTCAACAATGCTTTTGCACGAGCCTCACCGACGCCTTCAATTTTTGTAAGAGATGACGATATTGCCGCCTTACGTTTATTTTTATGATAACCGATTGCAAAACGGTGCACTTCCTCCTGAATCGTGTAGACAAGCGTATATGCGCCGCGCGTTGATTTGAGTTCAATCTCTCCCTGTTCCGACACGATTGCGCGTGTGCGGTGCTTGTCGTCCTTCACCATGCCGAAAAGCGGCACCGACAGTTGATGATTGCTCATAACGGCGCTTACAGCGGCAACCTGTCCCCTGCCGCCGTCAAGCAGTATCAGATCCGGCAGAGTCGCAAACGCCTCATCCTCGCCTTTTTTGTATTCACCGAAGCGGCGATCCAGCACCTCCGCCATTGCCGCGCAGTCATCCTGATTAGCGAGCGACTTTATCGCAAACTTGCGATAGCTGCTTTTTTGAGGGCGGCCGTCGCGAAATACGACCATGCCTGCGACTATATCGCTGCCGTCGGTGTGCGAGATGTCGTACGATTCAATGGTACGCGGCGGCTTGTTCAGTCCCAAGATGCCGGCAAGCTCCGAAAGTGCCGCCGTTTCATGTCCGCGTCTGCCGAGCTTATCGGTCAAATGCTCCGCGGCGTTTTCCGCACACATGGCGACCAGATGCGCCTGTTCTCCTCGCTGCGGAACTGAAACGGTCACCTTTTTGCCGCGTTTTTCGCTCAAATACCGCTCAACCAATTCGCAGTCGGCGACTTCGCCGTCAACTGTCAGTCGGACGGGAATATCCGTCGTTGACGAATAATATTGCGTAATAAATTCGCGGCGCATTTCGGAGGCGTCAAAATAACTGTCGAAAATGTAGTCCTCGCGGTCGCAAAGCCTGCCGCCGCGAAAACGGAACAGCTCCACGCACGATTTTTCATCAGAATTGGCGAGCGCAATAATATCCTGTTCGCTGACCGTAGATTCGACCACCTTTTGACGGTCGCTCATGCTTTTAAGAGCGGCAATGCGGTCACGCAGACGCGCCGCGCGCTCAAACTCCAAACGCTCTGCAGCTTCATTCATTTGCTCGGTCAGCTCGCGCAGAGTGTCCGCGCTGCCTTTTTTGAGGAACTCTATCGCCGCTGCCGCCGCCTCGTCATGCGCCTGCTGCGTTATCTTTCCGCAGCACGGTGCGGAGCACTGGCCGATGTGATAATTCAGGCACGGGCGAGCATACCGCTTTTTACCGAAATCAGCGGCTGTCTTTGAACACTGCGGCAGTTTAAATGCTTTCAGCGCAGCGTCGACCGACTGCTTTACAACGTGAGATGAATAATACGGGCCGATATATTCCGCTCCGTCGTCCTTTATCATTTTCGCCGCCTTTATTGTCGTCCACGGCGGCGGTGTTACTCGGATATAATGAAATCCCTTGGAATCCTTGAGCAAAATGTTGTACTTTGGCATATTCTGCTTTATCAGCGAACATTCCAGCACCAGCGCTTCGAACTCGCTGTCGCACAGAATATAATCGAAATCCTCGACCGACGCAACCATTTGCCGTACCTTTTCGGCGTGCCGGTTTTGAGTGCCGAAATACTGGCTGACGCGGTTTTGCAGTTTTTTTGCCTTGCCGATATATATTATTTTGCCGCCCGAATCCTTCATAATGTATACGCCGGGTGTGAGCGGCAGGCGTCTCGCCTTAGCAAGCAGACGGCTGAGCCTTTCATCAGCCATTTCCAGTCACCTCCGTTTATGTTCTTTGCATATTATTGCCTTTTTTCAGAGTCAACGCAATGATTTATATGCCGTCATATTCGCCGTCGTTTATTTTTGCCGTCAGTGCCGAGCGGACGGCGGCAATGTCTTCACGATAGGTCATGCCGTACCACTTGTCGTGGCTGTAAAGCACCTTTACAGACGCGGCGCCGCTTTGCAGCAGCTTGTCGACTGCAAAAGGCAGGTAAAACTCATCCTTTTGCAGATCCGCTGTTGCAAGAAAATGCTCAAAATCAGCCTTGAGAGCAGGAAAAAATTCGGGTGTAAAGCCCCAGAAATTCATCGAAACGACCGTATCATCGGGCAATGTGATCCAACGTTCTCCGTCATCGGTATAGCTCATATTCTTTATCTTTGTTCGCTCGGTTATGCTGACCAGTCTGTCGCCGTTAACATCGCAAACGCCGCGAGAAACGGTGCCGTTATCGGTCAGTGTGTTTTTGAGGTCGAATGCGACCATCGAAAAGTCCATTCCGCGTGCACTTTTCAAATGCTCGTATATCTGTCGGAACGCTTCCTTGCCGTAATAATCGTCGGCGTTGATAACGGCGAACGGTTCGTTCACCCTCCCCATACAGCACAGCACGGCATGGCCGGTTCCGAATGGTTTTTTGCGTCCCTGAGGCAATATACTCATGTCTTGATAAACGTATTCGACGGCTATCCTTTCGGAAATGCGGTCTCCGATAACACGGCGAAAATCGGCCTCATTTTCCTCACGAATGATAAAGACGACCTTTGTAAATCCTGCCTTTACCGCATCGTAGACCGAAAAGTCAAGCAATATCTCTCCGTTCGGTCCGACCGGACTTATCTGTTTCATTCCGCCAAAGCGGCTGCCCATACCGGCAGCCATCACAACCAGCGTAACCTCATTCATGTGTATAATCTCCTTGATCGCCATCAGCGTTAGTTATTTATTACATTATATATAATTCGACGCAAAATTAAAATAGGCAATTTTTCAATATGTAAAAAGCGACCCTTTGAAAAACCAAAGAGATCGCTTTTTTGCGTATTATATTCGAGCAAACGCTCACTTTTCCTTATAATACAGCTTGCAGTGGCAGTAGCCCTCAAAATCAGGGTCAGCCACCTTATCACGAAAGTCCTTGCACATGCACTTGGTATCGTCACTGCGCGTAACAAGACACGGGCAGTATCCGCCTGTGCGGCGCAGACCCTCCTTTATCGTATCAACGACCTGCTTGTCGCTGTTCAGCCTTACCTTCATAATTTTATCAACTCCAGTATCTGCTCCTTGCTGACACCGCCGACCGAAACGCGTTTTACCTCGCCCTTATCGAAAAGCATCAGCGTCGGTATGCTTTGTACTCCGTAGGAAACGGGGATATCCTCGTTTCCGTCAATGTCATATGCACAGAATTTGATGCCGCTGACCTCGTCGGAGACCTCATGTACGGTCGGCGACAGCATCTTGCACGGCATACACCACTGCGCATAAAAATCAACCAGCACAGGCGTCTGTGATTCCAGCACCTCTTTGTTAAAGCTGTTTGAATCAATTTCTATCATACTCATTACGGCATCACGTCCTTTTCATTTACTGTGCTTTAATTGTACTATTTACGAGCGTTTTCGTCAAGCGAATTTCGGTGGTATTATAAGGGCATATCACCGGCTGATCCTGCCGATTTTTACGATGTATGACAACACGCCATTTTATTAATTTTGTATAAACAAAGCCCGACGGCTCGAAAATTTCCGGGTCATCGGGCGAAATGCATTTTAATTTTTTTAAAAACAAAATATTATTCGGCAGACATCCTCAACAACGATCCTGCCTTTATTTCGCGATCAAACGGTATAAGTATGCGCTGCATGGGATGCGGTGCGTACTCAATGGGTTGACCGTCACCGTCGGCAAGACCGTCGGTCGGCACCATAAACGGCACACTGCCCGCTTCGAGACAGTCAAGGACAGTTCCGCGGTAGAATTTATTTTTTAGCGTGGCGACTACACAGCCGTTTTCATAGCCGTCAACGACGGCGGCAACGGCGTAGTCACGGATATAACCGCCGTTTTCATAGGTTTGCATATTCGGCGTCCTGCCGTAATAAAAGCCGGTCGAATAGGTGCGGTGGCTGATTTTATTCAGCTCTTCAATGACCCACTGCGGCGCAGGAGCAGTGGGATCAGCGACATAGGCGTCGACAGCACCGCGATAGGCATTAGCCGTAACGGCAACATAGTAGTGCGACTTAGCTCTTCCCTCTATTTTCAGCGAGGTTATGCCCGCCTTTACCATATCGGCGATGTGCTCCGCCATGCACATATCGTTTGCGTTTAGGATATACGTCCCCTTGTCGGTCTCGGTAATATCGTAATATTCGCCGGGGCGCTTTTGCTCAACAAGCGAATAGCTCCAACGGCACGGCTGGGCGCAGTCGCCGCGGTTGGCGTCTCTGCCGGTCATGTACATTGACAGCAGGCATCGTCCCGAATAAGACATACACACCGCGCCGTGAGCAAAGCCTTCCAATTCAAGAGACGACGGCGTTTTAGCGCGTATCTGCGATATTTCGTCGAGGGTCAGTTCACGGGCAACGACAATGCGTTTTGCTCCCAATTCATGCAGAACGCACGCCGTCTCGGCATTGACGACGCCCATCTGCACCGACGCGTGTATCTCGGTATCGGGAGCGACCGTACGCACCGTTTTCATTGCGCCGAGATCGGTCACAATGAACGCGTCCGCTCCGGCATCGCGCGCGGCGGCAATAAAATCAGGCAGACGGGTCATTTCCTCCGGATGCATCAGCGTGTTGACGGTAATATGAACGCGTGCGCCTCTTGCATGAGCATATTCTATACCCTTGGCGAGCGTTTGCTCGTCAAAATTCTTTGCTCCCTGTCTCATACCGAACTCGGTGCCGGCGCAGTAAACTGCGTCGGCACCGAAGTCAACGGCACACTTGAGTCGGGTAATGTCCCCTGCGGGACACAGCAATTCAGGCCGTATAATACTCATTTACGCCCACTTTCCGCTCTTTTTCAGCTTTGCAATAGTATTCAGGTGAGCGGTATACGATTTGTTGTAATAGAACTTCATATCGGAGTCGGTAACAAAGTAGGTGTATTCGTTATCCGCCGGCTGCAGACAAGCGAGTATCGCTGTTCCGGAAACGGAGCACTGCGGTCCGGGCGGCAATCCCTCGAAGCCTGCCTGATAGGTTATCTTCTTACCATCTTCGTCGGTGACGGTCATCGGTCCGGCGTTGGTATTGTAACGGTTATCGGGATAATAATAGGTCGGTGTGGAACCGAGATAGTGCGGTTCGTTCCACGTCAATCGATTGTAGAACACGGACGCAACATTCTTCATCTCGTCTCCGTTGCCGCTCGCCTCCAGCTCCAGTATTGAACCGACTGCAAGCGCGTCGTTAAGTGAGAAATCATTATCGCCGAGGCGGTTACCTACCACTTTGAGCATTTCCTGCCAGTTTTCGGGCAAATGCGCATTGAACGCGCTGAGCATCTTGTCAATAGCACGCTCCGCATTGGATACCGACGGCTCGGCGTAGAAATTGTAAGTATCGGGATACAGGTAGCCCTCAAAACGATAGCGCACCGTATTTGTCGGTATGGAGCTTACCCAAGTGTACTTGTAGTCGCCGTTTCTCATTGCTTCCATAAACTGTTCCTTGGTGCAGACGCCGTTATCGCTGAGAATTTTTATTATCTCGTCAACAGTCGCCGCTTCGGGAATACGCACCTTTACCGTTGCGGCCTGATTACCGCTTTTCAGAACCTCCATGATGGTGCCGTAATCCATTTCCGAATTAAGCTCGTAGTTGCCCCACTGGTAAGTACCGTCGTAGTGCTTCAGACGCGATATAACACGGAAAAGGGTCGGATGATTTATTATTCCCTCGTCATATAGGTGCTCGGCGATTGTGGCTGTGCCCCAGTTGCCGTCCTCGGGTATCGAAAAGTCGGAAATTGTATGTACGCGGCTGATACCGAAAAAGTCACAGACACCGCTGAGCACGACGCCGGCAAAACTTCCTGCAAATATCAGTATTATCATCACCCACATTACGCTGTAAATAACGCGATGCTTTTGCTTAATGAATATTCCGATGATGATGAGTATAACCGCAATCGAAAGCAGGCTTGCAATCAACATTGTATTTGTAATGCCGAAAATGTCGATTCTCATTCTTGTGCCGACAACAAAGAAAATAACGATAGCGATGACGGCAAGAATAGAGGAGATAATAACCTGCACCTTATGAGCATGATAATATTCACGGATATTCAGCGGCTTTTTGTCATGATCTCTGTGATCGTCGGGAATGTTATGACGTCTGTCGTCTCGCGGACGACGGTCTGCGTGAGCAGTCTCGCCGATCGGCTTGCGCTGTGCACCCGAAGGCTTGTTCACGGCAGGGCGCTTTACAGCTTCCGGATCGGATATGCGGAAGCCGTTTGAAAGCTGAAAGTCATCATCCATGTTAACGGAATCACGCGGCATATTGTTTGCACTGTTCGCGGCGGTGTCCGAAGCCGGTGTCTGTGCTTTAACCTCTTTCTGTGCGGGTTGTCCGCCGTCAGCCATCGGAACATCGATCGGCAGCGTTTTATTATTTCCGGCAGCGGGAGCGGCAGGGCGCTGACCGCGAGTTCGATCCTGCTGAGAGGGTCTGCGGTCAACGCGCTCATTTCTTTCCGGTGCGCGTTCTTTTTGCGTATTGGGCATTTGAGGTTCGGAAGTGTGCGACGACGCACTCGACCTGTCTCCGAAAAGCTCGAAATTATACTTTTTTTCGACAGGCTCCGTATTATCGGCTTCAAACGCGTCAACGGTTTCTATCTTTTCAGGTTCAAAGGAAAAATTGCTCTTATTCGGTTGATCCATTTTGATCCTCCTGTGCTTTCTTTGTTATTTTAACTCCTGTTTTGTTCGGCCGTCGAACAAAACGCTCTGTAATTATCAATCCCAGTGGGCAGTCATACCGACCGTGAAGCATCCTGTACATATAATCATCGGCGTAGCAAATGCCGACAGTATCGAAATTATAACGCGCAAGGTAGCGGTCATAGTATCCGCCGCCGTAACCGAGCCGATAGCCGAAGCTGTCCAAGCCGAGCGCAGGTACGATCATCAACGCACCGCTGTAATCGGTGACTTCTGTCAGCCCTTCGCGCGGTTCCAACACATTAAATGTGCCGCGTTCAAGATCATCGGTTGAGTTTATGTAGTAAAACTCCATGTTACGCGTTCCTTTTATACATCGCGGCAAGGCAACGTGCTTTCCGTGCGACAGCGCGTGATCTATAATCTCGAACGTATCCACCTCGATGGGTGTCGAGGCATATATCATAACGGTGTTTGCGTTAGCGTATCGTTTGAGGGAAATTACCCTGTGAGCGATGCGCCTGTCCATGCTTTCCTTTTGCTTCGGATCAAGGCTCATGCGGCTGTTTTTCCGTTTCTCCCTCAGCTCACGCTTATATACTCTAAGGTCTACTTTGGGCATTTCATACCCTTTCTGAGTGACTCCGCCTTATCCTCGCCGACGAGGTAGCGCACCATAGCAAAGCCGAAGTCAAGCGCCGCTCCAGCTCCTCTCGCCGTAATAATATTGCCGTCGGAGACCGTCGGCGCGTCAACAAATTCCGCTCCTTCGAGCATCGACTCAAATCCGTCAAAGCAGGTAGCTTTTTTTCCGTTCAGCAGTCCACGGCGGCCGAGAATTGACGGTGCGGCGCAAATAGCGGCAAGCAGTGCTCCTTTTTCAGCGGCAGCGCCAATAAATTGACTGACCGTCTCGTTTTTTTCAAGGTTAAGCGTGCCCGGCATTCCGCCCGGCAAAATGACCGCATCGATGTCGGTCGGCATACCTACCTCGGAATCGGAAATATCCGCGCCGACCGCAATGCCGTGCGCGCCGACTATCGCTCTGCCGCCGATGCCGACGACAGTTACGCGCAAACCCGCTCGCCGCAGCACATCGACGGGAGCTATTGCCTCCGTCTCCTCAAATCCGTCAGCTAAAAAGCAGTATATCATTGTTATTCACTCCGGTTATCGTTATCATTCGCCGATCGCCGCGGCAGCATGGGAATAAACCTCTGCAGCGATATCCTCAATTGATCTCATTTTGCCGTCGGCGGTACATTTAACCACCGTCCAGCCGAGATATTCGGCGGCAAAAAGCGCACATTCATAGCAATGGTGCAAATAGGCAACGTCGCGCTCGTGTATATCCTTTTTGCCCTCGTCTCCGCGATAGCGCGAGGTCATCATTTTCTGTGATACCTCAACCGGCACATCGAGAAAAATGACCTTGTCGGGCCGCGGTATTCCTATTTTGCAAAACTCGGTATCATACAGCCAGTCAAGGAAGGGTTTCCACTCACTGCGCGGCAGTTTTGACATCTGATGCACCGCATTGGATGTCGTATAACGGTCGCACAGAATGGTCTTTCCGCCCTCGTAATCATTCTTCCAGTGCCGCCTGAAGCTGGCAAAACGGTCGACCGAGTAGAGCAGCGACGCTGCATAAGCATTTACCGAATCGGCGGTGTCACCAAACTGACCGTCAAGGTACATTTTTATAAGGGTGCTTGACGGGTCGTCATAATCGGGGAATTTTATATAGCGTACACTTTCTCCCAACCGTTCGCGCAGAAGTGACATCTGCGTCGACTTGCCGCTGCCGTCAAGTCCTTCAATAACTATCAGCCGTCCGCTCATTCTTTTGTTCTCCCCGCAAGCTCGGCAAAGCGCGCTCTGACCTCATCGGGATGGCCGCACGACATCTTGCCCTCGGTACATTTTCCGCGAACACAGGGCGGACCGGCGTGTGAAAACAGGTTCGGCGCGACGCCGATGCACAGACGGTACATCTCGGTCGCAAGTTCGCGTATCTCCCACTGAGCGCGGTTGCAGCAGCGGTGTGAGAAAAAGTTAAGCAGACTGCGTGCGTTCATGGTAACTATCATCTTTGTAGTGCAGGCATTCGGCAGGACGAAACGCGCGTCCTCGATCGCCTTTTTCTCGGCGTCGCGTGTTGCCTTCTTTTCGTCGACGCCGGCGGCAATCATGTCCGCCTTGTGCCGTGCAGAAAGCAGCTCGGTAAGCTGCTCGTAATCGCGCTGTGCCGACTCCATCGAGCGCAAATATATTTCCTTTGCCGCGGCATCCTTTGCGATTTCCGGCGGCAAAACATATTCAAACTGTGCCTCTTTAACATAGCGCTGGCTCTGAACACTGTACGACGCTATGCGATGGCGTGTTATCTGAGCAAGCAGTGATCGTGAAACGCCCTCTATGCCGAATGTAAACGACGCGTGCTCAATCGGACTTTCATGACCGATCTCTGCGAGCATATCAACAAAGCTCGCCGCTTTTTCCTCATCAAGTCCGTCGCGAATGGTATCGATATCCGCCGCCGAATAACACAGCTTTGCCGACATGGCTACCGTTATCTCCGGCTGCGGAGTATGTGCAAGCAAGGTGACCTTCATTTTAATCCTCCGCAGCGACAGTCATTGCCGTCGCTTAATTTATACATAGTTATACACATTATACCAAACATAGTTTGACTTATCAACAGTTTTAATTCCTTTATTTTATTGACATGTGTGATTGACTTAGTAAAAAAGACGGGTATAATTATTTTATGATGAAAATTACTAAATGGGAGTATCTTTTATTTTTATGATCTCAGTGAAAAAGCTCGATTTCAAGCCGGTCGGCGAACAGCACATTACGCTGATATCCGAATGCTTTTCAAAGCAAAGCTACCGCACCGGCAACTACACTGTCGGCAGTATAATGATGTGGCGAAAAGTATACAATTTGCGTATTTGCGAGATTGACGGCACGGCAGTCATAGCCGCCGATTATCCCGGTGAAGGCTTATGCCACTCCATACCCGTCGGCGACGGTGATGTACGCGCCGCGCTTCATGCTGTATACGATCACTGCATCAGCATCGGTACGCGCTGCATATTCAGCGACGTGCCCGATGAGGGACTGAACCTGCTGTACGATGTGTTCGGCAAGGAACGATGCGCGGTTCAGCACCTTGACGCGTGGGACGATTACCTCTACAACGCCGACGATCTAATCAACTACACGGGCAAAAAATTCAGCGGTCAGCGAAATCATGTTCATAAATTTGAGCGGCTCTATCCAGACGCGGTGTTTTCCCTGATAACGGATGAAAACCGCGAGGAAGCTTTTGCATTTTTGCGCGAATATGTGTCTGAAAACGGTGACGGCACTGTTTCGGGTGAGAACGAGAGCCGTGCCGACCTTGAGCTGTTACCCCATTACGACAAGCTTAACCTTTGCGGTGGGATACTGGCCGACGGAGAAAAAATAATAGCCATATCTATCGGTGAACAGGTCGGCGACACCTTGTTTATCCACATTGAAAAGGGAAATACCGACTACGCCGGCGTGTATCAGGTGATGGTACAGCGATTTGCGCAGCATTTTGCAAAGGACGCTGTCTACATTAACCGCGAGGAGGACGACGGCGTTGAAGGGCTGCGCCGATCAAAGCTATCATATCATCCCATTGCCATGCTTAGGAAACATTCCGTAGAAATTATATGACATATACTTATTAAATATTGTGTATTATCCCATCTTCCATTTTTATATACCGTATGATAGAATTATTTAGTAGAATGTCGCGGACAGGCTGTTCGTGACGAAATTAGAAATAAACATTTATTTGGGGGACGATATCAATGGCTGACGAGATCTACGGTAAACTCGGAATAATCAGTATGCCCGGTTGCGACAACCTTTCGGGAAAGGTGGACAAGTACCTGACCGAGTGGAGAGAGGCCGAGGAGGACACTTTCGTTATTCCGTCGGTATGTCCGCGATTCGGCTCGGGCGAAGCAAAAGCGCTCATTAAGCACACCATCCGCGGATACGATCTCTATATCATTTGCGACTGCTTTAACCACGGCGTTACCTACCGTATGTACGGAATGGACGTTCCGATGAGTCCGGACGACCATTTCCAGGATATTAAGCGAATCATTGCTGCAACAGGCGGTAAGGCACGCAGGATCACCGTCATCATGCCGATGCTTTACGAGGGTCGTCAGCACCGTCGTGTTGCCCGCGAATCGCTTGACTGCGCGCTTGCGCTTCAGGAGCTGACTAACATGGGCGTCACCAACATTATTACTTTTGACGCTCACGACAGCCGCGTACAAAACGCTATCCCGCTTGAGGGATTCGAAAATGTTCATCCCACCTATCAGATGATAAAGGCGCTCGTAAAAAACGTACCCGACATCAAGATTGACCGTGACAACCTCATGATCGTATCGCCCGACGAGGGCGGCATGAGCCGTTGTATCTACTACTCATCGGTACTCGGGCTTGACCTCGGTATGTTCTACAAGCGCAGAAACTACTCAGTCATTGTAAACGGCCGCAACCCGATCGAAGCTCACGAGTTCCTCGGTCAGGACGTTGAAGGCAAGGATATCATCATCGTTGACGATATGATTTCCTCCGGCGACTCGGTTATTGATATCGCCGAAAAGCTGAAAGCTAAAAAAGCCCGCCGCATTTTTGTATTCGTTACTTTCGGTCTGTTTGTAGAGGGCTTTGACAATTTTGACAGAGCGTTTGAGCAGGGTTATATCGACAAGGTATTCTCCACTAACCTTGTTTACGCTAAGCCGGAATTGCTGACTAAGCCGTGGTACGTTCAGGTCGATATGTCAAAATACATTGCACTGATAATCGACACTATCAACCACGATCATTCGATCAGCGATCTTCTCAGCCCGATCCACAAGATCAAAAAGTTCCTCAACCTTGAATAATTCAGTATTATACACATTTCGCTCCTCTGATTTTTTTAAAAAATCGGAGGAGCTTTTTGTTATACGATGAATATGATTCATCATTTAATGTTATTGTAATAAGAAACAGCAAAACGTGCTTTTAACGGGCATAATAATATGTGCAAAATGATATTTTTTGTGAAATACGATTCGGAGGGTTGCCTTCGTGGTTGAAATGAGGTATAATAATTATTAATATAGGGGAATTTGGCACAAAGAAAGGCGAATATAAAATGAGAAGGACAAAAATTGTATGTACGCTCGGCCCTGCAAGCAGCAGTCGCGCCGTTATGGAGAAGATGCTGCTCAGCGGAATGAACGTCGCCAGACTCAATTTTTCGCATGGTACACATGAGTATCACAAGAAAATGATAGAAACTTTTCGCGAGGCACGCGACGGACTGGGCGTGCCGGCGGCAGTCATGCTTGACACTAAGGGGCCCGAAATACGCATACGCGATATAAAGGACGGATCGATAGAGCTGAAAAAAGGTGACCATATAACACTCACGACCGAGAACGCCGACGGCACCGATCAACGCGTATCTATCACATACGCCGATCTGCCGCGCCAGCTTAAAAGCGGCGATCGCATACTCATCGACGACGGTAAAATCTCGCTCTCTGTCGATCAGACAACCGATACCGACATCGTATGCACCGTTACCGAAGGCAACACTCTGTCATCCAAAAAGAGCATAAATGTTCCCAACATACGGCTCGATATGCCATATATCAGCAAACAGGACGAGAGCGACATTCTTTTCGGTGTCGAAAACGGCGTTGACTTTATTGCCGCTTCCTTTGTCCGCCGCAAGGAAGACGTCATCGCATTAAGAAAGCTGCTTGACTACAACGGCGGTCACAGCATCAGGATAATCGCCAAAATCGAAAACATTGAGGGCGTTGAAAACTTTAACGAGATACTGGAGCACTCCGACGGCGTAATGGTAGCGCGCGGCGACATGGGAGTCGAGGTTGAATTCGAACGCCTGCCCGGAATTCAGAAGAAGTTTATCCGCCAGTGCTATCGTTCCGGCAAAATGGTCATTACTGCAACTCAGATGCTCGAATCAATGATACACTCATCCATGCCGACCAGAGCGGAGATCACCGACGTTGCAAACGCGGTATTTGACGGCACATCGGCTGTCATGCTGTCGGGCGAAACTGCGATGGGCGATGATCCTGCAAATGTGGTCGCAACAATGTCCAAGATCGCCGAGCAGGCCGAGCGTGATGCCTTTGAAATGGATGTATACAACGGCATTCGTCATGTTGCCAGCTTTGACACAACCAATGCTATATGCGACGCCGCCTGTACAACAGCACGCGACGTTCAGGCAAAGGCAATAATTGCAGTAACAAAATCGGGTACAACGGCACGCCGCGTCTCAAAGTACAGACCGAACCAACCGATCGTCGCCGCAACTCCTGATATCAAAACTTATCACCAGCTCGCGCTTTCATGGGGTGTATGCCCTGTTTTGGCGCTCAATCAGGACGATGAGGAGCGTCTTTTCCGCCATGCGATTGACTGCGCCAAAAAGATCGACGTAGTATCTACCGGTGACGCGGTAGTCATTACCGCCGGCGTACCGCTCAATCTGTCCGGCACGACCAACATTTTGAAAGTCGCAACCGCCTGATAGGTGAAATTAACTATAAGGTGAAAATTGCTCAGTATAATTTTAAAAGAGGGCAGCCTGTGTTTTATAAACACAGGCTGCCCTCTTTTTTAAGTCAGTTTGCAAAAAAACGATTATGCGATGCCTAAAATATACTGCTGCACCATAAGCAAATCGGAGCTGCCTATCACACCATTTTTATCAATATCAGCGTAACCCAGCGTTTGCTTATCAGGCGTTGCGGAACCCAAAATACACTGCTGAAGAAGCAGCAAATCGGACGAATCCACCTTGCCGTCTCCGCTGATGTCCTTTGACGGGCGGAAATTGATTTTTCTCGCTGTAACTGTATTAAAGTAGCCATCGTCGTATGAGAGTGATTTGCCGTAATTCATGTATATTACCGATGAACTGCCGTCAATAGGATAACCGTAGAACTGAAGTGACTCAAAGTACAGTTCACATCCAAAGGTTATATCGCCGAATAAAAGCACATTCGAGCAATAATACTTCCCGTCGTCGGGATCTAATTGCGGAACACCGATAATATTTACGCTGCCCGATTCAGGAAAGGTAACGCTCGGATAAATACCGGTATTGCCGTCTACGATGACAGTGTAATCACCGCCGTCCTTCATTGCCTCGATCGCACCCGTCAGAGTATAATAGCTACCGATAGTATTGCCTGACTTTTTCAGCGTCACTACTTCATCTTCACGAGGTGTATCCTCATTCAGATAAACAGTAAAGGAAACGGTATCATCGGAAAAAAAGTATATACAAAGTCTGTAATCCAATCCTTCAAACAGTTCGAGATACCATATCGGATATGCGAAATATTGTTTACGAATGTTCTTTGTAAACGTCGCATCAAGCGAACTGCCGAAACGAACATGTCCGACCGCTCTGCCTTCAATGATTACCGATTCAATGGCACGCCGGATAGCGGCATATGCGGCAGAAACACTCTGCTCACCTATATAAACGCCCTCCTGCTTGTAGTAGGAGTAACTGTCTCCGCTTGCTGCGGTCGGCAACGCATACAAAAAATCGATTGATGTGCCGGTAGACTTATTCGGGATATGAGTTGTTAAAAAATTATCGGCGTCAGTCAAAAAATATTCATAATAAATATCGAAGACTTCTTCGTGTTTAAAATCATCAAAATCTGTTTTCTCCGTAACAAAATCAAGGTCGTCCCATGTAGCGTCGATATAATAGTATTCGCCGTCATCCATGCGTACCATATTCCACGCGTGATTTTGCCAATTGTCGCCTTCCCCGCTCTTACCGGTAACAAAAATGTTCTCGATTCCGAGGCGGTTAAGAACAAGCTGAAGTGCCTTTGCGTAGCCTTCGCATACTGACATACCATTTTGGAAAACACCCACTATACTGTGTGTAATACCGTTGCTGATTATATATCCGTTATCATCTACAGCATATGTTGTCAAATCGCATATGTAATCGTGTACAAACAGCACCTTTTCATATCTGCTAAGGCCCTTAACATTTTCAACGATGGCGTTAATCTGCTCATCGATAGACTTATTAAAAACATTGCGTGTATCATATGTAGCAAATTCCTTGTAAACCGATACGCCGAAAAAACCCGGTGCAAAAAGCGCCACATTGGAAAGCCAATAATACTGAGGAAAATCGTTACGGAAGGTAAAATAAGTCTCTACCATTTCATCGTTACTCAGCCTTGTTTCGATATCGCCTATAATATAGCAATCTCCGACATTCGGCACATTTTGCGCGCTGACATCCGCATTTGATGCATCAAATTCCAAACACAATTCATAAAGATTTTTGTACATCTCTCGGCGAACAGCCGAATTTGAGCGCAATGCCATATCTTTGTAGCCGTAAAGATCGGTGTAATCAACGCTTTTCGATGATCTGACGGTTTTTCTTACGCTGTTAACTTCTATACCCGATTTTAAATTAATGTCGTCAAAGTTGACCTCATATGCAACCCGCTCTTCGCCGTCGCATTTTTTTATATTTTTGTTGTTGACCGACGAAAGTTCATCGGATGTTACAATATCCGACGGTGCCGCATAACAAACCACAGAAGCAGAAGATATGCTGATGCCGAGTGCAACGATCATGCATACCAAGCGAGAAATGGCCTTCATAAATTACCCTCCAATTTTGTTTGCATATAACACAAAAATGTGAATATGCTGATACTGTAAAAAATATCCTTATGATGATTATATCATATGCTGCCAATTTCTGCAACAAGTAATTTTTGCGCCGAATATCATTGCTAAAAATGCGGTTGAAAGAAAAAAATTACCGTGGTATAATATTTATTAACAGGAGATTTATTAACAGGAGTTGATGAAAGTGAACATTTGGCACGATATTTCGCCCGAACGGATTACCGCGACCGATTTTATTTCGGTTATCGAGATTCCGAAGGAATGTAAGATTAAGTACGAAATGGATAAGGAGACCGGTCTGCTCCGAATGGACCGCCTGCTTCACACCTCAACACACTATCCGGCAAACTACGGGTTTATTCCGCGCACTTATGCCGATGACAACGATCCGCTTGATGTCCTGGTTCTCAGCACGGCGCCGGTTTATCCCATGACGCTGATCCGCTGCTATCCCATAGGCGCAATCAAAATGACCGACAACAACGAAAACGACGAAAAAATCATTGCAATTCCGTTCGGCGACCCCAACTACAATATGTACACGAGTATCAATCAGCTCCCCAGCCACATCTTCGACGAAATGGCTCACTTTTTTACCGTGTACAAGGAGCTTGAGAACAAAAAAACAGCTGTGCAGGAAATCGTTCCTCCCGATGACGCGATAGAGATCATCAAAAAATCCATTGATAATTACAGTCGGTTGTTCGGACAATAAAAACACATTCGAGTGAAAAAATATAACAACAAAAAATCCGTTTATTTAGCACGACGTGTAAAATAAGAGGTATAAAAAATGAAAAATGCACTTATCGTCATTAACCCATGCGCCGGAGTAAAGCGCGCCAACAAATACATGACCGATATTATCACAATGCTGTGCAGCAACGGCTACCGCTGCACGGTGCAGACCACTGCACCGAATTTTAACGGTCACGACGCCGTTATGCGTTTTGGAAAAGACTCCGATCTCGTCGTATGTATCGGCGGAGACGGAACATACAACGAGGTTGTCTCCGGCGTCATCGACTGTGGCTTAGACTGCAACATAGGTTATATTCCTGCCGGCTCGACCAACGATTTCGGCGCATCTCTCGGCCTTTCAAAAAACATTTTGAAAGCCGCGGAATGTGTTGTCAGCGGCCGCCCGCAGCCGTTTGATGTCGGTTCATTTAACGGACGGAAATTCACATACGTCGCTTCGTGCGGCGCATTCACAAGCACATCGTATTCAACGCCAACCGACATGAAAAACGCACTTGGTCATCTTGCATATCTTCTTGAAGGAATGAAAAGCATTCCCGAAATTAAACCTGAACACCTGAAATTCAAGGTGAATGACCGCGAGATTGAGGGAGACTTCATATTCGCCGCAATATGTAACTCGACTTCGCTCGGCGGCGTGCTGAAGCTGGATAAAAAATATGTGGATATGAACGACGGTCTGTTTGAAATACTGACTGTACGTTCGCCGAAAAACATTTCCGAGCTTGCCGCAGCAATTCATGACCTCAACTTTAAAAATTATGAATCCAGCAATATGATTGATCTTTTCAGCGCCGAAAAGGTGTGGATAGAGGCAAGTAAAAGCACCGATTGGTCGCTTGACGGCGAGCGTCAGGAGGGTATCGAAAACATTGTTATCGAAAACCTGCACAGCGCTATCAAGCTGATAGTTCCAAACAAAAATTGATTGGCAAGCGACGGTCGATTTACGAGAAAATTGCAAATGCTCGACGAGCAACGACTGATTTATGCAAAGATGATAAAAAAGCATCGCATACAGGAATTCTGTACGCGATGCTTTTTTATATCAAAGTGTGCATTTTATCAGCAACGATAAAATTCTGCCTACACGCTGTTTCAGTTGCTGTCCGAGCTGTCGGAAAATTTCACATAATCACCGTTGACCCAACCTGATTTGCCGTTATACTCAACATAGTAATAGGAGCCGGTCTCGCCCTTTACGCTTATGTCAGCACCCTTAGGAATTGTGGTTATAATGTCATAGCTTGATGACGGGCCCGTTCTCATGGTCAGCGGAGTTTCCTGCGTCGCAACATATCCTTTTTTCGCGGACGAATAGTTGTTTTCAGGATAAATAATGTCGGGCGAATTATCGGTTGACACGACTGCACTGCTTGTCGGCGCACTGCTGACACCGCTGCTGACCTCCGATGACGGAGCGCTGCTGATATCTGATGATGCCGCACTGCTGATATCCGAGCTTTGAAGTCCGGCTATGACCTCCAGCAGAGAGTCGCCGCTGCTCGACGCACATGAGCAAAATACGACACATATCGCGCCGATAGCGATAATGAGACTGATTGTTTTCTTAATCATAGTAGTATGCATCCCTTCGTTTTATAATATATAATAAACCTTTCGGATCAAAAGCCGATCAGACAATACCCTTTGCAGCCTGAAGTACCTTGTTTGCTACGGTACGCGCAACTCCGACACCGGCGCCCGCATTTTCCGCGACAACCACAAATGCAAGCGGACAATCACTGTCGTCTACAAAACCGACAAACCACGAATGCGGTGTGACACCGCTGTCCACTTCTGCGGTGCCGGTCTTTGCGCACACGCTGAGTCCCGGGAAACGATAGTCGCCGTAATTTGACGAAACATTATTTCGCATCATTTCAACCATTGTCGTGGCAGTTTCCGATGAAAACATACGCGAGGTGTGCGACGCGCCGCCGCTGTAAATTTTGATACCGTCATGTGTGGTTATCGAGTCAATCATATACGGCTCCACAGCGGTGCCTCCGCCGGCAATAGCGCCCATAAGTGTCAGGTAATGAAGCGGGTTAACAAGGTCGGTGTACTGGCCCATTCCTGCCCAACCGAGATCCACCTTGCGAATGTTTGAAAGATCGATGGTACTCGATTTTGCCTTTATCCCATCAATATAGCAGGGAGAATTAAAGCCCAGCTTATTCACACATTTTTGCAGCTGATCTGCTCCGACATCAATGGAAAGCTGTGAAAAATAGGCGTTGCATGATTTTGCCAACGCGTCACGAAAACCGATATCGCCGTGATGCGCCATGCAGCTTATCGTCTCGTTATCCACTGTTACGCCTCTGTCGCATCGGTAGGTGCGGTTTTGCATATCCATTCCGCTCTCCAGCGCAGCGATAGATGTCACAAGCTTAAATGTCGAGCCGGGAGGATATGACGATGACAAAAAGCGGTTGATATAAATGCCGTTGTCGGCAGTAACCTCGCCGTTCGGATCGTAGGTAGGCGACGAAACCATACAGAGCATTTCTCCGGTTTTGTAATTATACACTCCGACTGCTCCGCTGTATCCGCCGAGGGCTTTAAGTGCGACGGTGTTAAGGTCTGCACTGATTGTCATTTTGATGTTATTACCGCCGTATTTTGCCGAATACAGACCTGTAACACGGTTATATCCCGTCAGGTCGTCCCAATGACTGGTGCTGAGTCCCGTTTTTATGAAGCCGTCAAAATCGCCCACCGCATGCAAAGTTGAAATTCGGGTATAATAGTCGGAATTATATTTTCGGTTACCGTTCACCGTCTCGGCAAGCACCTTTCCGCTGCGGTCGGTTATCTCCCCCGCTGCGGTCAAAACACCGTCGGTATAAATGTGGCGGTTTGCCGGATATGATGTCCAGTCGTCCGCCTTTATCATCGCCTGACAGCACAACGCGAATATGCCGACAACAAACACGCTCACCATGAGCAGTATGCACAATCCGCGCGCGTACATTTGTTTCATCGGCTGTCACCTCCTGCACCGGACGCCTTGATAAAAGCAAGTATTCCGAAGCTCGCCATCATCGACGATCCACCGTTGGATATCAGCGGCAGTGTAACGCCGGTAAGCGGCAGCAGATCTGTCGAGCCGAATATATTGAGCGCCGCCTGAAAAATAAGCATTCCCGCCGCGGCGCATCCGGCAATGGCGTAGTATGACGATGTTGCAAGCCGCACATTGCGAAATGCATACAGCGCAAAAAGAACAAGCACGGAAACGCAGCACAATCCTACGATCATGCCCCATTCCTCGACCACAAAGCCGAAAACCAGGTCGGTATCCGCCGCCGGAACAAGGTCAAGATTGCCCTTACCGCCGCCGACGCCGAATATGCCGCCGCGCGTAAAAGTCAAGTAGGCACGGGCGATCGTAGCGAGCGTATACGCACGTACAACTTCCCCCAAGGACGCGTTACCGACCACCGTATAGGGCTGACATTGTACAGCATCGAAAACTTTATGAACGGCGACATCGGCGAAATGGTGGAAGCGTTGCGCATGGCCGATCAAGCGGCAAAGTTGCAAGCGGAGTAATGTAGGCTTCCATTCGCCATCACCAAATATTTTTCGACCTAACGTCGACGAGTAAAAGATAGAAAATTCTTAAAGGTCAAGCCTTGGCTTGCGTACCGCAAGAGTACGAGTTCGCTCGTTTGCCTTTAATTAGCTCGCCCTCACGCACGCAAAAACGCTTCGCACCTTTCCAAGGTAATCAGTGATGACAAATGGAAACACCAAGACACCTGTTACCCCATCACGAACAAAATAAGAAATACTAATTAAGGAGAAGGCTATGAAACACTACTTGTGTAACGTCGACGAAGTTCTTGCCGACGTCAAGTCCACAACCGACGGGTTGACTACTCAACAAGCGCAAACACGTCAAGCCGAAAGCGGCAAAAACAAGCTTGCCGAAGGCAAAAAAACGCCGCTGTTTGTCAAGTTTTTACAACAGCTGACCGACCCGATGATCATTATCCT
>OIXH01002121.1_pt1 | contig 20441 bp, 14 predicted proteins | sample 1587741 | NCBI WGS metagenome assembly OIXH01 (sample SAMEA3888916, study PRJEB22519) | human gut metagenome | biome: human gut; feature: human-associated habitat; material: faeces | place: Denmark | collected 2011 | reverse complement strand
GATAACCAAAACAGAGCGAAAATTCTGTTACTTATGTGGGGACATAAAACAGAAATGTTTTTTGGTTCATTAGGGGGGAATATGATGAAGAGATGGAGAGGCGCTGCGGGAATTCTTGCAGCCGCTACAGTAGGATTAACCGCCTGTGCTGGTAATGCGGGTGCCACAGACACCGAGACGGAGAAGGAAACATTTGTTCCGGAAGTGGTCGGAACTTATGAAGCGGAGGATGCAGAGTTTTCCGGTAACGTACATGCGGAATCCGAGGTTTCCGGTTACAGCGGAAGCGGTTATGCAGCAGGATTTGCGGAAGATGATGACAGTTGTACCTTTCAGGTTGAAATTACAGAAGACGGGTTTTACGATTTGGACTTCATCAGCGCAAGCAGCGGCGACTACAAAGAAAATTATGTGAGTGTGGATGGTGAAAGCCTTGGAACCATAAGTGTTTCCGAGCAGACCTTTACCGATTCCGTGGTAAACCGGGTATATCTCACGAGCGGACAGCATGCGGTTTCCGTTTCCAAGTACTGGGGCTGGGTGTACATCGATAAACTGATTGTACAGACAGCAGAACCGATTGATACTTCGATTTACGAAGTTTCCGCAGAGCTTTGCAACAAGAATGCGACCGACAGTGCAAAGCGTCTGATGAGTTATCTCGCCGATACCTATGGAAGCAGCATTCTTTCCGGACAGTATTGTGATACCGGACAATTTGGAAAGGAAATGACGGTTATCAATAAGGAAACCGGAAAGTATCCGGCGGTGTTAGGACTTGACTTTATTGAGTATACGCCTTCCCGTGTGGAGAATGGCAGCACTTCTAAAGCAACGGACTACGCCATCAACTTCTGGGAAAACGGAGGAATCGTTACTTTCTGCTGGCACTGGAACGCACCGACCAAATATCTTACCGGAGAGTGGTACAGCGGATTTAGGACGGAGGCAACCAACATTGACCTGGCAAAGATTATGAACGGAGAAGACCAGGAAGGATATGACCTCTTAATGCAGGACATTGACGCGATTGCCAAACAGCTTCAGATTTTACAGGAAGCAGATGTTCCGGTTCTCTGGAGACCGCTTCATGAAGCAAGCGGCGGCTGGTTCTGGTGGGGCGCAAGCGGACCGGAAGCTTACAAACAGTTATACATTCTTCTTTATGACAAACTTACCAATGAGTACGGCCTCAATAACCTCATCTGGCTGTGGAACGGTCAGGATAAGGAATGGTATCCGGGAGATGAATATGTAGACATCATCGGAGAAGACATTTATCCGGGAGAACAGGTTTACACCTCTCAGGTAAATAAATATCTGGAAGCAGTCGATTATACGGAAGCCAAAAAAATGGTTGTCCTTTCGGAAAACGGATGTGTGTTTGACCCGGATCTTGCAGTACGGGACGGAGCAATGTGGGGCTTCTTCTGTACCTGGGGCGGCGAATTTGTGGCAAAGAGCAGTGCAATCTATTCTTACAGCGAACAGTATACCGACACTGAGATGCTGAAAAAAGCATACGACAGCGATGTCGTCATCACGTTGGATGAATTACCGGATTTGAAGACATATCCGATTCGTGACTGATGACAGAAAGGGTGATGAACGTGAAAGAATGGTTTTCCTATGAGGGACGGCTGATGCAGTTTCTCCAGAAAACTGGTGAGCTGATCCTGCTAAATATTGCATTTATCCTCTGCTGTATTCCGGTTGTGACCATCGGACCGGCGCTGACATCGTTTTACTACGCGGTTGTGAAAAGCATCCGGCATGAGAGGGGCAACCCACTGGAAGAGTTTTTCGGCTCCATGAAACGGACACTTGGAAGAGGATGTCTTCTGACGATTGAGATTCTGCTTGGCGCGGCAATCCTGTATCTTGGGAAAACTACAGCACAGGCAGCGGGAAACAGACATCTGATGGCAGTTTATCTGGGACTTCTCGTGATAGGCGCCTGCGTCATCGTGTATGTGTTCCCGGTGTTGTCACGATTTGAAATGAAATTATCCGGAATCTGGAAACTGTCCTTTGTGATGGCAATCCGGTTTCTTCCAATAACAGTGGCAATGATTGCAGGAATTGCGATTGTAGTATGGACGTTGTTTTTCATTTTACCGATGCCCTGTGTGGTAATCGTTCCCGGAGTGTTCTGCCTGTTGGCAACCTACTTGATGGAACGGGCTCTGCTGGCATATATGCCGAAGACAGAGGGAGACGAAGATGCATGGTATTATGAAAAGAGAGAACGAAAACAGCAGAAAAATGAAAGGAAAGAGGTAAGGCATGAAGGCTTATAATGGATTAAAGAGAGCAGCTTCGGCGCTTTTAATCGTTGGAATGGTTTTTACAATGCTGCCACAGGCAGTGACCAACACCTACGCCATGACGGACCTGACAATGGACGAATACGATGACATCGTAAGTACTTACTCAGTCAATGATTCCGTGCCGGATTACAAGGATTATGTGAATCAGTTTAATGCGGTATATCCGTCCGAACCTGTCACAATCGGCGCAGAGGACTGCGTCCGTTATGACGAGAGCGATGTTTCGGCAGAACCGGTCATTTACACGGACTATGAGGGAATGTCCGGTGACAGTATTTATACCAGCGAGGATTCCCTGGTAGAGTACGAGGTAGAGATAAAAGAAGAAGGATTTTATAATCTTTCGTTGGAATATTATCCGATTGAGGGTAAGAACTCTGATATTGAACGAAGCATTTTCGTAGATGGAGAACTTCCTTACGGCGAGTTATCTTTAATTACCTTCCACCGCGTATGGAAATACGAGGCAGAGCAGGGAGACAACACAAATGGTTCCGTTTCCTATGTCTGGGAAAAGGATAACCAGGGAAACGACTGCAAGCCGGGTATGGAAGAAGCGCCGGAATGGATGACCAGCTTTGTATATGACAGCGATGGTTATATTACCTCTCCATTGTCTGTATATCTGACAAAAGGAACCCATACCATTTCACTTCTTTCCCTTCGTGAGCCAATGTTAATCCATTCGATTACATTGAGCAATGCGACAGAGACAGAAGATTATGCAACGGTTAAGGCAGCAAATGATGCGGCTGGTGCGACAGACACCACCGGTCAGAAGATTGTAATCGAGGGGGAAAACCCGACAAAGACATCTTCCCAGATGCTTTACCCGATTCAGGACCAGTCCTCTCCAGCAGTATCTCCGGCAAGTGCGAAGGAACTGCTTAATAACACCATCGGAGGGAACTCCTGGAGACTGGTAGGACAGTGGATTGAATGGGATTTTGATGTTGCAGAGACCGGATATTACAATATTTCTCTTTATGATTGTCAGAATTATGTCCGTGGTACTTACGTTTCCCGTCGAATCATGATTGACGGGGAGGTTCCTTTCAAGGAAATGGAAGCTTACGGTTTTAACTATGACCAGAGCTGGAGAGAGGATGTTCTTTCAGATGATTCCGGAACGCCATATTCGTTCTACCTGGAAGAAGGACATCACACCATCCGCATGGAAGTAGTACTTGGTGACTTCTCTACAATCGTAAGTGAAGTAGAAGACTGCGTACAGCAGTTAAACAGCATTTACAGAGAAATTATTAAGATTACCGGTGTATCTCCGGATACCTACCGTGACTATCAGATTGAAAACACCCTGCCGGGGCTTCATGATGAACTTGTAGCAGTAAGAGATCAGCTTGATGCAGCAATCACAAGCTTACAGAATTTAACCGGAAAGAAATCAGATAAAGAGACCGTACTCATCACGATGAGAGACCAGCTCGATGACCTGATTGACGATGCGGAATATTTTGTAAGAACCATCGGTGCTTATAAGATTAATGCCCGTGCCTGCGGAAACTGGATTACCCAGGTAATTGACCAGCCGCTTGCAATCGACCGCATTAATATTTACTCCGCAGACCAGACAATTTCTTACGACAATACTTCTTTCCTTGCAAAAGCGGGTTACGAGTGCAAGAGATTGTTCTACTCCTTCATTATTGATTACAACCAGATTGGTAACGTTGCAGAATCCGATGACGGAACAGACGAAACCATCACACTCTGGATTGGTTCCGGACGTGATCAGGCAAACGTTATCAAGGCAATGATTGATGAAACCTTCACAAATGAAACCGGCGTGAATGTCAATGTACAGCTCGTAGATATGTCGACACTGCTTCGTGCAGAGTTAGCGGGCGAGGGACCGGATGTGGCAATTCAGGTAGCAAATACCAACGGAATTGCAGGAGCGGTATTAAATACCGGAAATGATACACCAGTCAACTACGGTATCCGTAACGCGGTATTGGATTTGACACAGTTTGATGATTTGGACGAAGTAACATCCCGCTTCTCTGATGCGGCGATGACAGCATTCTCCTTTGACGGTGCGGTATACGCACTTCCGGAGACCATTACCTTCCCGGTAATGTTCTACCGCAAGGATATCCTTGCAGAACTTGGAATGGAAGTTCCGCAGACCTGGGATGAAGTTAAGGTGGCAATGACAATCCTCTCCAAGAACCAGATGGAATTTGGTATGCTGCCGAGTGAACAGATTTTCGCAATGCTGCTCTATCAGAACGGAGGACAGTATTACTCAGAAGACGGCTCACGTTCCATGTTAGATTCGGACGTAGCAGTCAACACTTTCAAAGAATATTGTGAGTTCTACACAGATTATAAGTTAGATAAAGCAACAAGTGCTGAGGAGCGTTTCCGTACCGGTGAATGTCCGATTATCATTGCTGACTACACCACCTACAACAACCTGGTTGTATCCGCACCGGATATCGCAGGACTTTGGGATTTTGCTCCGGTCCCGGGAACCGTACAGGAAGATGGAACGATTGATAGAAGCGTAGGCTGTACCGGACTTGCCAGCATCATCATGGCAGACACCGAATATCCGGATGCCTGCTGGGAGTTCTTAAAATGGTGGACTTCCGCAGACGTACAGACACAGTACGGACGGGAGATGGAAAGCCTTATGGGTTCCGCAGCCCGTGTGCCGACCGCAAACTTAGAGGCATTCAGCAATATGCCTTGGCCGGTGGATGATTACGAAGCACTTGAGGATGCATTCCAGTGGGTAAAAGGAATCCCACAGGTACCTGGAGGATATTACTCCTGGCGTAACGTAAACAATGCATTCTACACTGTAACAACCGAAACAGACACTGCATCCCCGCGAGAGGAATTGATGGATAAGGTTATCTACATCAATGCAGAGATTGATTACAAGCGGCAGGAGTTAGGTCTCCCGTTAGCAGGAAATTAGAAAGGAGGAAATATCGATGGCACAACAGACGACACCAACGACAGGAACCGTCTCACAGGAAGCATTGGAAATTGCGGCAAAACAGAAGACATTGCGCTACCGTATCAAGAAAAGCCGTGTCTCTTATGCAATGATGGCACCGTATTTCATCCTGTTTTTCCTGTTTACAGTACTTCCGGTTGTCATTTCAATCATACTGAGCTTTACCTATTTTAACATGCTCGAGTGGCCAACCTTCACCGGATGGTCCAACTATATCAAGCTGTTTCTTGAGGATGACATTTTCCTTATTGCCTTAAAGAATACGTTACTGTTCGCAGTAATTACCGGACCAATCAGTTACATCCTCTGCTTACTGTTTGCATGGATTATCAATGAGTTTTCCGGAAAGCTTCGTTCTTTCTTAACCTTAATCTTCTATGCACCGAGTATCTGTGGTAACGCATACATGGTATGGAACTTAATCCTTACCGGTGACCGTTATGGATATTTAAACGGTATTTTACTGAAACTTGGAATTATCGATGAAGCAATCCTCTGGATGCAGACCGAAAAATACGTTCTTCCGGTACTTATCGTAGTTCAGTTGTGGTTATCACTTGGTACTGGATTCCTTTCCTTTATCGCAGGTCTCCAGACCGTAGATAAGAGCCTGTATGAAGCAGCTGCGTTAGACGGTATCAAGAACCGCTGGCAGGAATTATGGTATGTAACACTTCCGGCAATGAAACCGCAGTTGATGTTCGGTGCGGTTATGCAGATTACACAGTCCTGTGCAGTAGCAGATATTTCCATCCAGTTAGCCGGAAACCCATCTGTCAACTACGCAGGTGCAACCGTTGTAACTCACCTTTTAGATTACGGTTCCACCCGATTTGATATGGGTTATGCATCTGCCATTGCAACCGTACTGTTTTTACTCATGGTAGGAACCAATAAACTGGTACAGAAACTGTTAAGGAGGGTTGGAGAATAATGAAAAAGAAAAATCAGACACCTTCTGGCAGAAAAAGACGGTTCTTTAAGCGAAGAGAGAAAAAATTAAACCGCTCCATGGCGGGAAATACAATATTGTTCGTCATCATGTTTATCTGTGGTGTGTTCATGGCGTTGCCGCTTGTCATGATTATCAACAATGCGTTAAAGCCACTCGACGAAATCTTCCAGTTCCCACCGAAGATTTTCGTAAGAAACCCCACACTGGAAAACTTCTCCGACCTGTTCGTATTAATGAACAACTCCTGGGTACCGTTTTCCAGATACATATTAAACACCATCCTGATTACCGGAGGCGGTATGGTAGGACACGTTATCTGTGCTTCCCTTGCAGCCTACCCGCTTGCAAAGCATAAATTTCCGGGAAAAGATATTTTGTTCAGCATGGTTGTATTGTCCATGATGTTTTCCTGGACCGTTACACAGATTCCGCAGTACTTAATCATCAGCTGGCTGCACATCAACAACACTTATGCAGCATTAATCCTTCCGGCGTTTTCCTTTGGTATGGGTCTTTACCTGATGAAACAGTTCATGGAACAGCTCCCGGATTCCCTGATGGAGTCGGCGAGACTTGACGGTGCTTCCGAGTGGAAGATTTTCTGGTCCATCGTAATGCCAAACGTAAAACCGGCATGGCTGACACTGGCAATTTTCCAGTTCCAGCAGATGTGGGGAAATACAGGAAGCCTTTTCTTAAGAAATGAGGAGTTAAAGCCTTTACAGTATGCCTTACAGCAGATTACGGCAGGTGGTACGGCAAGAGCAGGTGCGGCAGCAGCAGTAACTTTTATCATTGCAGCAGTGCCGATTACGTTCTTCTTAATCTGCCAGAACAACGTATTGGAAACCATGACCACATCCGGTATGAAGGATTGACGGGAGGAGCAGAATGAAAAAACAGAAAATGTTTACAAAGATTGCTGCCTTCTTCGCCGCAGTCGTGATGGTGGTTACCTCACCCTGTATGGCAGCACTTGCGGAAGAGTTACCATATGATACTTACAATTATGATTATCGTAAAAATATCGTTTTAACACCGGCAGCTTATGTGCCAAACGGCAGAACAACAGGGCTTTCAGCGGGAACGACAGATTTTAAGGAACCACAGGATTTATGTGTGGCACCGGATGGTCTGGTATATGTGGCAGATACCGGAAATAACCGGATTGTGGTTCTCGATGAATCTTTAAACAAAGTAGTCCGCGTGATTGATTCTTTCAAGAGAGACGGCGCAGACGATACCTTCAATGCACCATACGGTGTATGTGTATCAGAAAAAAATGAGCTTTATGTTGCAGATTCCAACAACAAGCGAATCGTAGTGTTGACACCGGAAGGTGAATTTGTAAAGATTGTGGATAATCCACAGTCCGAAATCCTCGAAGAGGGATTCGACTTCGTACCGTTAAAGGTAACCGTTGACTATGCAGACCGTGTATACGTCATCGCCAAGAACGCATTTGAAGGAATTTTGGTATTTGAGAGCAGCGGCGATTTTACCGGATACTTCGGAACCATCGAGGTTAAGATTACCATGTGGGAGAAGTTCTGGAGAAGACTTGCAAGTAAGGAAGAGCGTTCCAAACAGCAGCTCTATATCCCGACCGAGTTTACCGGAATCGACATCGACAGCGACGGTTTCGTATACGCATCCAACATTGATGCGGACGGCGTACAGGGTGTCAGACGTCTGAATCCAAGAGGTGAGGACGTTATCCAGAAAGGTGAGAATGAGAACCTTGGCGGAGATATTGTGACAGGAACTTACGGAACCTACAGCGGAGCTTCAGAGTTTACTGATGTAGTATACAGAGGACACGGAATTTACTCCCTGCTAGACCGCAAGCGCGGACGTATCTTTACTTATGATAAGGAAGGAAATCTCCTTTATATCTTCGGCGGACTTGGAAGCCAGGAGGGAACCTTCAACACTCCGGTTGCCATCGAAAGCATCGGAGACCAGATTATCGTACTGGATGCCTACTATGGAGCAATCTTAAAGTTCGGGGAAACCCGTTACGGTTCCCTGATTAACGATGCCGTAGCACTTCGTTATGACGGTGATGAGACACAGGCAATCGATAAATGGCAGGAAGTATTAAAGCTTAACGAAGACAATGAGCTGGCAAATACCGGTATCGGAAAAGCATATCTGACTGCCGGTGACAACAAGGAGGCGATGAAGTACTTAAAGCTCGGTATGAACCGCAAGTATTATTCCATCGCATGGAAGCGTTATCGTAACGAGGTTTTGACAGACAGCCTCGGAGCAGTTATGAGTACCGTAATTGTACTGATTGTGGTACTGGTAGTGTACAACAAGTTTTTCAAAGAAAAATTAAAGAAAAAACGGGCGCTTAAGAGAGCAAACGGGAAAGGAGGGCTTGCTTAAATGAAGGAGTTATTTTCAAAGGAAAAATGGAAATATGCTTTTTATACGGTGAGTCATCCGATGGATGCCTATTATGAAATCCGTCACCGCGACAGAGGAAGCGTTCCAATCGCCATCGTGCTGGTCATCCTGTTTTCCTTCAGTTTTTCCATCAACCGTATGTCGGCAAGCTTCGTTGTCAATGACACCGACCCGTTGACCGTCAATGCAGCGACAGAGCTTATCGCAGTATTATTACTGTATCTGCTCTTCTGTATCGGAAACTGGTCGATTACCTGCCTGATGGAAGGCGAGGGAAGACTCAAAGACATTGCAATTGCCATCGGCTATGCAATGACACCGATGATAGTCTGCTTTAACATTGCAACCGTTTTCAGCCAGTATGTATCACAGGAAGAGGGCGCGTTCTATGGAATTATCATGGGACTTGGAATCGCCTACAGCCTTCTCATGATGCTGATGGGAATTATGGAGGTGCACAATTACACACTGGGAAAAACACTGCTCACAATTATTTTAACCTTCATTGCAATGTTCATTATCATATTTGTAGTTTTACTTTTTGTAGACTTAATTAATCAGGTATACAGTTTCTTCCATAGTATTTATCAGGAACTGATATTCCGGGTATAGGAGGAGGATGAAATGCGTAAAAGTAAAAAGATTTTAATCGCCATTGTAAGCCTCATCCTGGCAGTTTTTGTTATTTATTTTGCACACTGGATGATCCGCTATTATTTCTATAATGATTATCAGAAAGACCTTTCTTCCTACAGCTACGAGGAGGGCAAAGAATTTACCCCGATTAAGGAATCTTCCTCAGATGTAAAAGGAATGGAGCTTGCAGCGGAAAACGATACGTTAAAACTTTACGTGAATACGGAGACCGGAGAGGTGGCTGTGGAAGATAAGAGAAACGGTCAGATTACCTACTCCAATCCGCAGAACGCAGATGACGATGCAGTTGCCAACGGCACAAACAAAAGTTACATGAAGTCACAGATTATTGTGGATTACTTCAATGAGTCAAGAACGCAGGGAACTTTTGATTCCTATACGTACAGCACTTCCATCGGACAGCTGGAAACACAGTCGATTGAAAATGGAATCCGGTTCATCTACACGATGGGAGACCTTTCAAGTTCAACCGGTATTGTACCGCAGTACATCAGTGAGGAAACATTGAACAACGTAAAGGCAGCGCTTTCTGAGGACGATGCAAAACAGGTTGCAAAGAAGTACGTTCAGAGTGATGTTGCAGACGGTTACATGGAATTGCTGGAATCCGCAGTAAAGGGAGCATCCCAGCTTCGTAAGTTAAATAAATACTTCGAAGCAGCCGGATTTACTGAGGAAGATTACATCCGTGAGATGGAGAATTCCGGAGTAGATGGAGCAGTACCGATTTCCTTTATTATTCCACTTGAGTACCGCCTTGATGGAGATGCAGTGGATGTATCCGTTCCGATGAGCGGAGTAGAAGAAAACGGCGGCGGAAGCATTTTCCGTATCCAGCTTTTAAGATACTTTGGAGCAACAGGAACGGATGAAGACGGTTATATGTTAGTACCAAACGGTTCCGGTTCCCTGATTTACTTCAACAATGGAAAGACAACCGTTGAGAACTACTCCGAATATGTATACGGAATCGACCCGTTAGCAGCCGAGTATACCGTTCGTGAGAATACAGAGAACGTAAAGATGGCGCTCTTCGGAATCTTCCGTGAGGACAGTAGCGTATTTGCAACGATTGAGGATGGCGCATCCTTTGCATATCTGTCCGCCGGTGTATCCGGCAAGATTAACGAGTACAATTATGTATATCCTACATTTGTACTCCGCGGAAACGACAAATTGTCCATGTTTGGTACAACCGGAAACGAAGCAGATATTCCAATTGTAGAGACCAACTTCTACGATGCAAACCTTACCGTAAAATACACCATGCTGACCGATGAAAACAGCGGTTATGCAGGTGCCGCAAACTATTACAGAAACCGCCTGGTAAATGAAGGCGTTCTCACCGCAAAGGAATCAGACAGCGAGGACATCAAGTTCTATTATGACATCTTAGGCGGTGTCGGAATGACAGAATTTATCCTTGGAAGCCAGCATCAGGGAATGTATGCAATGACAACCTTTGATGAGGCGGAAGAGATTTCAAACGATTTGAAGTCACAGGGAATTACGAATCAGGTAATGAACTATCAGGGCTGGATGAATCGTGGATATTACCACGACGTTGTGGATAAGATTAAGGTTCCACAGAAGCTCGGTGGAAAATCAGGACTGGAAGATTTAAGCCAGACAGTGACCGCAAACGGCGGAACCTTCTACGCAGATGTAGCGTTCCAGCAGGTAACTTCCATCAGCAGGCGTTACTCCGAAGGAAATGAAACAGCCCGTTATTACGGAGCCGGATATGTGGCAGAGCTTGGACTTGTAAACCCGGCAACCCTTCGTAAGACTTCGGGACTTGGATATGACGAGAACCATTACTATCTGGTATCTCCGAAATTCCTGGTAAGATATACCGATAAGTTTTCTTCCAGGATAACGAAGTACGATATTTCCGGAATTTCTTTAAGAGATTTAGGAAATGAGCTTCACTCCGATAAGAAGAGAACAAACATCATCAACCGCGAAGAAGCACTTGACGTTGTGAACGCATCGTTAGCACAGATGGAAGAGACAAACAAAAACATCATGGTTAACAGCGGAAACGATTACTCTTTTGCATATGCGGATGACATGATTAATGTTCCGCTGACGGACAATGATTACTACATCGTAGATGAGACAGTACCGTTTTACGAGATGCTGCTCCACGGATATATTGATTATTCCGGAAGCGTGATTAACTTAAGTGATACTTATGATAAGACGGATATCGTATTGAATCTGGTGGAAGCCGGAGCGTCTCCGCACTTCATGTTCTCCTATGAGAACTCCAGTGAGATTAAGAATACCGGATTAAACCGGTTCTACTCTACCACATATGCAAACTGGAAAGATGATGCGGCAGCAATTTATGCGCAGGTAAATGAAGCATTGAAGAATGTAAATGGTGCATATATCACAAACCATCAAATCTTAGACGACAATCTGCGGGCTGTCACATACAGCAATGGAGTTACGATTTACATCAACAGTGGAACTGAGGACCAGACCGTTGACGGAGTAAAGGTTCCTGCGAGAAACTTTGGAATAGGGGGAGCGAGATAATGGAAAAACAGAAAAAAAAGAAAAAAATGTCGCTTTCAACGAAACGAAGTATTACAGGATTGATGTTCATCCTTCCATGGCTGATTGGATTTATCTGTTTTTACTTAAGAAGTCTGATTATGACCGTCGAGTTTTCACTGTCAGAGCTGACCGTGAATCCCGGCGGGGGCTATAGCCTCAAGTTTGTAGGACTCGACAATTTCATTTATGCGTTCCGCGCACATGCGACCTACAAACAGATTCTTACCACATCCATTGGCAATATGTTAATCGATGTACCGCTCATTACCTTTTTCAGTTTGTTTATGGCAATGCTGTTAAACAGAAAGTTTAAGGGAAGAACGTTGGTAAGAGCCATCTTCTTCTTACCGGTTATCCTTAATTCCGGAGCAATCATGGATGCGATGGATCTGGCAAGAAGCATGATGAGCGGCGGAATTTCAAACGCCAGTGCAGAAATGGCAGCAGCGGCGGCAGGAAGCGGCGTGAGCATCGAGTATTACATTCAGATGTTTAGTGCACTGGGACTTCCGGAGAGCATTATCCAGTACATATCCGGAGCGGTTGGCCGAATCAGCGACATCATCAATGCTTCCGGTGTACAGATTATCATCTTCATCGCGGCATTGCAGTCCATTCCGGGCTCCATGTACGAGGTTGCCAAGATTGAAGGCGCAACCGCCTATGAGACATTCTGGAAGGTTACTTTCCCGATGGTAATGCCTCACATTATCACGAACGTTGTTTATACCGTTGTAGACAGCTTTACCGAATCCGATGTAGTAGAGCTTGCTTACAACACAGCGTTTAAGGAAATGAATTATGGATTAAGTTCCGTATTCAGTCTGGTTTCGACCGTAATCACCTGTTTGATTCTGGTTCTTGTATGCAGGTTCATTCAGAAGCGGACGTTCTACTATAATTAGGAAAGGAGAAAAAAGATGGAAAAGGCAAAGAAAAAAATTTCGCTGGATTCCTTAAAAGGCGGATTAAAAGACTGGAAAGAAGATTCACAGTTTGCCAATGACAGAGTGCGCTGGGCAACAAGTGGAAAAGCATTTTTACTTGGATTCTTCCGGTTAGTGCTTATCATTGGAATCTGCTATGTTATCTTAGGACCGGTGATTGGTATCATCAGCAGTTCTTTTTTCTCCGATGCGGATAACTACAACCCGATGGTTTACCTGATTCCGCAGGAGCCGACATTAGAGCGTTACAAGATAGCAATCCAGTATCTCGATTACGGCAGAACCGTAACGGCATCTCTTCTGTATTCACTGACACTGATGCTGATTCAGGTTCTGGTATGTTCCATGGTCGGATACGGATTTGCAAGATATGATTTTCCGTTTAAGAAGTTATTGTTTGGATGTGTCGTCGTAATGATTGTAATTCCGACCCACACCATCATGCTTCCGCTTTACATGACATTTGCAAAGTTTGATGTATTTGGAATCCTGAAATTGACAACGGGTTCGGCAGTAAACCTTCTGTCCACCCCGATACCGATGTATATCATGACCTTATTTGGATGTGGTTTACGCTCCGGTCTTTACATTTACATTTTCAATCAGTTCTTCCGCGGACTTCCGAAGGAAATTGAGGAAGCAGCATTTGTGGACGGAGCCGGAACATGGTATACGTATTTCAGAATTATGTTAGTAAACGCACTTCCGTCTGTTGTAACCGTAGCAATCTTTTCTATGGTATGGCAGTACAATGATACGTTTTACGCAAACTTGTTTTTGATTAGCGATGACATCGTGATCAGTAAGAAGATTTCTACCATTGAGGCAACCATTTCAAACGTAGAGAAAATCTTAGACCCGAATATTCTGGAATTGTTCCTGGATGCCGGTATTGTGCTGATTATGATTCCAATTATCATTATTTACATAGCATTACAAAAGCAGTTTATTGAGGGTGTTGAGAGAAGCGGTATCGTCGGGTAAGAGGCGATGCACTTATCTTATAAAAACAACTATTTTAAAGGAGGAGAAAGAGTTGAAAGCAAGAAAAATCATGGCATTATCGTTGACAGCAGCAATGACTTTGAGCATGGCTGCCTGTGGTGACAACAGTGCGCAGACAAACGGCGGAGATACCGCAGGAGCCGGCACAGAAGTTACCAGCGAACAGGGCGGGGCAACAGAGGCCACAGAACAGGCATCAGATGCCGGCACAGCCGACAATGGTGCAGCAGACGCAGGTGAGGTTAGTATCGACTTTGAAGATGGGGTGTACGGATTTGTCGGAGTTGACAAAACTGTAAATTCCGCAGGCGATGATTCCGCACTTTCTGTAGAAGATTTTGCAGGATCTAAGGCATTAAAGGTAACCGCAGCTTCCAGCAAAGCAAGATTCCTTGGTATTCAGGTGGATGCGCTTCTTGGGGACAGTGCTTCTTCCGTGAAGACAGTTGAGATGTCTATCGGTACTTCCCGTTCTGACGGAACATTTGCAGCAACTTCCGGTAATATCTATGCGTTCCTTGGCGAAGACAATGCAAAGAATGCACAGGAGTGGTCCGTATATCTTGAGACCGCAAATCCAAAGACCGTTACTTATACGGTTCCGGACGGACAGTCCTTCGCAGCAGGAAACTACATGGTAGTTTCTCTTGAGACAGATGCTGGCGAGACACCGGCAGATTTCTACGTTGACAACATCGTATTCAAAGATGCGTCCGGAAATGTCTTAACAGCGGATACCTCTGCTGAATATGCAGCAGCAGATACCGGCGTTGACAGATCCAACCTTTGCAGCTTAAAGAATGCAGTAGAGTTTGAAGGATTTGCAACCAGTGGAGATGGCTGGGCACAGAACGGCTACGATATGCCGCAGGAAATTATTGATGCATTAGTTCCGGGTTCTGTTGTAGAAATTTCTTACAGCAGTGAAAACGGAGATATGTGGCTTGTAATGCCGGGCGCAGCAGCAGGCTGGATGAGAGTTGGTCAGGGCAATGCAGACGAAAGCGGAAGCGATGCAGCAGTCATCAACGGCTCTAAGAACATTGCTCAGATTACCTATGAGCAGATTGCAGCAGTATGTGGTGACGATGTATCTACCTGGGGTGCTACAATGCAGTGTGAGGCATCCGGTGCTTGGGAAGTTTACAGCGTAAAAGTTGGAACAAAGTCTCCAAGTTATTCTATTACAGATGCAGTAGAATTTGAAGGATTTGCAACCAGCGGAGACGGCTGGGCACAGAACGGATATGATATGCCGCAGGAAATCATCGATGCATTAGTTCCGGGCTCTATTGTAGAGATTACCTACAGCAGTGACAACGGAGATATGTGGCTTGTAATGCCAGGTGCAGAAGCAGGCTGGATGAGAGTTGGCCAGGGTAATGCAGACGGAAGCGGAAGCGATTCTGCAGTATTTGACGGAAGCAAGTGCTACATCACCTACGAGCAGATTGCAGCAGTGTGCGGTGACGATGTATCAAAATGGGGAACCACAATGCAGTGTGAAGCATCCGGTGCATGGGAAGTTTACGGTGTCAAGGTTGGAAAAGCAGCAGAATTTGCAATGGTTAAGAATCCGGTAGAATTTGAAGGATTTGCAACCAGCGGAGATGGCTGGGCACAGAACGGTTTTGATATGCCACAGGAAATCATTGACGCATTAGTTCCGGGTTCTGTAGTTACAATCAACTACACAAGTGAAACCGGCGATATGTGGCTCGTAATGCCAGGCGCAACAGCAGGCTGGATGAGAGTTGGTCAGGGTAACGCAGACGGAAGTGGAAGCGATTCTGCAGTCTTCAACGGAAAGACCTGCCAGGTTACATATGAGCAGATTGCAGCAGTATGCGGCGACGATGTATCTGCATGGGGAACCACAATGCAGTGTGAAGCATCCGGCGCATGGGAGGTTTACAGCGTATCCGTAGGAACCGCTGTAGAATAATAAATTGAAAATCGGAGTCTGCCGGGGCAACTTGCCTTGCCCCGCGGGTTCTTAGGTGAAGGTAAAAAAGGAGGAATTAAAACATGAAAAATTATAAGAGAGTATTAGCTCTTGGACTCAGCACAGCAATGCTTGTAGGAGCAGCAGCCTGTGGTAACACAAATGCAGGAGCTGGAAGCAGCAACGGCGGCAGCGACAATAACAGCGCAGCAGCAGGCACAGAGAACAATACGGGAAATGAGGCAAGTGACAACAACGCATCTGCAGATGACAACTCTGCAACCGTTCGCAATGATGGTGAGACAAGAACCATCAAGATTGGTACCTGGTATGACCATTACTATGACAGTACCGATACGGATATCCATGATGACCCAAGCGTTTCTGATGAGGAACTTGCACAGAAGCACTTCGATATCGTAAAAGAAGTTGAAGACAAATATAACGTAAAGATTGAATTCGTAAACCTTACTTATGCAGGTACACAGGAGTCCATCAATACCTCTATTCTTGCAGGTGCACCGGACTGCGATATCTACGAAGTGGACTTAAGCTTTGGTATTCCGGCAGCATTGAACGGATTTGCTACAAACCTTGAGGACATTCTTCCGGCTGATTCTGATATCTTTAACGACCAGATGGTATTTTCTCAGGTAGACATCGGAACTGACGATGGTGTATATTTGTTCCAGTCCAACAGTGCAGAGATGCTTCTTGCTGGTACTTATATGCTTGCATACAATAAGCAGATGTTAGACGAAGCAGGTCTTGAGGATCCGAACGCTTTATATGAAAGAGGCGAGTGGACCTGGGATAAGTGGAGAGAGTACATGTTAGCTCTGACCCAGGATACCGATGGAGACGGTGTGACAGATGTATACGGTTACGGTTCCCGTTGGGATTTCCTTGTATTCAACCTTTTAATGAGCAACGGTACCGGTATTGCAATGAGCGATACAGAGAACCTTTCCAGCCCGGAAGTTTCTGAAGTACTTGATTTCATCTACAATATGTACAATGTAGACCACGTTGCAAATCCTTGGAATTCAGAGGACTTTGATTACAACCAGAACTGCTACATGGACGGAAGAGTTGCTTTCTGGATTGACGCAGCCTGGATTTCTTCTGCAAACCAGGATGCAAACCTTGGATTTGACGTTGTATGGTGCCCATGGCCAATCGGACCAAGCGGTGATGAAGCTACTAACAAGTTCAAGAACGTATCTTCCGGTAATGCTTGGATGATTCCGGCAGGTGTTGAGGATCCGGAACTTGTATACAACGTATTCTATGATTGGCAGAACTGGTACCATGGCGATACCGATCTTCGTGACGGTGACTTAACATGGTGGGAAGACTGTGCTATCACAGAAGAGAACTACAAAGTTATGGAGTACATGGGAGCAAGAGGTGCATTCGACCTGTGGAACTCTTTAGGTCTTGAATGGGATTGGTCACAGTTATTAAATGGCGAGATGACCGCAGCCCAGTTCCAGGAGTCCTATAAACAGAACGTACAGGATGCTTTGGACGGCTTCTACAAATAAGGATTAAGTTTGGTGGATGTACGGACGGGAACCGATTCCGGTTCCCACCGTGCAAAAGCCATAAAACAGCAGTAGCAGGAAATGAGGGATTTTATGTTTCGCAGCGATGGTCCGTTTGCCAGATTTATGAATATGTTAGGTGATATCCTTTTCACCGGAATCCTGTGGATTCTTTTTTCTCTGCCGGTGATTACCGCAGGGGCATCCATGACGGCAGCCTACTATACCATGGCAAAATGTGTGAAGCATAGAACCGGTTACATTGGAAAAGAGTTTTTGGGTTCTTTTAAGCGCAATTTAAAACAGACACTGCCAATGACCTGTATCTTTCTGATTGCGACGGCAGTTCTGATTGTAGATATCGTTTATCTGTGGAAAAATGACAGTACACTAAACAGCGCACTGTTTATGGTATTAATATTTGTGACATTTCTGGTCTGGGGACTGGCACTTTACATTTATCCCCTGTTGTCCAGATTTGATAAGAAGAGTTTAGAGTTGATTAAAATAGCATCGGTAGTATTATTTAAGTATCTGCCGGTGACGATAGCAGGAATATTGCTTTTTGCAATCGCCTGCGTAGGAGTATATCTGATGCCCTGGGCGATACTTGTAATCCCGGGTGTGTATTTATATCTTCTGTCCTATCCGATGGAACGTATCCTGAGGAAACTGATGCCTCCGGTGGAAGAAGACAGTGAAGAGGCGCAAAAATGGTATTACCAATAGAAACGGCGGGAATGTTTTATGGCAAAAAGCGTTACGATGAGAGACATTGCAGAAAAAGTAGGCGTCAGCACGGTTACGATTTCAAAAGCGCTGACAGATAAAGAAGGCGTAGGAAGCGAGCTTCGTGCGCTCATTAAGCAGACAGCGGAAGAGATGGGATACCACTACAGCATTGGAACGAAAACGTTTCGAGAAGGAAAGAGTTACAATGTGGGTGTCCTTGTGGAGGAGCATTATGTAGAGAATGCTGCCACTGCGTTTCCTTTTTACATGAAGATGTATCACAGCGTCATCATGCAGCTTACCCAGTTTCATTATTCTGCCATCATGGAAGTCGTGACACCGGTTATGATGGACGAAATCATTATGCCAAACATTGTTGTTGGACAGAAAGTAGATGGAATCATCGTACTTGGGCAGATTAAATCGGGATACTTAAACAAAGTCAGGGAATCCGGCATACCGATTGTGTATCTGGATTTTTATGACAGACATATGGAAGTGCCGAGTATCATTACGGATAATGTATACGGCTCGTATATGTTATCGAACTATCTGGTAAGCAAAGGGCATACGAAAATGGCATTTATCGGAAGTATTGATGCCACACCGAGTATTTTAGACCGTTATCTGGGATATTACCGTTCCCTTTTGGTCAATCACATACCGCTCCGTGAAGATTATATCATTCCGGACCGCGGAGAAGACGGACTGTTTATTGAGTTAAAGCTTCCGGAAAAAGATATGCCGACGGCATTTGTATGTAACTGTGATGAAATCGCATATATTCTGATGGAACGTTTGGGCAGGATGGGTTACCGCGTGCCGGAGGACATCTCAGTTGTTGGATTTGATAATTATGCGTTTGCAACTTATACGGCACCAAGACTTACAACTGTGGAAGTCAACATTGAAGAGATGACGAAAAACGCTGTGGAAATTCTGATACGGCTGATGAAGGGCGAAGAGGAAGTTCATGGCAGAAAAGTCATCAGTGGTAAATTAATCATCCGTGATTCCGTTGCAGAGGCAAAAAAATAAAAGAGAATATGAAAAATATGGAGGCAGCTATGAGCGAAGTAAAAATGATTGCGCCAGTGGTAAAAAATGTGCCATGGCAGGAAAAACCAGAAGGATTAAAAGGAGCTCCGGTATGGAGATATTCTGAAAATCCGATTATTGACCGCAACCCGGTAGAGGGCGTTGCACGTATCTTTAACAGTGCCGTAATGCCGTATGGAGATGAATTCATCGGCGTATTCCGCGGTGAGCAGACAAATGGTATCCCATATATTTACCTTGGACACAGCAAAGATGCAATCCATTGGGATATTGAGAAGGATAAGATTCCATTCAAAGATGAAAACGGAAATGATTTTATGCCGGTTTACGCATATGATCCGCGTCTGGTAAAAGTAGAAGACACCTATTATATTATCTGGTGCCAGGATTTTTACGGAGCTGCAATCGGAATGGCAAAGACAACTGATTTCAAGACCTTCACACGTCTGGAGAATCCGTTCCTTCCATTTAACCGTAATGCTGTATTATTCCCGCGTAAAATCAACGGAAACTACATGCTGTTAAGCCGCCCGTCTGATTCCGGCCATACACCGTTTGGTGATATTTTCATCAGCGAGAGTCCGGATTTGGTATACTGGGGCAAGCACAGACATGTGATGAGCCGCGGAAATGAATGGTGGGAATCTTTAAAGATTGGCGGAGGCGCAGCACCGATTGAGACAACAGAGGGATGGCTTTTGTTCTACCACGGCGTAAGCGGAACCTGCAACGGATATGTATATTCCATCGGTGGAGCAATTCTCGACCTTGAGAATCCATCCAAGGTGTTATACCGTTGTGAGAACTTCCTGCTGACACCGGAACAGTGGTATGAGGAGCGTGGATTTGTACCGAACGTAACATTCCCATGTGCAACTATTCATGATTCCGAGTCCGGCAAGATTGCAATCTATTACGGCTGTGCAGACAGCTATGTAGGTCTTGCATTCACTAAGCTCGATGAAGTTGTAGCTTATATTAAAGAGCATAGCGTAACAAACGATACAGACCGTGAAATCGGAATGAGATAAGATGTACATACGGCTGCTGCAGAGAGACAATTTGGTTGTACTGTGGCAGCCGTTTTTGGGAAGTAGAAAATTTTTTGAAGAAAAAATTTTTGGGAGGGAAAAAATTGAAAAAAAGAGGTTTGGGTTTACTGCTTGCAGGAATGCTTTTTGTGACAGGACTTGCGGGATGCGGAAATGCCGGAGGAAATCAGGCATCAGGGAACCAGACATCGGAAAGCCGGACATCTGAAGCGGCAGGCGGTCAGGAGAGCGAAGCAG
>OIXH01002114.1_pt1 | contig 20498 bp, 18 predicted proteins | sample 1587741 | NCBI WGS metagenome assembly OIXH01 (sample SAMEA3888916, study PRJEB22519) | human gut metagenome | biome: human gut; feature: human-associated habitat; material: faeces | place: Denmark | collected 2011 | reverse complement strand
TTCAGCGCCTTGATCTACCTGACCGACGCCCGGAAATATCCCCTCCAGCTGGTGCTGCGGGACATTCTCATCAACAATCAGCTGGACATTTCCAGCTCCCAGATGGACGTTCAGACCATGCTCCGGAAGGAGTATCTGCAGGACCTGCTGAAGTACGCCATCATTGTCGTCTCCACGGTCCCCATGATGATTTTGTACCCATTTGTGCAGAAATACCTGGTCAAAGGGGTCATGCTGGGGTCATTGAAGGGTTAGGAGGAAGTATGCACAGCATTGTCTTTAAAAACGCCGAAAGCGACTGGAACGAGGCCCTCCCGTTGGGGAACGGGGTCTTCGGGGGAATGGGTTACTTTCGGAAAAGCACCTATCAGCTGGCGCTGAACCACTATGAGGTCTACTATACCCTTTACCACCGGTACAGCCATGTGCTTCTGGAGGACCCCAGGCCGGTCCGGCCCGGGGTCTACCGGTCCCGGTACCAGGAGACCAAGGCGGCGGCGGAAAAGAACCGGCCCCGCTCCGGGGAGGACCCGTACCTCCACTACCGGCGGACCATCTGGCCCACCGCCGACCTTCCCCGGCAGGCGGAGCTCCAAAACGGCGTCAGCCACCCGCCTACGGGAGAGGCGGCCTTCCATCTGGGAGAGGCGCTGGCGGAAGCGGAGGATTTCTCCCTCCGGCTGGACATCGAGGACGCCGCCCTGCGGCTCCGGGTCCGGAAGGGGGAGGCCGTTCTTTCGGCGGAAACAGTGGTCCTCAGCGACGCCGACGCCGCCCTGACCCGAATCTCCCAGAGCGAGGCGGGGCTGTTGGAATCCCTGACCCTTGGATATCCCCAGCGGCGGAACCATGAGGGGTTCGCCGTTTCCTGGGAGCAGAAAGCGCCGGACACCTTCCTCTGCCGGGTGTCCTTCTATCCGGAGGGGGAGGACCGGGAGAAGTACCCGCCCTTTTCCTTCGTGGTGGTCCACCGTCTGATGGGGGGCGGAAGGGGAAGGCGCTGTGGAAGGAACGGCGATGAACGTCCGGATCCTTCGGGCGGAGAAGAAGGTCTCCCTTCTTTCCTATGTGCTCACCGAGCTTTCCGCGCCGGAGGAACTGGAGCAAACGGCTCTGGCTGCCGCAGAGAAGCTGGCGGCAGCCTTGCCGGAGCGGCTGGAGGCGCACCGGGCCCATTGGAAGGAATTCTTTTCCAGGCCCCGAATCGCTTTGCCGGACCCGGTGGTGGAGCGGCTCTGGTACCTGAATCTTTACGTTCTGAGGTGTTCCAGCGGACGGGGCGGAAAGCGGTTCGAGCAGGCCAGCGGGTTGAATGGCCTGTGGGACATCCGGCAGCCCACCATGTGGGGCAGCTTGTGGTACTGGGACGTGAACATCGAGGCCAGCTACTGGCCGGTGTACACCGCCAATCATCTTCTGGAGCTGGCAGAGGTCTTCAACGACGGGTTCCTCTCCTATGTTCCGGAGGCGGAGCGCCGGGCCCGGGAGTACTACGGGATGCGGGGCTGCGCCATGGATTACCCCCACACCTTCTACAACTGCATGTGGCCCTGGTGTGCCCAGTATCTCTGGTGGTACTATGAGTACAGCGGGGACAGGGACTTTCTCCGGGAAAGGGCATATCCCTTGTTCCGCAGCCTGGCCCTTTTCATCGAGGACGTCATGGAATGGGACCCGGAGACCGGGACCTGGGGGTTCTTCCCCGACGTTTCCCCGGAGCAGGGGCCCATTACCCGGAACTCCACCATCACCCTGGCCACGGTGAAGTATCTGCTGAAGATCGCCCTGAAGGCCAACGGCATCCTCAAGGCCGGAGAGGAGGACGCGGCGCTGTTCCGGAAGCTGCTGGAACGGGTCCCGCCGTACTCCACCGCCGTTCTGGACCGCTACGGCCAGGTGCTGAAGGACTCGGAGTACGCGCCGGCGAGAATCCGGCTGCGGCACCCGTCGCTGCTGATGCCCATTTTCCCCTTGTCGGAGCTGGGGCCGGATTCGGAGCTTGCCCGGAACACCGTCTTTTTCGCTTCGGAGAATACCGAGATCGGGGTGTTCCCCTTCGGCTGGATTTCCGCGGCAGCGGCCCGGCTGGGGATGGGGAACACGGCCTTGCGGGTCCTTTATGAGCAAGGCATCGACCTCATCGTCCGGAACAACGGCATGGGGGCCGAGGAAACGGAGCGGTGGGTCAACCACTGCATCGTTGATTCCGGGCATTTCTACCAGCCCTTTATGATGGAGTGCGTGGGGGAGACGGTGAACTGCGTCAACGAAATGCTGCTCCAGAGCTACGACGGCGTGATCCGGGTCTTTCCCGCCGTGCCCAACGGCGACCCGGAGACCTTCCGCTTCCGGGGGGCGCAGATTCCGGACTACGACCCCTGGAAAAACGATCCGCCTGTTCACTGGCGGTCCTGCGGCTTCGACGGCTTCCTGGCCAAGGACGGCTTTGAGGTTTCGGCCCGGATGGAGGCGGGAAAGCCTTGCTGGATTCAGCTCCGCAGTCTCCGGGGCGGGGAGGCCGCCTTGCAGCTTCCGGATTCTCTGGCCGGAAAGCCGGTGCTTTTCGGCGGAGAACCGGTTTCCGCCAAGGCGGAGGCAGGCGTTCTGCGCTTTGAAACGGTTCTCGGCGGCGTGTATACCCTGGGGGAACTGCCGGAGGAGCGGAGGTTGCCGGAGGAGGACGTCCTCTGCTACCGCACCCATCTGGGGCGGAAAAACTTCATCGGAAAGACGGAGAACACCGAGGTGTTCAAGGCCATAGACTCCTTCCTCTGCGACTATTACGTGGCCAACGACCGGTACCGGCCCATTCTGGCCTATCGCTTCAACTTCGGAGTACCCTTTCCGGAGCTTCCCCAGGACGCGCCGGGGAGCAAAAAGGACCTGTCCTTCATCCGGATCACCCCGGAGGAGCGCTGGTGCAGCCGGCTGGGCTTCGGCTTCGCCGGGGGGACCGTTCAGGCGGCGGACACCGGGGAGGGAGAGTACCTGCTCCGGGACGGCGTTTTCGGCAGCGAGGCGGTGGAGTTCTTGGTGGACCTGCCCAAGGGGCGCTACGATCTTCTGGCGGTTTCGGGAAACGGGAAGTTTTCCACCCGGCTGTCGGTCAACGGGCAGAGCGTCCGGATGGACACGGCTCCCGGACGGTACCGGGCGGAGATTCTGCCGGTGGTCCACAAAGGCGGCGGGCCGCTGACGCTGCACATCTCCGCGGCGGAGGGGGCGTGGCAGCTGAGCCTTCTGGTTATCCGGAAGGTCCAGGCGTTTCTGTAAGCATCGGGTCCCAACGAAAAAATCACCCGCAGACGGTTGCTGTCTGCGGGTGGTTTTGCTTATCCTTTGACTGCGCCGATCATGACGCCGCTGACAAAGTACTTTTGCAGGAAGGGGTAGACCACCAGAATGGGTACGGTGGCCACCATCATGACGGCGTACTGGATGGTCTCCGCCAGGGTTTCCGCATCATTGCCTCCGGCGGCCTCTCCGGTGGCCATGGAGGTGTTGTTGTTGATGAGGATTTCCCGGAGGACCAGCTGCAGGGGGTAGAGGGACTTCCGCCGGATGTACAGCATGGCGTCGAACCAGCTGTTCCACACGTCTACGGTGTAGTAGAGCAGGATCACCATCAGGGTAGGGATCACCAGGGGGAGCATCACCCGGAACAGGCACTGGACCCTCCCGGCGCCGTCAATAGACGCCGCCTCCTCGATGTCCTGGGGGACCGCTTCGAAGGCGTTCCGCAGGATGATCATGTTGAAGGTGCTGATCAGGGAGGGGAAGATCAGGGCCGCGAAGGTGTTGTCCAGGCCCAGCTTGCGGACGACAAGGTAGGTGGGGATCATTCCTCCGGAGAAAAACATGGTGAACACGATGAGAAACATGAACACCGGCTTCCACAGAACCTGCTTCCGGGACAGAACGTAGGAACCGATGATGGTCAGCAGCATGGCCAGGCTGACCCGGGTGACGATGAGCAATCCGGTGTTGAGAAAGCCCCGGAGAATCATGTCGTTGCGTAGCACGTACCGGTAGGCGGCAGTGGTGAAGCCCACGGGCTTATACAGGAGGCCCTGGAACTTCATGAACTCCGCCGCGCTGCTGAAGGAGGCCACTGCCACGTAGTAAAAGGGGTACAGGGTGACAAAGGCCAGAGCAATCATGAAGACCACATCGAATACCTGGAACGCTTTTTGTCCTTTTGTTGTTGCTATCATTCTCTCTGCTCCTTTACCACAGGCCGCCTTCGCCGGCTTTTTTGCTGATGGTGTTGGCTGCGACCAGCAGCGCGAAGTTCACCACGGAATTGAACATACCCACCGCCGCGCTGTAACTGAGGGACCCCTCCAGGACGCCCTTGCGGTAAACGTAGGAGGAAATGACGTCCGCAGTTTCATAAACGACGGGATTGTAGAGAAGAATGATCTTTTCATAGCCCACGTTCAGCAGGTTCCCGATCTGGAGGATCAGCATGACCACAACGGTGGACAAAATCCCCGGAAGGGTGACGTGGAGGGTCTGCTTCCACCGCCCGGCTCCGTCGATGACCGCCGCTTCATAGAGCTGCTGGTCGATGCCGGTCAGAGCTGCAAAGTAGATGATGGAGCTCCAACCGACCTCGGTCCAGATTCCAGAAATGACGTAGATGGGGACGAAGTACTTGGGGATCGTCAGCAGAGACTGCCGCTCCACCCCGAAAAGGGCGAGGATATCGCTGATGATGCCGTGGTTCGAGGTGAATTTCAGCACCAGCCCGCACACCACGATCATGGAAACGAAGTGGGGCAGATAGGCGATCAGCTGAATCTTCCGCTGAAACTGCTTGCTTTTCAGCTCGTTGAGCATCAGAGCGAGGATGATGGGGGCGGGGAAGGCGAAAATCAGGTTGCTGACGCTGATCCACAGGGTGTTTCTCAGCAAACGCCAGAAATAGGGGTTCTGAAGGAAGCTGACAAAGTGTTTGAAGCCAACCCATTCGCTGCCCAGGATTCCTCTTCTCGGCGAATAGTTTTCAAAAGCGATCAGCAGGCCGCCCATGGGGACGTATTTGAAGATGATGTAGAACAGCAGCACCGGCAGAAACAGAAGGTATAAGGTCCCGTTCCGTGCCAGGTCGCGCTTGAAGCGGCTGCTGCTGCCGGCTGCTGCCGCGTTGTTCCTGACCAGCGTTTTCACAGAGCAAAATTCCCTTCTTATTTCTTGTTGTAACGGTCCAGGGCCGCCTGGTAGATTTCAATGGCTTCTTCAATGCCGAAGCCCTTGATGGTGTTGACGAGATCGTCAAACTTGTCCATGGGTTCCAGGCCCATAATGTATTTGAAGATCATTTCGTCGCAGGTGGTTTCCACGTTGGCCATGATCTCGGACAGACGGGCGCTTTCGTCGGTGGTGAAGCTCAGAGGAGGAACCGTATTCTTGGGAGCGGTGGAGTCACCCCAGACGGTCAGGGCTTCTTTCTGCTGGGAGTGCTGATAGTACTGCTCCATATAGCGTTCATCGCTGACGAAAGGACCGGAGCCGCTGGCGAAAATGTGCTCAAGCATGGCATCGGAAATGCTGAGGCCATCGGGGTTGTGGAGGATCAGATCGGTGTAGACAGGCTCGCCGTCCACCATGGTATAGCTGACGCCTTCTTTGCCGAAGCACATCATCAGGTGGCCTTCATCGGTGTAGCCGTAGTCCAGGAAGCGCATGGCCAGCTCGACGTTTTTGCAGGCAGTGGTGATGAAGCCGTTGGTGTAGTTGGTGATGCGGAATCCACGGGAGCCGAACTTGGGGGTGTCGCCCTTGTTGAGCACGGGGAATTTGGCGGGAGCCAGGTCAAACTCGGGATCGGTTTCCTCCATGGCGCTCATGTATTTGCCCAGGCCGCTGCCTGCCCACACGACGGAGGCGCCGGTCTGGGAGTTGAGGATGTTGGCGTCCAGATCCGAACCCTGAACGATGTTGCGGTCGAGAAGGCCTTCGTCGTACCACTTGGCCAGATTGGCCACAGCGTCCTTCATCTCGGGCTCGATGACGCCGTAGCGAATCTTGCCTTCGTCGTCCAGATAGAACCCGGCCTTGACGCCGTATGCGCCCATGAAGACGCCGTAGCCCCGTTCCCGAACCATCAGCTGATAGGAAAGAGGAGCTTCCATGCCCATGTCCTTAAAGGCGGTGAGAGCTTCGTGCCACTCGTCGATGGTCTCCGGGACCTCAAGGCCGACTTTCTTTAAAAGGTCGCGCCGGATCACAAGGCCGCAGGAGGTGAAAGCGCCGGATGCAGGGGCAAGGCAGGTAAAGTTATAGATTTTTCCGTCGTCGCTGGCCAACTGCTTTTTCAGATCCGGGTCTTCGTTCAGGACCTTGTTGTAGGCGGGGGCGTATTTTTCCAGATAATCGTTGAGAGGAATGATCACTTTGTCGTCGGCGAACTTCTGGATGCCGCCGGGCTCATTGGCCAGACCGGCCAGGATGACGTCGGGGAGCTCGTCGGAGGACAGCATCAGGCTGAGAGCTTCCTGGCTGCCGTTCATGGGCTGGATCCATTCAATGTCAACGCCGGTTTCTTCTTTCCACTGGACGCCCCGGGGAGAGGTCGTCATGTCGCCGTCCAGGCTGTTGGACCATACGGTGAGGGTGTCATTGCACTTTAACGGGTACGTTCCGTTGGAGGGATAGGTAATGGATGTGGATTTGTCCTTGACGCCGCAGGACGCGAGGGCCGCTGCGCACATGACAACTGCCACAGCTGCCGAGATCGTTCTCTTTCGATTCATTGCTCAAACCATCCTTTCGTTTTGCAGGCGGTTTTCCGCCCGTGTCCTCATGATACTCCGGCGGAGGGCGGGATGTAAAGTGACCGTTTTCGCCAAATGGTGAAAAAAACCAAAAAGGGCGCTATTTGACGAATATTTTCCGATACTGTGTGGGGGTCATGCCCTCTTTTTCCTTGAATACCTTGAGGAAGGTGCGGACATTTTCGTAGCCGCACTGGGCGGCGACGTCGTTGATCCGGATGACCCGGATGTCGGTGAGCAGCTCCTTGGCGCGCTGGACGCGCAGGGAGTTGATGAAGCCCACCAGCTTTTCCCCGCAGCAGTTCTTGAACACCCGGGAGAGGTAGAAGGGGGCCATGCCCAGCTCCTCGCCGATGCGGGTCACGTCCAGGTCGGCGCGGGTGTAGTTTTCCTCCACGTACTGGCGGATGCGGCGGTAGACATCGTTGTTGGAGGACTCGGCGTTCCGGGTGCTTTCGCAGGCGGTGGCGACTACGGAAAGGAGCTGCTGCTTCATCCCCGGCATCCCGGAGCTGGGGAGGGATGCGGCGGCCTCCTGGAGCTTCTGCTGCAAGACTTCGTCGGGGTTCTGGGAGGAAATGGCGCTGAGGATGTTGTAGACCGCGGCTTCGTACCGCCATTTGGCCATGGAGACGGCTCCCGGGCGGCAGCGGAACAGGGCGTCGATCTCCTGGGCGGCGGTTTCCGTGTCGCCCAGGCGGACGGCATTGATGATGTTCCGCTCGTGGCGGTCCGCCGACTCGTCGAAAAGCTCCGGCACTTCGCAGATTTCGTCGTAGAGCACCGTGGTTTCCACGTCGTAGAACCGGGCGCTTTCAATGGCCGAGGCCGCCTCCCGGTAGACGCCGGGGAGGCTGGGAAGGCCCTCTTTCACGGTGCTGACGGCGCTGTAAAAGGCGATCTGGAAGTTTTCCTTGGCCAATCGGGCCAGCCGGTCCAGGATGGCGGCGTATTTTTCCCGTTCCTCCCGGCTGGGGTCCGGGGTGTTGACCAGGTAGACCAGCATTCCGTCGATGTCCACCCGGAGGAGGCTGCCGCCGGGGGTCAGGTCCTCCATCATATTGTTGAGGACGAAGATGGTGTCGGCGTTTTGCAGGTCGCTGAGGATGCCGTAATCAAAGACGCAGACGGCCAGGGCGAACCAGGATTCATAGCGGGGGCAGATGTGATAGGCCGCCAGCTTTTCCCCGATGTTCCGGCTGTCGGTGTAGCCTAAGAGGAAGTTGACGACGACGCTGTTCCGGAGCAGGTCGGTCTGCTGCTCCAGCTTTTCCTCGATGGCTTCCTTTTTCATCCGGGAGAGGACGATCTTCTGGCGGATGACGCTGAACTCGTCGCCGTCCAGGTTCCCGCCGTCGTCGCCCAGCTCCTCCAGGATGCCCTCCAGCCTGCCGGAGTTTTTCTTGCTGACCGCCAGCAGGATGACGCCGATGCAGAGCAGGCACATCACGCTGACGCCAATGCCGATGAGGAAGATGCCCTGGATCTGGTCGGTGCGGTAGTCGTCCTCCGACACCAGGACGTACCGGCAGTCGAACCAGTCGGAATTTACAAAGTAGACAAAGAGCTTGTGGTCGATGGGACGGTAGCGGCGGATTTCGTACTCTTTTTCGAACATGGCGTTCTGGAAGTTGTACTCTTTTTTGTCACTGGACAGGAGCAGGTTGCCACGTTTGCTCAGGATGACAACGGCGCTGCCATCGTCGGCGTAGCGTTCGGAGTAGATGGGGGAAAACATCTCCGCTTCGGAGACGGTCAGCTGGATGTGGTAGAGGATTTCCCCTCCCTGGGAGACGCTGTAATGAAAGGCCACCCTTCCGTCCAGGGTGTGGGTCAGCCGCCGGGCCCCGGGGGTGCGGAGGTCCGCCAGCCAGTCTGCGTAGGTGGAGCCGTAGTCGGAAAGGTGGAGGTTATAGTAGGCTTCGCTGTTATAGAAGGCTTTGGGCGTCACCACGGTGTCGCTGTTGGGGAAGTAGAGGAGGCAGTTGGCCGCCGTCCGGTTGTCTGTGCCCAGGAGGCCCAGGGTCTCCACCAGCATCGCGGCGTCGAACCGGGCCCGGGAGTCCAGGTGAGTGTAGCCGGAGAAGGCGTTGACCTCATTGTCGCCGGCGATCTCCCGCTCCGCCGCATCGGCGTCGGAAAAGAGGGAGTCGATGTTGAGCTTGAGCATCCGCAGGTAGTAGTCGTTGGTCCGCTGGAGCTCGCGGTTCATCTGGCGGCAGGCGTTGCCCACCAGGAGCCCGTTGGCCAGCATGATGACGATGAGAAACAGAATGTACGCACCGAAAAGCGTGCGCAGAATGAACCGGTTTTTGAAAAAATTCATGAACACCCACCCGTTTGAAGTCGAAAGCTTTCCTTATAAAATCCCCTGGAATCCGTACATTTTCATGAAATAATTTTATTCTTTGTGAAAAATCTTGTCAAGCGGCTCGTCAGTATGTTCACCGATTGTACGAAAAATTCACCTGGATCCCGGCGGGGAAAAGGCTTGCAAAAAGGCCGCGGCAGCGCTTCACTGCCGCGGTCTTTGGGAGCCGATGAGGCTTTTAAATCATGTAATCGTTGGCGTACCGCTCCCGCTGCTGGTCCAGCAGGTCCTGGAGGGTAACGCCGTCCAGATACTCGTTGATGACCCTGCTCAGGCCCCGCCACATGGGGAGGGTGGCGCAGAAGGCGCTGCGTTCACATTCCACCGGGTCCTGGTCCACGCAGGGCACCGGGGAGAGGCTCCCCTCGGTCAGCCGGAGAATCTGGCCCACGGTGTACTTGTCCGGGCTTTTGGCCAGCATGTAGCCGCCCTGATAGCCCCGGTTGGTTCTGAGAATGTCCGATTTATTGAAGATGGGCACGATCTGCTCCAGGTACTTTTTGGAGATGTTCTGCCGCTTGGCGATGTCCTTCAGGGCGACGTACCCTTCCTCCTGATGCTCGGCCAGGTCCAGCAGCATCCGGAGGGCGTAGCGGCCCTTGGTGGAAATTTTCATGTTCCCGCTCCTTCCGCGATCCGATACTCCTATAATACCATAGATTTTGTGGGTTTTCAAGGCCGGCGGGGATTTTTCCGGGAAACCGCCCTTGACAGGAGCCGGGGGATGTGCTATACTACGCGCAAACCGTTCTGTTAAGGAGGAACCGGCATGACCCTTCAGCAGCTGCATTATGTCATTACCATCGCCCAGGCGGGGTCCCTCAACAAGGCTTCGGAGCTTCTGTACGTTTCCCAGCCCTCCCTGACCAGCGCCGTCAAGGAGCTGGAAAAGGAGCTGGGCGTGACCATCTTCAACCGCAGCGGCCGGGGCGTCACCCTGACCAACGACGGCGCGGAGTTTCTGCTCTACGCCAAGCAGCTTTACGCCCAGTACGACATGCTCACGGAAAAATACGGCGCTGCCGGGACCCGGAAGAAGAAGTTCGGCGTTTCCTCCCAGCACTACTCCTTCGCCGTCAAAGCCTTTGTGGAGATGGTCAAGAGCCTGGACTCCTCCGAGTACGAGTTCGCCGTCCGGGAGACGAAGACCCGGGAGGTGGTCAGCGACGTGGCCACCCTCCGCAGCGAGATCGGCATCCTCTACCTCAGCGATTTCAACCGGAAGGCCATGGAGAAGCTCTTTGCGGCCAACGACCTGGTGTTCCACCGGCTCATCGAGTGCCGGGCCTATGTATACCTCTGGAAGGGCCACCCTCTGGCCGGGGAGGAGGCTATCACCTTCTCCCAGCTGTCGGAGTACCCTTGCCTTTCCTTTGAACAGGGGGACAACAGCTCCCTGTACGACTCCGAGGAGATTCTGGCGGAAAACGAGTACCCCCAGATCATCAAGGCCAACGACCGGGCCACCATGCTGAACCTGATGGTGGGCCTCAACGGCTACACCCTCTGCTCCGGCATTATCTGCGAGGAGTTAAACGGCGAGGACTACATCGCCGTCCCCTTTGACGCCGCCGCCTCGGGGCAGAACGGCGTCATGGAGATCGGCTACATCACCCGGAAAAACATGGTCCTCAGCAAGGTGGGGCGGCTGTACATCGAGAAGATCAGCGCCTATCTGGGCATCGCCGGCCGGTGAGGTCAGAGGTATTTCTTCATCTGGTTCAGGTTCCGTTCCTCGGTCTGGATGAGCTTTTCGGCAAGGCTCCGGACCCTGGGGTCGTTTCCGGCGTAGTCGTTGAGATGCCGGGTGCCCTTGGTGACACCCATGGTGTTGCCCTGGATGACCATCTGGGCGATATTGGAGGCGGAGGAGTCCGCCAGGGTCCTGGCCGCGGTCATGAATTCCGCGGAGAGCTGGGCGGCCAGGCCGGGGTCCTTGGGCTTTTCCCCGTGGGATTTCAGCATGGAGGCCGCGGCGGCGGAGATTTCCCGGTACTCCCTGGTCTGGCGGCCCACGGCCTCCCGGAGTCTGGGGTCCCGGACGCTGGGCTTTAAATCGTCCAGGCTTTTGGCGCCCATTTCGGCGGTTTTGTAGACAAATTGGAGCAGTTCGACGTCCTGCATTGGAATCACCTCGGGAATAGCTTGCCCGGAGCCGGGGCGGCTATGCGGGGAGGATTTGTTCACAAAAGATTTTCAAAATGCCCTCTTGACTGAAAGCATACTTTAAGTTGTAGAATGAAGAAAAGAGGGAAAACCCTCCGCGAAAAGGTTAGGAGGAATCTTTGATGATTTTGAACGAAACGTACCGGCTCTCCGGCGGCGCGGAGCTGCCAAAGGTGGGCCTGGGCGTCTGGATGATCCCCGACGGGGAGGCCTCCGGAGCGGTGAAGGCCGCCGTGGACCTGGGCTACCGGCACATCGACACGGCCCAGGCTTACGGCAACGAATCCGGCGTGGGCGAAGGCGTCCGGACCTGCGGCGTCCCCCGGGCGGAGCTTTTCGTCACCAGCAAGGTGGCGGCGGAGAATAAGACCTACGAATCCGCGGCCCGTTCCATTGACGAGAGCTTGAAAAAGACGGGCCTTGACTATCTGGACATGATGCTGATCCACAGCCCCCAGCCCTGGGCGGAGTTCCGGGGAGAGCGGCGGTACTTCGCCGAGAACCGGGAGGTCTGGCGGGCCATGGAGGACGCTCTCCGGGCGGGAAAGGTCCGGGCCATCGGCGTTTCCAACTTCCTGGAGGACGACCTGCAAAGCCTTCTGGCGGACTGCACGGTGAAGCCTGCGGTGAACCAGGTCCTCTGCCATATTTCCAACACTCCCCTGGAGCTTCTGGCGTTCTGCAAGGAGCAGGGTATCCTCTGCGAAGCCTACTCGCCCATTGCCCACGGGGAGGCCCTGAAGAATCCGGCTGTGGCCGCCATGGCGGAAAAGTACGCCGTGACTCCGGCCCAGCTCTGCATCCGGTACGTTCTGCAGCTGGGGATGGTGGCTCTGCCCAAGACGGCCAATCCCGCCCATATGGCGGACAACGCCCGGGTGGACTTCCGGATTTCCGGGGCGGACATGGAGGTTTTGAAGCATCTGGAAAAGATCAAGGACTACGGGGAGTTCAGCTTCTTCCCGGTATTCAGCGGAAAGTGAGGAATTCGCCATGTCGGCAGTATTTGAAAAGCAGAATGTGTTCGGTCTGGGACAGCCCAACACGGCCTATGCCCGGTATTTTACGGGCAATTCCTACCTGAATCCCCTGACCAGAGCCGAGGATGGGGTACACCTGTCCAACGTCACCTTTGAGCCCGGGTGCCGGAACAACTGGCACATCCACCATGCGTCCTCCGGCGGCGGACAGCTGCTCATCTGCACCGCCGGGGAGGGCTGGTACGTGGAGGAGGGGAAGGAGCCCGTCTCCATGACCCCCGGCAGCGTGGTGGTGATCCCGGCCAATGTCCGCCACTGGCACGGCGCCAAAAAGGACGGGTGGTTCTCCCACATCGCCATGGAAATTCCCGGCGCGGACGCCGGCACCGAGTGGTGCGAGCCGGTGTCCGACGAGGAGTACGGTCGTCTCCCCGGGGGCAAGGTCATCGAGAAGCAGACGGCGGGCCGGGCCGCTCTGGGGGATTTCGCCCCGAAATTTGCGGAGCTCAACGACGACGTGTTGTTCGGAGAGGTCTGGTCCCGGCAGGACCAGCTTTCTCCCCGGGACCGGAGCCTGCTGACGGTGGCGGCGCTGATGTCCGGCGGGATTCTGGACAGCTCCCTGAAATACCACATTTCCCACGCCAAGGAAAACGGCGTCACCCGGGAGGAAATGGCCGAAGCTCTGACCCATCTGGCCTTCTACGCGGGCTGGCCCAAAGCCTGGGCCGCGTTCCACATGGCCCTGGAGGTCTACGGGGACGATGCGGCCAAATGAAGACCCTCATCGTCTACTACTCCTTCGGCGGAAACACCCGGAAAATCGCCCGGATGCTCCAGGACCGGATAGGCGGCGACCTGGCGGAGATCGAAACCGCCGTGCCCTACACCGGGGACTACAACGCCGTGGTGGCCCAGGGGGAAAAGGAAATCCAGGAGGGGTACATGCCGGAGCTGAAGCCCCTGGACCTGGACGTTTCCGGCTACGACCGGATCATCCTGGGAACGCCGGTGTGGTGGTACACCTTCGCCCCGGCGGTAAAGACCTTCCTCCACGAAACGTCCTTGGCCGGAAAGGTCGTGTGGCCCTTCGCCACCAACGGCGGCTGGATCGGCCACACCTTCCGGGATGTGGAACCCGCCTGTCCCGGCGCGGAGGTGAAGCCCGGCCTCAACCTGCGGTTCGACGGCCGCACCATGACCACCCCTGAGCGGGAGATCGACGCCTGGATTAAGAAAATCGGGAAATAAGCGAAAGCCGTGCCCTCTTTGAAAGGCACGGCTTTTCTTATCGCGTTCCCAGGGAGTCGATGAGGGTCTCCAGGTCCTCCATGGTCCGGAGGGAGCCGCAGGCCCCCCGGAATTTGGCGGCCCCGGGGATGCCTTTGATATAGTAGGCGGCGATTTTCCGGCTTTCCCGCATGCCGATGTACTCGCCCTTGTATTCCACCGTCAGGCGGATGTGGCGGCGCATGACCTCCAGCTTTTCCTCCAGGGAGGGGGGAGGAGGGACGGCACCGGTTTCCAGGTAAGCGGCGATCTCCCGGAACAGGAAGGGGTTCCCGTAGGTCCCCCGGCCCACCATGACCAGGTCGCAGCCGGTTTCCTTGTACATCCGGGCGGCGTCCTCTGCGGTGAGGATGTCGCCGTTGCCGATGACGGGGATGGAGACGGCCTCCTTCACCTGGCGGATGCAGTTCCAGTCGGCGGAGGGGCGGTACATCTGGCTCCGGGTCCGGCCGTGGACGGTGACGGCGGCGGCCCCGGCCTTTTCCATGAGCCGGGCGAAGGACACGGCGTTGACGGAGCTTTCGTCCCAGCCCCGGCGGAACTTCACCGTCACCGGAACGGTGCTGACGGCGACCACCGCCCGGACGATTTCGTAGGCCAGCTCCGGGGTCTTCATCAGGGCGGAGCCTGCGCCGGTGCTCACCACCTTGGGCACGGGGCAGCCCATGTTCAGGTCCAGGATGTCCGGGGAATAGCGGAGGGCGATCTCCGCGGCCCTGGCCATGGTTTCCGGCTCGCTGCCGAAAAGCTGGACGGCGGCAGGGCGCTCCTTGTCCGACAGGCGGAGGAGCTCCTCGGTTTTCCGGTCGGAGTAGGTCAGGGCCTTGGCGGAGGCCAGCTCGCCTACCACGTAGGCTGCGCCGAATTCCTTGCAGATTTCCCGGTAAGCCCGGTCCGCCACCGACGCCATAGGCGCCAGGGCCGCCGTCTTGGGGATGGTGACGTTTCCGATGGTCAGGGTGTTCAAAAAGCCGCCTCCTAGAGAATTATCGTTGAACAACGGGCAAAGCTATGGTATAATTAGAATAGTTCCAGGCAAATCTGCGGCTGTCCGCAGCAAGCCGTTCCGTTTTATTATACCGGTATCCTCCCGGCCCGTCAAGTGCCGGAGTTCAATGAAAAGGACCCTTGTCATGAAAATTCTTGCCATCGACTTCAACTCCCTGATGAACCGGTCGTTTTACGCCATCCGCCACCTCTCCAACCGGGAGGGCTTCGAGACCAACGCCCTGTTCGGCTTCACCAAGACCTATCTGAAGCTCCTTGCCGCCCATTCCCCCGATGTGGTGGTGGCGGCCTACGACCTGCGGGCCCCTACCTTCCGCCACAAGCTCTACGACGCCTACAAGGGCACCCGCTCCCCCATGCCCGAGGAGCTCCGGCCCCAGATGCCCGTGGGCCGGGAGTTCGTGGACCTGGCCGGAGGCACCGTCATCGGCATCGAGGGCTATGAGGCCGACGACATCCTGGGCACCGTGGCCCGTTACGCCGACGAGCACCCAGGGACCACCTGCGTAATCGCCACCGGCGACCGGGACTCCCTGCAGCTGGTGTCCGGGGCCGTCACCGTCAGCCTGGCCACCAACAAGGGCGACGTGCGGTATACGCCGGAAGTTGTTCGGGAGCAGTACGGACTGGAGCCCCGGCAGCTTGTCGAGGTCAAGTCTCTCATGGGAGACACCTCCGACAACATCCCCGGGGTCAAGGGCATCGGGGAAAAGACCGCCCTGTCCCTGATCCAGCAGAACCACGACCTGCAGAACATCCTGGACCACCTGGAGGACATCCCGGCCACTCCCCGGATCAAAAAGCTCATCGCCGAGCACCGGGAGGACGCCCTTTTGAGCCGGAAGCTGGGGGAAATCGACCGAAACGTCCCCATGGATTTCGACCCGGAGCAGCTGGCCCAAAAAAAGCCCCGGGAGCCGGAATTGGAGGCTCTGCTTCGGAAATACGAGTTGACCTCCGTCCTTGGCTCCTTTGGCTTCCCAAAAGAGGAGCAGCTGACCCTGGAGGCGTCTCCGGCTCCGTCGGCGGCTGTGACGGAGAATCCCGGCGCGGAAGAGCTGTTTGCCGCTCTGCGGAAGTACGGCCGCGCCCCCTTCCTCCTGGAAACCGAGGGCGGGGCGCTGAAAGCCCTCCGCGTCTGCACCGGCAAGGACTCCGGGGCGGTGTGTACCGAAAATCCGGAGGCGCTTTTCGCCGGGCTCCTGGCCCTGGACCTGCCCAAGATCACCTTTGACGCCAAGCCTGTCTACCACGCCGCCATGGAGCGGGGCATCGACCCGGGAATTCTGGAGGACGTGAAGCTCCAGGCGTACCTGCTGAGCAACTCCGACAAGACCTACTCCATCCCGGAGCTGATCCACGCCTACCTCCCGGCAGCCCCGGACTTCCCCCCGGAGTTCCAGGAGACGGCGGCGGTGCCCTTGCTTTTCGACGCCATGACCGCCATCCTGAAGGAGCGGGACATGACCTTCGTTTACGAGGAGATCGAGCGGCCCCTCTGCCCGGTGCTGGCCTCCATGGAGCGGGAGGGCGTTCTCATCGACCGCCAGGGCGTCAGCGACTTCGGCGATCTGTTAAGCGCCAGCATCGAGGAGCTGAAAACCCAGTTGGTGGAGCTGGCGGGACAGCCATTCAACCCCAACTCCCCGGCCCACCTGTCGGAGATTCTGTTCAACAAGCTAGGGCTCCCCAAGGGGAAAAAGACCAAGACCGGCTACTCCACCGACGTGGACGTCCTGGAAAAGCTCATCCCTTACCACCCCATCGCCGGGAAAATTCTGGAGTACCGGCAGCTTTCCAAGCTCTACAACACCTATGTGATCGGGCTGCAGAAGTGCGTCCGGGCCGACGGGCGCATCCATTCCACCTTTAACCAGACCGAGACCCGCACCGGCCGCATCAGCTCCTCGGACCCCAATGTTCAGAACATCCCCGTCCGTACCGCTTTGGGGGCGGAGATGCGGAAGTTCTTTGTGGCAAAGGAGGGCTGCACCCTGGTGGACGCCGACTACTCCCAGATCGAGCTGCGGGTCCTGGCCGCCGTGTCCGGGGACGCCCACATGATCGAAGCCTTCCGCCAGGGCGCGGACATCCACCGGATGACCGCCTCCCAGGTGTTCCACGTGCCCTTTGAGGAGGTGCCGCCGGAGCTGCGGAGCCGGTCCAAGGCCATCAACTTCGGCATCGTCTACGGCATTTCCGCCTACTCCCTGTCCCAGGACATCCATGTCACCGTCCGGGAGGCCCAGCAGTACATCGACGACTACCTGAAAACCTACTCCGGCGTGGCGGACTACATGAAAAACTCCGTGGAAAAGGCAAGAGCGGACGGCTATGTGGAGACCATCTTCCACCGGCCCCGGTTCCTTCCGGACATCCACTCCAAAAAGCCGGCGCTGCGGGGCTTCTCCGAGCGGGTGGCCATGAACATGCCCATCCAGGGCACCGCCGCCGACATCATCAAGCTGGCTATGATCCGGGTGTCCCGGCGGCTGAAGGCCGAGGGGATGGATTCCCGGCTGATTCTGCAGGTCCACGACGAGCTCATCGTGGAGGCCCCTCTGGCCGAGGCGGACCGGGCGGCGGAGATCGTCCGGGAGGAAATGGAGCACGCCGTCAGCCTGGCTGTGGAGATGAAGGCCGACGTCCACCAGGGCAGGACCTGGTACGCCGCCAAGGGATGACCCCGGAGAAAACCGCCCGGCTTCCTCGAAAGGAGCTGGCAGCGGCGCTGGCAATTTGCCGGAGGAACTTCCCGGATTCCGGTGCGGCAGCCGGTCCGGAGGGAGAGGGGGCCTTTCGGGCGTTTTTGGATTTTGAGCAAATGGACCGGGCGGTCCGCTCCGGGCTGCTGGAATTCTACGGCCACTGGACCCGGGGCGTCCTGGACGGCGTGGCCGCCCTGCGGGAGGGGAGCCATATCGCCCTCCTTTTCGTGGACCGGGACTGCCGGGGCCGGGGGATCGGCTCCGGACTGCTCCGGGCCATGGCCCGGCCGGGGCTTACCGTCAACGCCTCCCCGGCGGGAGCGGGGTTTTATGAGGCCCAGGGCTTCCGCCGCCTTTCGGAGGAGCGCCGGGCCGGCGGCCTGCGGTCCACGCCGATGATTCTGGAAGGAGATGCTCCCCATGCTGGACATTGAACCTCTGACGGAGGAATCCGTCCCCGCCATCGGGGCCCTGGAAGCTCTCTGCTTCCCCGACCCCTGGAGCGAAAAGGGCCTCCGGGACACCCTCCGGGAGGACTGCGCCTGCTTTTTCGGGGCCTGGAGCGGGGGGACCCTCTGCGGCTATGTCAACGCTACCTGGGTCCTGGACGAGATGAATATCAACCGCATCTGCACTCACCCGGCCTTCCGGCGGCAGGGGGCGGCACGGGCGCTTTTCGCCGCGCTGGACGATTTCTGCCGGAGACGGGGCATCACCCGGTTTTTCCTGGAGGTCCGGGAAAGCAACGCCGCCGCCCGGGCCCTGTATCGGAGCCTTGGCTTCACTGAAACGGGCCGCCGCCCGAATTTTTACGATAATCCCACCGAAGGAGCGGTGCTCATGGACCGCATCCTTCCGGAACAGGAATAAAGGAGACTTCCCATTGGAACGAGACGTAACAATACTGGCAATTGAAAGCTCTTGCGATGAGACCGCCGCCGCCGTGGTGGTCAACGGCCGGGAGGTCAAGTCCTCCATCGTGGCCTCCCAGGTGGAGGAGCACCGGAAATACGGCGGCGTGGTGCCGGAGATCGCCTCCCGCCGCCACTGCGAGAACATCTGCTGGGTGGTGGAGGGCGCCATGAAAGAGGCGGGGCTGACCTTCACCGACCTGGACGCCATTGCCGTCACCTACGCTCCGGGGCTCATCGGAGCGCTGCTGGTGGGGGTCAACTACGCCAAGGGACTGTCCATGGCCACGGGGAAGCCCCTGGTGCCCACCCACCACATCCGCTCCCACATCGCCGCCAACTACATCGCCCACCCGGACCTGGAGCCGCCCTTCCTCTGCATGGTGGCCTCCGGAGGACACAGCCACATCATCGAGGTGCTGGACTACACCCGTTTCCGGGTCATCGGCCGCACCCGGGACGATGCGGCGGGAGAAGCCTTCGACAAGGCCGCCCGGGCTATGGGCTATCCCTATCCCGGCGGCGTGTCCATCGACAGAGCCGCCCAGCGGGGGAACCCCAAGGCGTATCCGCTGCCCCACCCCCGGGTGGACGGCAGCCCCTACGATTTCAGCTTTTCCGGCCTGAAAACCGCCGTGCTCAACACCCTGAACCACGCCGCCCAGAAGGGGGAGGAGGTCAACCGGGACGACCTCTGCGCCTCCTTCCAGCAGACGGTCTGCGACCTCATCGCCGGGAAGCTCATGCTGGCGGCGGAGGCGACCGGCCACAAAAAGATCGTCTTTGCCGGAGGCGTTTCCGCCAACTCCGGTCTTCGGGCCCGGCTGACGGCGGAGTGCCGGAAGCGGGGGTATTCCTTCTACGTCCCGCCCCTGGACCTCTGCGGGGACAACGCCGCCATGGTGGGTGCCCAGGGCTACTACGAGTTTCTGGCCGGGAATATCGCCGGTCTGGACTTAAACGCCGTGGCCAGCCTTTCCATCGAGTAAGGCGGCCTTACAACCGAAAGGAGAATCCCGATGAGAGCCTTCAAACAGCTGCTGTCCGTATTGCTCTGCCTGGTCCTTTTCGCCGGATGCGGCGGAAAAAGCGGTCCGGCGGAGCAACTGGCCCGGGACCTTGAGGACCGGGGGTTCCGCGTTTCCGTGACCCGGGACGTTTCGCCTGCGGAGATGGGCCCGGCTCTGGGCGACAGCCGCATCGACCTGCTCGAGAACAAGGTCGTGCTCGCTGTTCCGGAGGGCAACCCGAAGAACATCGTTTCCTTTGACAAGCTCGCGGACCGGCTGGGGGCCGGTGAGGGATTCCTCGCCATCGGCAACAGCGATGTTCCGGTCGGCCAGTACACCCGGAAGATCTTCGTGCACTACGGTCTGGACGAGCAGTCGCTCGCGGACGCGGGCGTGCTCACCTACGGCTCGAACGTCAAGGAGGTCACCACGCAGGTCATCGAGGGCGCGGTCGACTGCGGCATCATCTACGCGACCGACGCCTATTCTGCAGGTCTTGAGAGCGTCGACGAGGCGACGGCGGATATGTGCGGTCAGGTCATCTATCCGGCGGCTGTCCTCAGGAACAGCGCACACCTGGACGAGGCAAAGGCATTCCTCGACTACCTGACCGGGGAGGACGCGGGCAAGGTATTTGAAAGCGTAGGCTTTACGCCGCTCGCGTAATTTGATACAATAGAGGGGCGAGAGACGAGATTTCTCGCCCTCTTTTTGCAAACAGGGAGAAAATTCATGGACTGGTATCCTCTTTACAACTCGGTTCGCATCGCGCTCATCTCGACCGTCATCATCTTTTTTGCCGGAATCGCGGCGGCGTATTACGTCGCGCGACTGCCGCGCGCAGTCAAGGGCGTGCTCGATGCGGTGTTCACGCTGCCGCTCGTGCTGCCGCCCACGGTCGTGGGCTATCTGCTGCTGCGCGTGCTCGGCCCGCGCCGTCCGCTCGGCGCATGGGTGCTTGCGCACTGGGGCGTCAAGCTGACCATGACCTGGTATTCCGCCATCTTCGCGACGGCGGTCGTGATCTTTCCGCTGATGTACCGCACGGCGCGCGGCGCGTTCGAGAGCTTTGACGAAAATCTGGCGGATGCAGGCCGCACGCTCGGTCGCTCGAATGCGTGGGTGTTCTGGCGCGTGCGCATGCCGTGCTGCCGGCAGGGCATCCTTGCGGGTACCGTGCTCGCGTTCGCGCGTGCGCTCGGCGAATACGGCGCGACGAGCATGATCGCAGGCTACACGCCCGGCCGCACCGCGACGATCTCCACGACGGTCTAT